>OLLF01000191.1_pt1 | contig 24521 bp, 25 predicted proteins | sample 1604471 | NCBI WGS metagenome assembly OLLF01 (sample SAMEA104055714, study PRJEB20765) | soil metagenome | isolation source: soil
GGCCTGCGCGGCATGAAGCGCCGCTCACCGGCCGAGCATCTGGAATGGCTCGGCAAATTCTTTTCGCCCTTCACCAAGATCGCGTCGGAGAATCCATACTCCTGGTTTCCGACCTATCGTAGCCCGCAAGAAATCTCGACGCCGTCGGACAAGAACCGCTTCGTCGGCTTCCCCTACACCAAATATCTGAACGCGGTGATCGAGGTCGATCAGGCAGCCGCTCTGGTGATGACGAGTGTCGGCAAGGCGCGCGAGCTCGGCATCCCGGAATCGAAATGGGTCTATCTACATGGTTGCGGCGATGCGAATGATATTTGGAACGTCAGCGAAAGAGTGAACTATTATTCCTCGCCTGCGATCTACGAGATCGGCAAACGTGCCTTCGCGATGGCGGGAAAGAGCGTCGCCGATCTATCCTTCATCGATCTCTATTCCTGCTTCCCGAGCGCGGTGGAGATCGGCTGTGCCGAACTCGGCATTGCGACGAACGATCCGCGCGGGCTCACCGTCACCGGCGGGCTTCCTTATTTTGGCGGGGCGGGCAACGATTACGTGATGCACTCCATCGTCACGATGATGCAGAAGCTGCGCGCCAAACCCGGCGCGTACGGGCTCTGTACCGGCAATGGCTGGTATGTGACCAAGCATTCCGTCGGCATTTATTCGACCGCGCCGAAAGAGGGCGCGTGGCAGCGCGACGATCCAAAGTTCTATCAGAAAGACATCGACGCGATGGCGCATCCAGAGGTGATCGAGCAGCCCTCCGGCAGGGCGACGGTGGAAACCTACACCGTCGTCACCGACCGCAAGGGCAAGCGTTTCGGCATCGTCGTCGGACGCGACGCCGAAGGCCACCGCTTCCTCGCCAACACACCGGACGACGACATGACGCTCGACCGCGTGATGCACGAGGAAATGCTTGGCCGTGTGGGCGAGGTAACGCCGGGCGCAACCAACCTGTTCCGGTTCTCCTGATGGCACGCATTTACATGGTTCGTCACGGCCGCGCGGAAGCGGGGTTCGGGGAGTCAATGGATCCCGGACTTGATACGCTTGGGCATTCGCAGGCTGAAGCGGTTGCGGGCAAACTCGCGCCGCTGGGGCCGCTTCCTATTTTTTCGAGCCCGCTGCGTCGCACCCGCGAGACGGCCGCGCCGCTTGCGAAGCTGTGGCAGCGTGAGCCAGTGATCGAAGAAGCCGTTGCGGAAATTCCCTCGCCGAAGGGCATGACGCTGGAAGAGCGCGTCGCGTGGTTGCGCAAACTGATGGGCGGGTCGTGGCGCGAGGCGTCGCGCGAACTGGCTGAGTGGCGCGAGAATGCTATCGCAACCGTTGCCACGATACCGCACGACACCGTGATCTTCTCCCACTACGTTGCCATCAATGTGATCGCCGGCGCGGCGCTGGGCGACGACCGCGTGGTCGTGTTCTCGCCGGACAATTGTTCGGTGACAGTGTTAGAAACGAATGGGACGAATTTGCAATTGCTCGAAAAAGGCCGAGAAGCGTCGTTGACGAAGGTGAACTAACAAAACTCACCATGGCCGCCCTTGAGGCGGCCACCCAGCAAAGCGAACGTCAGCGAGCGAAATGACACTTTTCGCCCGCAGACGCGGGCGCGCTGGGTGGCCGGGTCAAGCCCGGCCATGGTGAGTTTTTTTGATCAGCGCCTTGCCGCGGCGTCCAGCGCGGCGTCGACTTGCGGGCGCAGGGCGGCGGTGGAGGCTTCGGCCTTGGTGAGCGCGGCGTGGACCTGGGCCGCGTCGTCCAGCGACAACACGGCCTGGCCCTCGGCCACCAGCGGCGCGATCTGGCCGAGCGCGCTCGCCAGCGATTCCAGGATTTGAACGATCAGCGTGACGGACATGGCGGTCTCCTATTTGGGGATGAGCGATTTGATCTGGGCGATCAGCGCGGAGGCTTCGGCGACGGCGGCGAAGACGCTTTGCGCATCGGCCAGGGCATCGGCCTGGTCGGCGGTATCGAGCAGCGCGCCGGCCTTGTCGTAGAGCGCCTTGGCGGTGGCGGCGTTGGCGCCGTGCAGTGCGCCCGACTGGGCCGCGTCTTGCAGCGAGACGCCGATGGCCTGATAGGCCAGATGCGCGATGGTCAGCGCCTTTTCGGCATCCGCAGCCGTCTGCGGCGCCTGCTGGGCGAGGCTCTGGCCGGCCAGGAGCGGCGCGATCGTCGAGCAGGCGCCGAGCGAGACGGCGGCCGCGAGGGCCGCCGCAGATGCAAGTTGGCGCATGGTCATTGTCCTTGTGCCGCAGTGGCGACGCCGTGGCGCACGGTCATGGCGAGGAGCGCCGGGACCGCGAGGTTGAGCGCGGCGAGAATCGTCAGGTCGCCGTCGAGCCAGCCGCCGATGGCGCCGAGCACCGCCAGGGTGCCGACGATGTAGGTCTTGTATCCGATGAGCATGGTGGGGTCTTTCGTTTGCGCCGCGGCGGTGCCGGGGCGATCGGCCGTCCGCGCGCCGGACGGGCGTCCGATGCGGTGACGGAAGATGGGGAATGCGAAACGCAGCTCGGCGTCAGCTGACGACGGCGCGGTCGGTGACGCGGCGCCAGGCGGTGCCGTCGGAGAAGGCGAGCACGGCGCCGCCGCTTTCGTTGCTGACGTAGATCATCTGGCCGGCGCCGGCCGCGGCGGCGGGCACGCCCGCGACGGTGTAGGACTTCACCCGCACCGGGCCGTCGACGTCGAGCTTGCAGGCCGGCACGGCGGTGTTGCCGGCGCCGAGCCAGATGTTGCCGTTCTGGCGGATGGTCAGCCAGTCGGTGGGGATGTTGCCGCCCGTCGGCGTGGTGCCGAAGCTGAGCTTGCCGGCGACGCTGCCCGAGGCGGCGGCGCCGTCGGCCAGGGCGCGCATCCAGCCGCCTTCGCGGAAGGCGGTGCCGTCGGAGCCGTTGAACGAGAACTGGCCCAGGATGTCGTTGTCGGCGAGCGTGGTGAAATCGCCGCGCGTGGTGCCGCGCGACTTGGCGAAGGTGAAGCGCGCCGGGCCGGCGCCGGCAGCGAAACGGGCGAACAGGATCGAGGCGTCGGTGCCGAGGCCCGCGAGCTGCAGCGTCGGCGTCGAGACGGTGGTGTTGTTGGTCACGGCATAGGCGGCGGTCTGGCCGTCGAGCAGGACGCGGCCGGCACTGTCGATCACGATGGCGTCGAGGAAGGTCGTGCCGTCGGGCGAGACCTTGAGGTGGAAATTGTCGTCGCCGGTCAGGCCGAGCTCGGCGCGGCCGGAGTAATTGTCCTGGTAGAGCAGCGAGGCGGTGTCGCCGCTGCCATGCTTGTTGAGCTTGGCCTGGACGCCGCCGCCGATATTGTCGAACAGCAGCGCGGAGGATTTCACGGCCAGCTTGTTGGTGCTGTCGGCGGTGGCGTTGACGCCGAGCAACGGCACGTTCTGAAGGGTCAGGATGGTCGCGTAGTCGGCCCAGGCGCTGCCGGTGAAGACGATCAGTTTGCCTTCATCGACGACATAGGCGGCGAGGCCGGTGAACGGCGCGGTGAAACGCCAGGCGCCGTCCGACGCGTAGGCGAGCTTGCCGCTCTGGCCGGTCCAGGCGCCGGTGGCGGTGGCCTTGACGAGATAGGTGTCGCCGTCGGCGGGCGTGGACGGCGGCGCGGAAAGATCGCGGTCGAGCAGGCGGGCGAAGAGCAGCGCGTCGAGCTGCAGCAGGGCTTCGTTGTGGGTGACGTGCTTTTGCGCCTGCGCGGCGGCGAGGAGTGGGAGCGCGGTGCGGGGGGTGGTGGATGACATGTGTGTTTCCTTTGACGTTGTTTTCCTCCCCCGTTGTTACGGGGGAGGTGCCGAGCGCAGCGGTTCGTAGCGACAGCGTACGGACGAGGGGGCCCAGCGCCGCAGCGCAGCGCTCTGCATCCGCCCCCTCCGTCACGCCCGAAGTGGGCGTGCCACCTCCCCCGTAACAACGGGGGAGGAAAGGCAGCTAAGAGAAGACGACGCTCCCCGTCGTGCCGACGCCGCGGCCGAACGAGGTCGAGAGCTGGTAGACGGTGAAGCGGAACGGTGCAGGCAGGCCGCTGGGGAAGTCCGTCGCGATTTGTGTGGCGGTGTAGGTCAGTGACGGCGTCGTGGACGTGAGCGTGCGCACCACCGCGTCCGACGCGTCCAGGATTTCGATGTCGTAGGCTTCGGTTTCCTCTCCGAGCGGGACGTCGGTCTGGTCCCAGCTGTCGCCGCCGAGGCGGGTGCGGCGGATCCAGGTGAGCGCGAGATCGGCACCCTGCCAGCCCGCGGCGAGCTGCACCGGCGACAGCGGGCGCAGGCCGATGGCGGCGAAGGTTGCGGTCGTCGTCTGCCACGACGAATCCGACAGCGGCTTGTTCGGCGGGCCCCAGGCGTAGTGGAAGGGCAATGTCGCCTCGTTCTGTGCCAGATCGAGCTGCTGCGGCGCGCCGTCGAGCAGGACGACACGGGCGCCCGCGGGAAGAGGATCGCGCATGGCGGACTCGGTGCCGGCCTGGCCACGCAGGAGGCGCGTCAGCGTCCATTCATTCGGCGCGGTGAGTTCGGCGGTGGCGAACTGGAGCACTTCCCAGGCGCCGTCTTCGTTCTGGATCGCGAGCGCATTGGCGCCGCCGAGGATGGCGAGATCGTCCTGCGACGCCAGCGTGCCGCCGGAGAGGCGGATGCGCAGTTCGTTGACCTCGTCCCAGCGCCACAGCGGGCCGGAATAGAAATCCGCCGTCGTACGGCCGAGCACGGCGGCGCGGGTGAGCGTGCGCGACAATGCGTAGTTGGAGTCGCTGGCGCTTTTCAGCACTTGGACGCTGCCGGGCCAGGGTGCGGCGCAGGCGGCGGCGGTGGGTGCCCAAGGGACTTCCTTTCCCGTGAGCAGCGGCAGGTCGAGGAAGACGAGCAGCGCCCTCCCCGGCTGCACCAGCGCCTGCGCCTGGCCGGGGGCGCGCTGCGGACCGGTGAGCGGCTCGTAGACACTGGGATCGGTGGCGACGGCTTCGAGCTTGCGCTGTTCCGCATCGTCGATCTGCGTGATGCGCAAACGGTGGACGCGGCCGTTGCTTTGCAAGGTGATCTCGTCGGTGACGTCGCGCGCCAGATGCGAGGGCGGCAGCGCAAGCTGCGCGGTCTCGCGCATCACCCAGGCGTCCTGCAGCAGGCGTGCGCCGATGCCGATGGCCTGGCCCTGGTCCATGACGAGGGGCAGCGACGAGGTCGCGACGCGGTTCGACGAGACGGTGAGGCGGCGCGCCTCGGCGGATGCCTGGCGGTAATCGGCGTCGGCATCGATGTAGGAGATGCGCGAGGCGTTGGGCAGGTCGGTCTCCTGGGCGCGGGTCAGCGTGAAGCCGAACGAGGCCTCGCCGTCGGGCAGCGCGAGGTCGGTTTCGCTCACGAGCGGCGCGTCGGGGCGGCCGCGCGGCACGAAGCGGATCAGGCCCTGGCTTTCGACGGCGTCGAAATGGAAGGCGACGGACAGGGGCGCGAGCGCGTCGCGGGCGCTCATCGTGTCGGTGACGGCGAAGCCGGTGACGAGGCCGGAGAGGTCCGCCGCCTCGATGGCATCGAAGTCGTCGCACAGGGCGCCGACCAGGCTGGTGAGCTGCACCGCGCCGAGGCGGCCGTTCAGCCAGTGGCCGAGGCGCCAGTTGGCGGCGTCGCCCCAGACGTCGGCGCGGGCGGGGAAGAACGGATAGGGCCGCGCGTCCCAGCACCACACATATATATTGTCGGCGTCGACCATGCGGCCGGCGTAATGCGCGGAAGCCGGGTTGTTGGCGGCGTCGGCCCAGAAGGCGAAATGGGCCTCCAGGAAGCGGCGCTGGATCAGGTCGTCGCGCTCGCCGTTCGAATAGTAGGGCAAGGCGCTTTCGGCGGATTTGGGATCGACGAAGACGTTGGGCTGGTTGGCGCCCTTGTCGACCGCGGGGCAGCCGAGCTCGGTGAACCAGATGGGTTTGCTCTGCGGCACCCAGGACGTCGGCGAGCCGGCTTCCGTGCCGGCGGGGCGGTCGTAATGGGCGTTGCTCCACCAGTTCCAGAGGTCTTTGGCGCGCCAGACCCAGGGCTTGCCGAGGCCATCGGTGATCGGGGTGCGGGTCTGCGCCGCGCGGTCGGCGTCGCTGGCGTAGTACCAGTCGTAATCCTCGCCGCCGCGGATGTTGGATGCGAGATAGGCCGGATCGTGGATCGCGGTCGGGCCGGTGGGCGCGTAGTCGAGCTGCGCCGTGCCGTCGCGCCAGTCGGCGAGCGGCAGGTAGTTGTCGATGCCGACGAAGTCGATGTTGGAATCCGACCATAGCGGATCGAGGTTGAACAGCAGCGCGCCGCCGCCCGTTTGGTGATTGGCATACTCGCTCCAGTCGGCGGCGTAGCCGAGCTTGGTGCCGCCGCCCAGGATGGCGCGGACGTCGGCGGCGAGCATCTTGAGCGCGGCGATAGCGGGATAGCTCGCGGCGCCGTCGCGCACGCGGGTGAGGCCGCGCAACTCCGAGCCGATCAGGAAGGCGTCGACACCGCCGGCGGCGGCGCAGAGCAGCGCGTAGTGCAGGATCATGCGGCGATAGCCCCAGTCGGTGCCGCCGCTCCAGGCGACGGTGGTGCCGGTGACGGTGAAGTCGGTCGCGGCGGCGTGGCCGAAGAAGGCGTTCACCTGCGTCGCGGCGGCGCTCGTTTGATCGGGCGAGCCGGAAACGCCGGGCGCCGGGGAGCAGGTGATGCGGCCACGCCAGGGATAGGCCGGCTGCTCGCTTGCGCCGGTGTAGGGATCGCTGAGCGCGTTGCCGGGCGCGATGTCCATGAAGACGAAGGGGCAGAAGAGGACGCGCAGGCCGCGGGCTTTCAGGTTCGCGATGGCGCTGACGATGGAGGCGTCGGAGGGCGTGCCGCCGTAAGCCGGGCGGTCCTCGATCTGGCTGACGAGATGGGCGCCGAGGCGGGCGACGCCGTCGACCGACCAGAGCGTCGGATAGGTGATCTTGCCGGCGGATTCGACGCCGGGCTTGAGGGTGCATGCGCCGGCGCGCAAATCGCTGCCGAACCAGCCGGCGACCAGCGACACGGCGCCGAGATTGGGCGCCAGCGCGGTGAGCTCGTCGAGCGAGGCGTCGATGTCGGCGGTGCCGGCGGCGTTGTGCGCGTTCTCCGGCGACGTGGCGCCCTCCTCGTCATCGTCGCTGATCAGCGCGGCGTCGTAGACGAACTCGCCGGCGCCGGGGATCAGGGCGACGGCGCCCAGGCGGTTCTCCAGCGCGTCCGGATCGGCGGCGGAGAGATTGTGGAAGATCTCGAACTGCAGCTGCGGGATGCGGTTGGCGAAATCGGCCAGCGGCATGTCCTCGAACACGATGTAGGCGAGGCCGCGGAAGGCGGGCGCGTTGTCGGCGCCCTCGATGTCGGCGATCAGCGGATCGGGCATCTGGCTCTCGCTGCCGTCGTGGAAGCGCGTGGTGAAGCGCGAGATGTCGACCAGATTGCCGTCGGCCCAGACGCGGCCGATGCGCGTGGCGCCGGCGCAGAGGCCGACCGCGAAGGAGATGGCGTAGACGTAGTCCGTCTCGCTGACGCCGCCGCCGCCGAAGCCCTTGCCGCCGCCGAGGCTCTGGTTGGCGGTGCTCTCTTTATACTGGCTCGCCCAGATGAGCTGGCCGGCGCCGCGCACGCGGCCGTAAAGGCGCGGGATGGCGGCGCCTTCGGTCGAGGCCTGAATGGAGGTGTCGCTGAGGCGCGGGCCGGTGCGGTGCTGGCCGGGCGCGATGGCGGCGTCGATCTGGCTGCCGAGGAAGGCGCCGAGCGCGCCGCCGATCTGCGCCCCGCTGATGGTGGCGCCGAGAAACGAGACGCTGCCGAACAGCGAAGCGCCGACGCCGGAGCCGACGACGCCGAGGACGAGAGAGGCCATGGGGGGTCCTTTCCTCTTCCGCAGGCGGAAGAGGTTTTCGTCATTCAGGAAGCAAATGAATTTCCCTCTCCCCCGGAGGGGGAGAGGACGAAGTGTTACTTCACACCGTAACCCGCATAGGTGTCGGCGATCTTGGGGTCGATCGCGGTCGCGGCGGCGATGTCGGCCTTGCCGAGGTCGGCGTAGCCCATATGGATGTCGGCGAGGCCGCGCACGTAGAGCGACGACGCCATCGTATCGTCCAGCCGCAGGGCGGCGTCACAATCGGCGATGGCATTGGCGAACTGGCCCAGCCGGTAGCGGATGAGGCAGCGCGAATCCAGCATCGTGGCGTCGTCGGGAAAGAGCAGCAAAGCCTGGGTGCAATTGTCGAAGCCCAGTTCCGGCTGCACGCCGCGCAGGGCGCGAATCCGGCAGGCATGGTTCAGAAATGCCACCTCTTTCGGGTTGGCCTTGAGCATGGCATCCAGAGCCGACGCCATCTGCCCCGGCTGGCCCATTTTCTCCAGAACGTCGCCGAGCTCGCTCCAGAACTTCGGGTCGGCGTGCGGCTGCAGCTTGATCGCCTGGAGAAGATCGGCCTGGGCCTGGGCGAGCTTGCCAAGACGCTCATAGGCCTTGGCCCGGTAGTAGAGCGCCAGCGCGTCATACCCGTCGCGAAAATTCTCCATCAGGGTCTTGCTGACGAAACTGTTGCAGCTGGCGATCACCGCGCCGGGCGAGACCGCCTCGTCGTCGGTGCAGTCGCCCATGAAATTCGCCGGATTGGCGGCGCGGGCGGGCGACGCGGCGACCGCCACGAGGAAGGCCAGAGCGAGAAGCTGCCTGAAGCCGGTACGCATCGTATGTCCCTTCAGGGTTTCACGCCGTAGCCGGCATAGGTTTCGGCGATCTTGGGGTCGAGCGCGGTCGCGGCTGCGATATCGGTCTTGCCCACATCGCTGTCGCCCAGGCGCAGGCGCGCCAGGCCGCGGATGTAGAGCGCGGTCTCCATCTTGGGGTCCACCTGCAAAGCGGCGTCGCAGTCCTGGGCGGCGTCGGCGAACTGGCCGAGCCGGAAACGGACCAGGCAGCGCGAGTCGCGAAGCGCGGCATCGCCGGGCGTCAATTGCAGCGCCGCGTCGCATTGCGTCAGCGCCTTGTCGAGCTCCTGGCCCTGTTCGGCGCGGGTCCAGCAGGCCACGGCGAGGATGTCGGCGCTTTTCGGACTGCCGTCGGTCATCTCGTCGAGCAGCGCCGACAGATGCGGGGTGTCGTCGGTTTTTTCCGCGACCGCCACAAGCGCCTGCCAGAACGTCGGATCGTGGCGGTGGTAGGGCTTCAGCGCCCATTCCAGATCGTTGCGCGCCTGTGCGTATTTCTCCAGGCGCACATAGGCCTTGGCGCGGCAGTAGAGCGCGTAGGGCAGGTAGGATTCGTCGCTCGACGCCCAGCCGGACAGCCGCGAGTGGCTGATGCCGCTCGAATAGTCCGCAACCAGGCGCGTGGCGGGAACCTTTTCATCGCCGTCGCAGATCGCCGTGCCGCCGCCGCCGGCATCCTGCGCCGCGGCCGAGGTCGCATGGAGACCGGCGGACAACAGCAGAGCCGCCAGGCCGGGAGTGGCGTGTTTCACATTCATGTTCGAGACCCTTGACGAAAACCCAGTGTAGGCCAAAGGGGGCGCTAAGCCAGCCGGAAGGCGTACGCCAGCTTGCCGCGCCAGGGGGCGAAGAGCTCCTCGGCGACGCGGCGGTTCTGGCGGGCGTGGATCAGCGTCAGCACGCGATGCTGCGGCAACGAGCCGGCATGCGGCAGGGCGTGCTCGGCGATGATGCCGCAATGCTTGGCGGGGCCGAAGCCCAGGACGCGGAACAGCGCGACGTCGCCGGGCGCCAGCAGCGCGGGATCGAGCGGCGTCAGGTGGCGGCTCAGCGCCCGGTAGAGAGTCTCGTCGCCGGCCGCTTCGGCCCAATCGGGCGAATAGGGCGGCGGGTCCTCGGGCTCCTCGCCGTGGAGCTCGCGCCACACGCCGCGCAACAGGCCGAGGCAGTCGCAGCCGGCGCCTTTCACGCTGGCCTGGTGGATGTAGGGCGTGCCGATCCAGGAGCGGGCGATGTCGACGATGTCAGTTGCCATAACGGCTGCCTCCGGTGAGGGGTTGGGTGGATGTCGCGGCCGACAGCGCGGCGTCGTTGCCGGGCATGTAGGGAAAGCCGCGGTGGTTGATGCCGTTGGCGAATTTGGTCTTGCAGGTCGCGAACTGCTTGTCGCAGCCGGCGGCGACGCTGAAGGCATCGCCGGGCGCGATGGCCTCGCTCATCGCCTGCCACAGCTCGATCGAGCCCAGGGCGTGGCGCTTGACCTCGCCGGCGCGGCCGGCATTGGCGCCGCTGGTGAAGGTGAGCTTGCCGCCGCTGAACCAGGCGCTGGCATAGGCGCCGAGCCCGGTGACGGTGAAGCGGCGGTTGTCCGTGGGCGCGAGCACGGCGCCGCCCGCGGTGAAGATCGACGACGAAATGTCCTTGCCGCAGCGCGCATCGCCGAGATCGGCGTCGCAGGAATAGGCGTAGACGCGGCCCGTGGGCTGGTTCAGCCGGTGCGCCAGGCCGCGCACTTCGGCGGAGAAGCCGGCGCGGCCGCGCTTGACCTCGCCCAGATTGCCCTGGCGCATCAGCACGCGCTGGTCGGGCGTGGCCCAGTTGACGCGCCAGATCTCGATGGCGGCGTCGTCATAGAGGCCGGCGGCGAGATCGGCTTCGTTGAGCGAGGCCGAGCTCAGCGCGCCGAGCACGGTGAGGTTGTCGACCGCGAGGCCGAGCGAAGACTGCACCTCGCTGGCGGTGAAGCCGGAGATGGCGGCATAGGCGAGGCCGTCGAAGGTCACGGGGACATCGTGATCGGTGAAGCCCTGGGCCGCGCCGTCGCGGCGGAGGATCTTCCAGCACCAGCACAGGGTGGTGACGCCGGAGGAGAGGTGGGCCTGGAAGCCGGGGGGCAGGGTTTTCATGGTTCATCTTTCACCTCCCCAGCATGGGGAGGTCGGCGAGCGAAGCGAAGCCGGGTGGGGATGTGCCTTTGGCAGGAGAGACTTCCCCACCCGACGTGCTCGCTACGCTCGCCGTCGACCTCCCCATGCTGGGGAGGTAAAAGTTCAAATCAAGATTTCCACCAGCGGGATGTTGGGGATTTCGCCGGCGGTGAAGCTGGCGAGATTGATGGCAAGCGAATCCGTATCGAAACGCACCGGCGTATCGAATTCGAAACCGGCGGTGAGCGCGGCGCCGCCGGCGGGCGCCGACGTGAAGGTAACGACGCCGGTCGTGGTGTCGACGGCGAAACCGGTGGTGTGTTCCGCGCCGGCGACGGCGAGGCGCAACGTGCCGGCGACCGGCTTGGCGATTGCGCGCGTCCAGCTCGCGGGGCCGGAGCTGTAGGTCTTGGTCAAGGGAAACGCCGTGGTGACGCCGTCGCCGAGCCCAAGCGCCTGGTCGAGCGGCGTGATCGCGGCGTCGGGGGCGCAGGATCTGAAATCGCTCCAATCCTTGAAGCGGAAGCCGTGCAGGCGCCCCTGCCGCGCCTCGAAGAACGCGATCACGGCATGCAGGTCGCCGAGCGTCTTGACGCCGTAGCCGGCATCGAAGCGGCGGCGCGAATTGGCCCACACCGCGTTGCGCTCCTCGAAGCCGGAGCCGAGCGTGACGATCTCGGTCTTGCGCTCGGGCCCGCCGGTGGAGTGGAAGGCGAGCGCGGTGGGGAATCGGATTTCGTGGAAGGTCATGGTAAACCCGCTGGTCTTCTGAGGATCGGTCGATGAAGGACGAACGCCGGGAGGTCTGGTTCGCAGCGCGCGGCACGCTTTTCCGCTTGGTGTATCCCGTCCATTGGAAAGGCTATGCGCTGCAAGCCGGCAGCCTCGTTCTGCTGCTTGCCTGGTTCGGCATCGCCATCAAGCTGGGAATCATGGCCGAGAGGACATGGCTCTTCGCGCTCGGCGCCGCGCTGATCGCGGTGGGAGTGATGTACGTCACCACGCGGCACACCGCGCGCGACTCATAGATTCCTCTGGCCGCGCGCCAGGGCGCGGGCGAGCATCGCGGCGATCTGCGATTCCGATTTCAGGAAGCTCTGCGCGTCGCGGGCGGTGACGTTGAGCGTGATCTCGCTCCGGCCCAGCGCGCCGTTGGGCGCGATGGCGCCGGCGGCTTGCGGCACGAAAAGCTCGGGCCCCTGTTCGCCCACCAGATAGGGCGTGCCGGCGTCCACCGGGCCGCCCGCCGCGCGGGCGCCGCCGACCGGCAGGATGGCGCTGGCGATCGAGGTCAGGACGCTCTCGATCGGCTTGACGATGAACTGCGTCGTGGCGATGCGGTCGAAATCGGCGAGGATGGCACCGACCAGCTGGTCCATCGAGGTTTTGCCGGAGATCACGGCGCGCGCGATGGTGTTCTCCACCGAGGTGAAGCTGCGCTTCACGGCGGTCTCGATCGAGGTCGTGGCGCTCTGCACCGGTCCGCCGACGAAGGCGGTGAGCGCGGACGCGGCGGCGTCGAGGCTTTGGTCGAGGGGCGTGTCGGGCATGAAGAGAACCTCATCTGAGATTTCATATCGTCATGGCCCTGTGCCGGCCACCCATGAACACCGTGCTGCACGGTGTTCATGGGTCGCCCGGACAAGCCGGGCGATGACGGTTTTTTTGAACGTCAAAACATTTCAATCCGGATGTTGCGACAGCAGGCGGTCGAGTTCGGCGCGGGCCAGCGGCGCGGCGCGGCGCGGCGGCGTCACGAGGGCGCGCCATTCGGGCAGCGACAGCGACCAGAAGGTCTGCGGCGAAAGGTGCAACGTGGCGAGGCCGTGGCTCAGCCAGTCGCTCCAGCGAAAGGGAGGGGGTCGTCTGCCCCGCGCCCTACCGCTGCGCTGCTTGAGGGCGCGGGGGCCCCGGAGTCGTCTGCCCCGCGCCCTACCGCTTCGCTACTTGAGGGCGCGGGGGCCCCGGAAAGTCCGGCGGCGTTGAAGGCGTCCGTCACCGCGGCGACCAGCGCGCCCAGGTCGCAGGGCAGGCACAGCACGTCGGCGGGCGAGAGCTCGTGGCCGCCGCCGCGCAGCAGCGCCGCCGCGACGACGGCGAGATCGGCGGCGCGCACCGCTTTCAGGCGCGTGGCGACGGCGGAGAGATTCTCGAGGCCGAGGCCGTCCTCGATCTCGGCGAGCGCGCCGAGGGTGAGAAGCAGGCGGTAGCTGCGGCCGCCGGCATTGAGCGCGGCTTCGCCGCGGATGCGATTGGGCATTTTAGTTTCCCCCTCCGCCCTTCGCACCTAACGGTGCTACGGGCACCTCCCCCGCCAGCGCGCTTCGCGCGCGCGGGGGAGGCCGGCCTGTGCCGAGTTTAGAGTGTTGCAAACGTCAGCGCCCCGGCACTCGCCAGCGAGAGCGCGAGCTTCAATTCGCCGTCATAGGGGCCTTCGTAGCTCAACGACGTCAGCTTGAACGGGCCGGTGACGGTGCCGAAGCTGGGGATGACGACGGTCCAGTTGGGCACGGCCTGGGCGAAGAAGGCGGTGCGCAAGGCCGCGTCCGAGGCCGCGTCCTTGAAGACGCCGGAGCCGGAGATCGAGGCGCTCTTGACGCCGCCGCCGGCGAGGAGCTCGCGCCATTGCTCGGCGCTGTCGGCATTGGTGACGTCGATCGCCTGCGCGTTGAAGGCCAGCGTCGTGGCGCGCAGGCCGGCGACGGTGGTGAAAATCTCCGGATCGGCACCGTTGCCGATCTTGATGAGCAGGTCTTTGCCTTTCTGGGCGGACATGTCGTTCTCCTAGGCTTCGGGTTCGAGCAGCGCCTTGAAGCGCAGCTGTGCGTGCACGGTCTCGCCGTCGCTCTCGCGGGCGGACCCGCTTTCGAGGTAGCGCAGGTCGATCAGCGCCTGGCCGTCGAGGGTGAGCTCGGCGCCGTTCAGCGCGTCGATCACCGCCTCGGCGGCGAGACGCGTCTCCTTGCGGCCGGCGGCGCGCGACCAGATGTGGATGGTGAGCGCGTGCGCCGTGCCGGGCTCGGTCGCGGTGCTCCAATCGCTCTCGGAATCGTCGCCGATGACGATGTAGGGAAAGGCGGCGCCGCGCGGCACGGCATCGAAGATGCGCGGCGGATCGCCGACGGCCTCCTTGACGGCATCGCTGGTGGCGAGGGTGGCGAAGATCGCCTGTTGCAGGGCCCAGCTCGCGGCGCTCATGGCAGTTCCTCGCAAAGCAGCGTGACGTAGAATTCGCGCGGCCCGGGATCGAGCACGGCGTGGACGCGGAAGGTGCGCGCGCCGGCGCTGACGCGCTGGCCGGCGGCGAGATCGGCGCGGCGGCGCAGCACGATGCGGTGGCGGACGCGCGACTCCAGGTGGTCCGCGCCGACGCTGTCGGCGGCGCCGAGCGGCGCGACGCCGATCCAGACGGTGGCGAAGGGCTCCCAGCTTTCGCTGAAGCCGCCGCCGCCGTCGGGCGTCAGGATGCGCGCGACGAGCGCCGCGCGCTGGGTAAGGCGATGGAGCATGGGCATCTCTTTCACCTCCCCAGCATGGGGAGGTCGCCGCGCAGAGCGCGGCGGGTGGGGATGTGCTTCGGCCGGTGGGACGTCCCCACCCGATCCGCTTCGCGGATCGACCTCCCCATGCTGGGGAGGTGAAAGAAGGTCAGAGTTTCAGGACGCGATACGGCGCCAGCAGCGCGAGGCAATCGAGCGGCAATTCCGCCGGCGCCTCGCCGCGGTTCTCGTAGAGGAACGTGATGAGTTCGAGGATCGCCTCGCGCAGCGGCGCGGGGACGTCTTCGGCGGCATCGCCGTGCCCGGCGGTGAAGGCGATGGCGACGGCGTTGAGCCGGCGCAGGCTCGTGGGCGGCGCGATGGCCTCTTTCAACGCGAGACGGTTCGCGGCGCGATCGACGATGTACGTCGCGGGGTCGAGGACGCGGCTGCTGTCGTCGCGCGCATAGGCCGTCACCGAGGCGACGGCCTGCAGCGGCGGCAGCGGAATCGAAACGATGTCCGGCCAGGCGTCGAGCCACAGCGTCCAGCCTTGCGTGATGAGGGCGCGGCCGGTGTGCCATTCGGCGCGGGCGCGCGCGGCGGGGATGAGCGCGGTGAGCAGCGCGTCGTCGTCGGCGGTGTCGAGCTTCAGATGCGCCTTGGCCTCGGCGAGCGTGACGGGCTCGACGGCGGGGGGCGCGGTAAGGGTGAGGGGCATGGGTCGGTCCTTTTACCTCCCCGGAGGGGGCCGGTAGCGACAGCGTACCGGCGCTCCGTGAGCGACAGCGAAGGGAGCAGGGGCGAAAAAAATCGCGCAGCGATTTTTCGGGTGGGGCGAGTGCGGAAGCATTCCCCCCACCCGAAATTCGTTCGCTGCGCTCGCGAATTTCGACCTCCCCTCCGGGGAGGTGAAATTTTTCAGCGCTAGGACGCGCTGAACTTCATCAGCTTGATCGCCTCGAAGTTCTGCACGCCGCCGCCGACACGCTTGGTGGTGTAGAACAGCACATAGGGCTTGGCGCTGTACGGATCGCGCAAGGTGCGGATGCCGATGCGGTCGACGACGAGATAGCCGCGGGCGAAATCGCCAAAGGCGACCGAGTAGCTGTTCGAGGCGATGTCCGGCATGTCCTCGGCCTCGGCCACCGGATAACCCAGCAGCGTCGGCGGCTGGCCGGCGGCGCTGCCGGGCGCCCAGATGTAGTTGCCGGTGGAGTCCTTGAACTTGCGGATGACGCTTTCGGTCTTGCGGTTCATCACCCAGGAGCCGTTGGCGCGGTAACCCTGCTTGGGCGCATAGGCGAGATTGACGAGGCTGTCGGTCGGGTTGGACGACGCGAAAGCGCCGTCGGCGCCCGACGCGACGTAACCGATCTTGGTCCAGGCCCAGGAGGCGTCGGCGACGATGGTCTCGCTGAGGAAGCCCTTGGGCTGCGTCGTGCCGTTGCCGCTGACGAAGGCGGCGCCTTCCTGCTCGGCGAAGACGATCTGCACCTCGCCGGCCAGCCATTGCTCGATGTCGACCGCCGAATCGTCGAGCAGGGTCGGCGTCGCGGCGGGCATGGCGTAGAGCTCCATGGCCGGGAAGTCGATCACGCTGAGCGTCGGCGTGTTCGTCTGGGCGCGGGCGTCGGTCTCGGCGACCCAGCCGGTGGCGGCGCCGGCGGTGGCGATGGGCTTCCTGTAGACATTGCCGCCGATCTGGCGGACCGAGGCGATGGCGCGGATCGGCGAGGCCTTGGCCAGGACGCGGTCGATGGTGGTCTCGATCTCCAGCGGCACGGTGTAACCGCCGTCGGCGTTGCTGCCGGCGGAGAGCGCTTTCAGTTCGAGGCCGTCGAGGGCGCCCGTGTCGCCCTTGCGGACGTAACGGTCGAAGGCGGCTTTGCGTTCGATGGCATCGCGGTCGGTGCTTTTGCGCTCGCCGCCGCCGCCGAGCGACGGGCGCGCGGCGTCCAGCGTCAGCGCGTCGAGAGCGCGCTTGTGCTCGTCGAGTGCCTTGCTGATGCGGTCGACCTTCTCGTCGGCGACGACGTCGGCCGAGCGGCGTTCGAGCGCGGCCAGGCGCTCGTCATTGGCGCCCCTGAAGCTTTCGAAGGCGCGCAGGAAATCGTCGAAGGCATCGCGGATTTCCGGCGTGGCGGCTTTGGTTTCGTAGTCCATTCTCATTTCTCCTTGGGTTTTACTTTCCTCCCCCGTTGTTACGGGGGAGGTGGATTGCCCGCTCCTTCAGCGGGCAAGACGGAGGGGGCGACGCCTTGCGTCCGCCCCCTCCACCGCTTCGCGGTCCCCCTTCCCCCGCAACAGCGGGGGAGGAAAGAGCGCGGTGCGTTTCGCGCAGCAGTGCGCTTGCCTTGCGCATTTGTTTTGCAAGCACGTTCTTCCTTCCGATTGCCGTGACCTCGCTGCCGGGGAGCAGCGGGAAGGTCACGACGGAAATTTCCCAGAGCTCGATCTCCAGCAGCGTGCGCAGGTGCGTGCGCGCATCGCGCCGGGCGCGGACGGCGCGGAAGCCGATGGAGAGGCCGTCGAGGGCGCCGGCGCGGATCAGCTCGCCGACCTCGCGGGCGCGCATCACCTCCTCGGTCAGGCGGCCACGGACATAGAGGCCGCGCGCGTCCTCGCGGATCTCCTCCCACACGCCGATCGGCTCATGGGCGAAGTGCTGATAGAGCAGGCGCACGCGGGGTGGCGGGCGGCGCTTCAGCGAACGGGCGTACGCCCCGGGGACGACGACGTCGCCCGCGCCGTCGGCCACGTTGAAGAGCGAGGCATAGCCTTCGAACTCATCGCGGCCGAGCGCCGAGATCAGCGCAGGCGTGTTGGTGCGCGCGAGGCGGGGCCTCACGTGTTGGACTTGCAGGGTCATGATGCATTTCTTTCACCTCCCCAACATGGGGAGGGTTCGTAGCGACAGCGTACGAACGCGCGCAGCGCGTCGGGTGGGGATGTGCCTTCGGCGGGAGAGACTTCCCCACCCGATCCGCTTCGCGGATCGACCTCCCCATGCTGGGGAGGTGAAAATCAGTTCTTCCTATCCAGCTTGTTCTCGATCCTGGCCAGCGCGGCCTTCATGTCGGCGACCTGCTCTTCGAGCACGGCGACGCGCTCGATGGCGGCCTGGTCGCGGGCCAGCGTGCGTTCGAGGACGCTGAGGCGGTCCGCCGCCGAGCCGGCCCAGAACAGCGCCCCGGCCGTCTGCAACAAAAAAGCCGCCACGAGGGCGGCCGGAAAGCGTTTGTCCAGCACGGGCTGGAGATGATCGGTCAGGGTCATGTCGGATTCCGATGCGGCATGGATCGCGCCCGCGGCTTTCGCCGCGCGGCTTCAGGCTTGTGTTCGCAGTTGCTATTTGTGCGCGCCGGCCGCGGTTGCGTAGAGCTTTTTCTCGCCGAACGCGAAATAGAGATGCAGCGCTTTGAGCTGGGCGAGGCCGATCTCGACGTCGCTGCGGCCGAAGCATTCCATCGGCTTCTGGCTCAGCCGGCACGGCGAGGTCTTGGTGTCGTCGACGATCCTTATCGCCGGATTGCGCAAGGTGATGCCGCCGACCGCGAGGCTCTGGAACGCATGATCGTACAGCACGCTGCCCGACGCATCGTTCCCGCCGGCCGTGCCGGGCTGCTCCTTGGCGCCGAACACGCGGCGGAAGGCGCCGAGCGACATCCGCCCCGACGAGCCCTCGCCGAAGGAGACGCTGACCGGCTTGCCGTCGAGCTCCATCTGGAAGACCAGGCGCTGCTGCTCGTTGATCTCGAACGGCACCACGGCGGCGGTGTCCGACCAGTAGACCACCGCGCCGGCGCAGTGCAGCGGCGAGAACAGGTTGACCTTGCCGCCGGCGAAATCGATGTCGAGGTCCGAATTCTTCAGGAGGCCGAGGCCGAGGACGCCCGAGACGTCCGCCGGCAGCGGCGTGCCGGGGGCGAGCAGCAGGGCCGCGAACTGGTCGGCCGACAGCGAGCCGAGCTGCAGCCGCCCGACCGTCACCGTGCCGCTGACGGCGCCGCCGCGATAGGCGACGACCGCGTGGTTCCGAAACGTGTCGCGGGACAGATAGAGCGTGGCCGCCAGCGCATCGCTCACCGCGCTGTCGGCGACGGCAAGATCGAGCAGCATGGCGTGACTGCCGCCGTTGATCGTGACCGGCACGGCGATCTCGCCGCCGGGCAAGGCCGTCAGGGCGAGCGAGCCGGCCGGCGTCAGCGCGCAGCTGTCGGCGGCGACGGCGGGCACGGCGCAAAAAAGCGCGGCAGCGGCGATTGAGGCAGCGGCGAATTTTTTCATGGCGTTTCCCCTTGGGGCAAGTCTAGCGCGCGCGGCGGCGGCGGCAAGGTGGCCCGGGCCGCTTGCTGCGCTGCGGCGGCTCACGAAAAACCATCCCCGCCGTCCTTCGGCGAATAGCCGGCGGCGGCGCGCTTTTCGTTGGCGCTCAGGAAGGTCGCGGCGTTGAGGCGGTCCCAGACGCTTTCGCGCTCGATGGCGAGCGCATCGACGGCGTCGCTGTCATAGCCGAGGCGCAGGGTTTCACCGAAGCGAGGGCCCAGCCAGCGGGTCAGCGAGGACGCGGCGCGCGCCACCAGAGGTAGAACCGTCTGGCGCCAGAAACTGAGATTGGCCTCGCGGTAGTTCGAAAAGGTGTTGTCGCCGGGAATGCCGAGCAGCATCGGCGGCACCCCGAATGCCAGCGCGATCTCGCGCGCCGCGACGTCGCGGGTCGTCGAGAAATCCATGTCGGCGGGCGTGTAGCTCATGCTCTTCCAGTCGAGGCCGCCTTCCAGCACCATCGGGCGGCCCGCATTGCCGGCGCCGGTATAAGCATCCTCCAATTCGCGCTTCAGGCGCGCGAACTGGTCGTCGGTCAGGCCGGGCGCGCCCTCGGGGCCGCGATAGACCAGCGCGCCGGAGGGCCGCGCCGCATTGTCGAGCAGCGCCTTGGTCCAGGCGGCGCCGGCATTGTGGACGTCGATGGCGTTGGCCGCGGCCTCGACCGGCGAGAGGCCGTAATAGTCGTCGAGCGGATGGAACAAAGTAGTGTGCAGCACGGGAAGAAAACCCGTCGCCGCGTCGCGCGCGATGCGGGTGGTCTTGCCGTCGACGGTGTAATCGTAAGCCGCGGGCCAGCCGCGCGCGCCCGGCACCACGGCGACGCGGTCGGGGCGCAGCGTGTAGAGCGCGCGCACCGCGCCGCCGGCGCTGGCGGCTTCGAGATAGGCATTGCCGGCGCATTGCAGGAAGGCATACCAGCGCGCGAAGAAGGCGGTGCCGTCTTCCTCCGGATTGGGCCGCGTCAAGAGCGCCAGCAGCGGATGGGCGGCGAGCTCGGTGTCGCCGTCATAGAGCAGGAACGGCACGGAGGCGGCGCTCTCGGCGATGGTGCGCACGCAGCGATAGACGATGGCGTTCTTCATGACGCCCTCGCGCGCCAGGCCGGCGTAGTCGCGTGGGCTCCAGCGGGCGCGGCCGCCGAGGGAGAGCGCGATCAAAGGCGCGGATTTGGTCAGTGGCGGGGTGCGGCGGAGGAATTCGAACATGGGTGTTTCCTACTTCACCTCCCCAGCATGGGGAGGTCGACGCGCGCAGCGCGTCGGGTGGGGATGTGACTGTGAGGGGAGAGACTTCCCCACCCGGCTTCGCTTCGCTCGCCGACCTCCCCACGATGGGGAGGTAAAAAAAGTCACAGACTTCTGATCTTCGGCTTCGTCTTCTTCACCGGCGGGAACAGGTGCGCCAGGGCCCAGACGAGGGCGTCCATGCGGTCGGGGCTCGCGCCGGTGCCGTCATAGGTGCAGAGCTGATCCTCAAGGTCCGGCAGCGCGCCGACATGATGGATGCGGCCGGCCTCGTAGAGCGAGGCGATCGGCGTGGCGCGGGTCTGCTTGTTGCGGGTGGCATGCACCAGCTTCACCGGCAGATCGGGCTGCGCCTCCAGCAGCACGGCCTTGACCATGTCGCCGCCCTGGTTGGCCTCGGCGATGACCGCATCGGCCTGGTGGTGCGCATAGGCGTCGGCGACGCGCTGTGCCCATTGGTTCGGTGTCATGCCGTCGCCAGACATATCGGCGAGGATGTAACCATCACCATCCTTGTCTTCCTGCGGATGGCTTTTTCCGGCCACCACGATGCCGCATTCGTCGCCGTGGGCGCTGGCGGGCGGATCGACGGCGACGACGACGCGGGCGAGCGGCGGCGCCTCGCGCACGCGGGCATCGTCGATCCAGGCGCGGCGCCACAGGGCGTCGTCATTGTCCTCGATCAGTTCGGCGTCGAGCTCCTGGCGGCCGAGGCGGCTGCCGCCATAGCGGTGCTGCATGGTCTCCAGGAAGCCGGGCGCGAGGTTGCGCGCGTTGCCGGCCGAAGTGCCGCGCGTGATCGCGACGTCGGGCGCGGCCAGCAGGTCCTTCAGCGCCTGGATGTTGCGCGGCGTGGTGGTGATCGCCATGCGCGGATCGGCGCCGACGCGCAAACTCATCAGCGCCATGTCGAGGGCGCCCTGCGGGTCGGGCCATTTGCAGAATTCGTCGGCCCAGATGGTGTCGAACTGGTGGCCGCGGATGCCGTCGGGCTCGTCGGCGGAAAGCAGCGTCGCGACGGCGCCGTTCGCCCAGGTGACGCGATGGTTCGAGGGCTCGAACACCGCGTCGGGATTGACCGCTTTCAGGCCCGAGACGCCTTCGATCATGACCGCACGCGCATCGTTGAACGTGGCGCCGATGAGGCCGATGCGTTGCATGGCGCCATCGGCCACGCCTTGCGCGATCCATTCGGCGCCGCTACGCGTCTTTCCGGCGCCGCGTCCGCCGAGGAACAGCCAGATGCGCCAGGGGTCGCGCGGGGCAAGCTGTTCGCGGCGGGCGCGGAAATACCAGAGTCTTTCCAGGAAGATCGTTTCGCCATCACTCAGATCCCTCAGCAGCTCGCTCGCTTCGGATTCGCGCGACGATTTCGAGGATGCGCGGTTCGAGGCGCTTGCGGGCTTCGGTGGCATTGATCGTTCCTTTGATGGCGCTGCGTGCGGCACGGTCCGCCTCCATGCGGTTCAGGCGCTCGAGCGTGCGCTGGAGCGAATCGAGCGTGCGGGCGTTGAGGGCGCGCGTCGACGCATCCTTCTTGTCGAACTCGGTCGTCGGTTTCGCGTTTTCGAGCTGCGAGAGCTCGCGTTTCAGTTCGGCGAAGAGTCGTTTGGCCATTTGGTCCATCCAATCCGTGTTGATGTCTTCTGGCTTGATGCCAAGAGCGCGTAGCTCGGCAAGCGAGAGCGCTCCGTCCGCCAGCGGCGGAGAGAGTTGGTTCATGTTCGGTCACACCTGTGGGGATATACGGGAGATGTGGTTTGGACCGACTCGGTTCAAGGGGTCGGCGAAAATAATTTTCGCGTTTGTTTATCCACCGCAAGGGTTTGCATTGCGCCAGCGCGGTCGCGGAAAATTTTGCGGAGCGCGGTGGATAGACTCGTATATGCAGCGCAGCGAACGATATTTTCTTTCAACGCGAAAAAAGTTTTTTGGCGGGTGGGTGGTGAAAACGGGGGCGCGCGGCGTCGTGAGAAATTGACGCGCGATCGGGCATTCAAACACCGTTGTCCATCCCCGGCGAGCGGAGCGAGGGAAGAAAGCATCGCCCTCATCCTGAGCTTGTCGAAGGATGGCCGCACGTTCGGTGCTTGTCATCCTTCGACAAGCTCAGGATGAGGAGAGGGTTTGGCTGGGTTGGGGCGTCCTCGGCGGGGATGACAGTTGTGGCTAAAGGTGGGGCCTCGCGGTTCGCCGTGCCTTCATTACCGCCCGTTAAGACCTAAGGTCTTGAAGTTGCCGCAAATATGGGCGACGTACGGCGCCCATGGCTGGACTTCTCGACAGCATCGCTGAAAACCTCCAGGCGCTGGGGCAATTCTTCGTCCGCCGCCGGCGCGTCTTCGCGCCGCTGCTGGCGATCCTCACTGCCGCCATCGCGGTGCCGCTGGCGGTGCTGATGATGCTGCCCACGATCCTGTCGTGGTTCGCCTCGCCGCTCGACATGGGCAAGGACCTTTACGCCGTCAACCGGCCGATCGCCTTCACCTTCCTGGACGCCGGCGGCAACGAGGTCGGCCATCGCGGCGCCATCATCGGCAAGCGGCTGACGCTGGAGGAGATGCCGGCCTGGCTGCCGGCCGCCTTCATCGCCATGGAGGACCGCAATTTCTATTCGCATGGCGGCTTCGATCCGCGCGGCCTGGCGCGCGCCATGTGGACGAATTTCCGCGCCGGGCATGTCGTCGCCGGCGGCTCCACCATCACGCAGCAGACGGTCAAGATCGTCTTCCTCGGCCAGCAGCGCACCATGGGGCGCAAGCTGGAGGAACTTGTCGACGCGGCCAAGCTGGAGAAGTCGCTGAGCAAGAAGCAGATCCTGGAGCTTTACCTCAACCGCATCTATCTGGGCTCGGGCGCCTATGGCGTGGACGGCGCGGCGCATGTCTATTTCAACAAATCGGCCAAGGACCTGACGCTGGCGGAAGCGGCGATGCTGGCGACGCTGACGCGCGCGCCCAGCGTGTTCTCGCCGCGCCGCGACCTGCCCAAGGCGCAGGCGCGCGCCGCCATCGTGCTGCGCGCCATGGTCGAGACCGGCGCCATCAGCCAGGCCGACGCGGATGCGGCCAAAGCCGCGCCGGCGATCATCACCGAGCATGCCAGCGAGGACGCGCGCAATTTCTATTTCGACACCGCGGCGGACGAGGCGGTGCGGCTGGCGACGCGGAACGGCGTGGCGCCGAGCGTGGATCTGATCGTGCACACCGCGCTGCAGCCCTGGATCCAGGACGCAGCCCGCGCCAACGCGGTCAAGATCATCCGCAAAAGCGGACCCAAGGTGCACGCGTCCGAGGCCGCCGTGGTCGTGATGAAGCCGGACGGCGCTGTGGTCGCGCTCGTCGGCGGCACCGATTACGACGAGAGCACCTTCAACCGCGCGACGCAGGCGCATCGCCAGCCCGGCTCGGCGTTCAAGCCGTTCGTCTACCTCGCGGCGCTGGAGAGCGGGCTGACGCCGTGGGACCAGCGCGCCGACCAGCCGGTGGACATCGACGGCTGGACGCCGACCAATTTCGGCGGGCGCAGCTTCGGCACGCTGACGCTGGCCGACGCGCTGGCGCATTCGGTCAACACGATCACCGCCAATCTGGCGCAGGAAGTCGGCGTCAGCGCGGTGGTGGCGGCGGCGCAGCGCTGCGGCATCCAGTCCAAGTTGGTGGAGAACGCCTCGCTGGCGCTCGGCACTTCGGAAGTGACGCCGCTGGAGCTGACGCGCGCCTATGCGGTGTTCGCCAATGGCGGCCAGGTCGTCTATCCCTATTTCGTCACGCAGGTCGAAGACGCGGGCGGGCATGTGCTCTATGCGCGCAAGCCCGATCCCTATCGCGAGCGCATCGTGGCGAGCCATGTGAACCGCGATCTGGTCGCCATGCTCTACGGCGTCGTGATGCACGGCACCGGCATGTCGGCGGCGGTGGCGGGGCACGAGGCCGGCGGCAAGACCGGCACGACGCAGGATTTCCACGACGCCTGGTTCGTCGGCTTCACGGCGGACTACGTCACCGCGGTGTGGGTCGGCAACGACGATTCGACGCCGATGAAGGCGGTGACCGGCGGCTCGCTGCCGGCGCAGATCTGGCACGCCACGATGACGGTGGCCGAGAAGGGCCTGCCCTCGACCAAGCTCGACAAGTCCGACGTGCAGGCGCCGGTCGACGACAACACGCTGTTCGGCGGCGGCGACATCTATACGCCGTCGAGCGGCGACGACGAGGCGGGCGCCGGCTACACCGTCGGCGGCGGCGGCGACAATGGCTACCAAGGTGGGGGCTACCAGGGCGATCCCGACCGCCCGCCGCCGGGTCCGGACAGCGGCGGCGACCACAAGAATTTCTGGGACTGGCTGTTCAACCGCCGTGGCCGCGACCCCGACGGCCGGCCGGCGGTGCCGCAGGACGGACAGCAGCAGGGCGACGGGCAGCAGGGCGATACGAATTAATTCGGGCCTGCAATTTCACTCCCTTGTTATCCCCGACGGAGCGAAGCGAGGGGAAGGGGACCCAGGATTAGACGTATCTTCGGCGTTGATAATCCTGGATCCCTAGCCCAGCCAAACCCTCTCCTCATCCTG
>OLLF01000053.1_pt1 | contig 23981 bp, 24 predicted proteins | sample 1604471 | NCBI WGS metagenome assembly OLLF01 (sample SAMEA104055714, study PRJEB20765) | soil metagenome | isolation source: soil
GCCACCGCCTCGTCGGGCGCCGCCCGCCCGGTCAGCCGGGCCAACACCAATTTGGAAGACGTCTCGGACTGGCTGACCAAGACGCTGGTCGGCGTCGGGCTGACGCAATTGACGTCGTTGCCGAAATTCCTCGGCGACCTCGCCCTCGACATCAACGATTACGGCTTCGCCTGGGGCAATTACGGACAGCTCCTGGCGCTGGCGGTGATCCTGTATTTCATTCCGGGCGGATTCTGGCTCGGCTATGTCGGCACGCGCACCTTCCTGACGCGGCTGTTCGACAAATACGGCTCCGGCCTGGCGCCCGAAATCGTCAACACGTCGGCATCGGGGGATAACCTGACCAACACCGACGCCGGCATCCTGCCGGCATCGGACGGCCTGAAGGCGTCCGACGAGCAGATCCTGCGCGAGCCGCCCGAGCATTTCAAAACCAGCCTCGAAATCATGGCCTGGGCGGGGGCGCAGGCGCGGGCCCAGAACTACACCGCGGCGCGCATCGCACTGGAAGACGCGCTGCGCCTGGATCCGGCCAATGCCGACCTCAAGGAGCAGCTCGGCAAGATCGACCTGGCGCTCGGGCGCTACCGCGACGCGGCCGAGCTGTTGCAGACCGCGCCGGATTCGCCGACCACGCTGCTCTCCGCGCTCTACGAGCCCCATCCCACGGGCTATGAGAAGGCCATCGCCATCGGCGAGCGGCTGGTGGCGACGAACAAGTACATGGGCGACGCCAGCGTGCATGGCTGGCTGGCCTGCGCCTATGCGCAGAAGTTCGGCGATTCGAAGCGCCACGGCGCCAGCGATCCCGAGTTGAAAGTGCTGCGGGACAAGGCGGTGGCCCAGATCCGCGCCGCCGTCAACATCGACCCGAAGATGTCCGACACGCTGCGCTCCTTCTGGAAGCCGGCGCCGGGCTCGATCGACGACGACCTGACCGTGTTCGACGGCGATCCGGAGGTGGAGGCGCTGCTGGCGCCGGCCGGCGCGGCACCGCCGCCCGCCAAGCCGGAAAACATCGACAAGCCGCAGCCGGAGACCATCGTGACGCCGGCGCCGGTGCAAACGCCGGCACAGCCGGAGGTTCCCGTCACGCCGCTGCCGGAAAAGCCGCCGACGTAGCGGCGCGCCGGCGTCAGGCGGTCGGCGCCAGGCCGGGCTCGGGCGCGTCGTCCGGCTTGGCGAGGCGCGCCGGCGCGGTCTCGGCCATCGCGATCATGGCGACGAGGCTGATGGCGGTGACGATGAGCAGATACCAGGACGGCGCCAGCGCATTGCCGGTGATGTGGATGAGCCAGGCGATCAGGGGCTGCGTCGAGCCGCCGAAGATGAAGATCGAGGTGGCGTAGACCGTGGCGAAGATGCCGCCGCGCACGCGCTTGGGCAGCGCCTCGCCGAAGGCGACATAGAAGGCGCCGGAGCTGATGTTGAGCAGGATCGACAGCACGGCGGTGCCCAGCAGCAGCGCCGCGGTCGAATGCTGATAGACGATGAGCAGGAACACCGGATAGGTGGCGACGAGGAACAGCGCGCGCGGGACGATCATCAGCCGGCGGCGGCCGAAGCGGTCCGACAGCCAGCCGCCGGCCAAGGAGGCCGCGACGCCGAAGACGCCGTTGACCAGCGTGGCGCTGAAGGATTGCGACGAGCCCATGTGCAGCGTGGTGCGCGCGAAGGTCGTCATGTAGTTGAGGACATAGGTCGCGACCGTGCCGCCGGCGAGAATGGCAAGGCCGGTGACGATGGCGCGGGCGTGATCGGTCATGATGTTGGCCGCGGCGCGGAAGAAGCCGGCCTTTTCGATCGCGTATTCCGGCAGATGATCGGGCGCATGCAGCGTCTCGGGCAGCGAGCGGCGGATATAGAGGCCGAAGGGCAAGGTCAGCGCGCCGAGCAGGAAGGCGATGCGCCAGCCGTAGATTTCCAGATTGGGTCCGCTCATCAGCAGAGAGAGCCCAAGCCCGACGCCGCCGCCGACGACGGCGGCAATGCTCTGGCTGGCGCTTTGCCAGGAGGCGTAGAGGCCGCGGCTGCCGGGCGGCGCGGACTCGACGAGATAGGCGGTGGTGGGTCCGACTTCGCCGCCGAGCGCGAAGCCCTGCAGCAGGCGTGCGACGACGGCCAGAACCGGCGCGATGAAGCCGATGCTGGAATAGGACGGGATCAGGCCCAGCGCCAGGATGGCCAGGCCCATCAGCGTGAAACTGAGCAGCATGGCGGGCTTGCGGCCGATGCGGTCGGCATAGAAGCCGATGACGACGCCGCCCAGCGGGCGCAGCAGGAAGCCGGCCCACAGCGTGCCGAGCGAGGCCATCAGGCTGCCGAATTCGCTGTGCGTGATGCCGTGCGGACCGGACGGGAAAAAGGCCTGCCCGATCGAGACCGAAAAGAAGGCATAGGTGGTGAAATCGTAGAACTCGAGCGCGTTGCCGATCACCGCCGCGGCGACGTGGCGGCGCTTGATGACGGGCGGCTCTGCGGCGATGTCGGTCAAGAACGCTCCGGCGGGACTGGCCGCGGAGTCTTGCACGATCCCACGGGGCCAAGTCTATGGCGCGCCGACAGCGCTCAGAAATAGCGCGACACCCGGGCCAGCACGCTCAGCGCTCCGGGCAGGCTGCCGAAATCGGAGCGGCCGCCGCCGAAGGTCGCATCCACCAGCGCGCCCGCCGCCCAATTGCGCGACAGATCGTAATCGGCCGCAACCTGCGCGATGCCGGAGCCGTCGCGCAGGTCGGTCTCGGCGAAGCCGGTGAGCGCGAGATCGGGGACGAAGGCGTCCTGAAAGGCGGCGCGGAAGAACAGGCTGCTGCGCGCCAACGGTTCCTGGCGGTCGGAGGCGTAGCCGCGGATGCTCCACAGCGCGCCGGTGACGGCGGGATCGGCGGCGTGCGCGACGCCGGCGTCGAACCAGTTGCGCCAATCGGCGCCGGAAAATCCGGCCTGGTGATAATGATATTCGAGATTGAACGTCGCCTGGAACGGCGCGGCATAAGAGGCGCCGAGCGCGACATCGTTGCGGAAGGCGCGCGACGGGTCTTGCGGAATGACGGGCGGCAGCGCGCCGAAGGCGAGCGCGTCCTGCACCAGGCTGGCGCGGCTGCCGCCGGACCATTCGAGATATCCGACCAGCGACTGGCCGAAGGCGCGCGTCAGGTTGAGGCCGAAGCTGGTGCGGCCGGCTTCGTTGTAGACGAGGATCTCCGGGCTGACATCGTCGAACAGCGTCATGCTCGCCTTGAGCAATACGCGCGTCTGACCGTTGGTGCGATCGAACAGCGGATCGAAGCTCGGCAGGGGCGCGCCGATGGCGGCGGCGCGCTGCAGTTTCGGCGCCAGCGCGAATGTTACTGCGCCGCCGTCCCACACCTTCTGCGCGAGAAGCATGAGCGTGCCCAGGCGGTCCTCGCGCAAGACGGAGGGGTCGGCGGACAAGGGTTCGACCACGGCGCCAGTCTTGAAATAGTCGGTGGGGTTGAAGCCGAGCGCGACGCCGCTTTTGAGGTTGATGCGGCCGAACTCGACAAACGCGCCGTCGCCGGCCTGCCAGGCGACATAGGCCTCGCGCAGATCGTGGCGGATGTTCTGGTGGCTGGGAAACGCGAGGTCGTCGGCGGCGCGAAGATTGAGACGGCCGCTGTAGACCAAGCTCACGGCATTGCCGAGCGGAAAGGTGAGGCGCGCGTCGGCGAACAGGCGCTCCTCCCAGGAGCGGCTGCGGGACGGCGGCAGCGGCACGGCGAGCGTCGAACGCCGCGCATAGATGGAAAGATCGTCCTGGACGTAGACGACACGGTTCGCATCCGGTGCGGCGTCCGCCGGCTTGTCGTCGCTGAGCGGCGGGATGCGGTCGATGTCGTCGTCGCCGGCGCGCGCCGGTGACGCGAGCAGCAGCAGCGCGCCGGCCAACGCCGCGGCGGCACACCGCATCAATCGACCTTCACATGCGGGAGATAGTCGCGCTGGAACCAGGCGTCGGGGATGTCCTGATAGCGCGCATCGGAGAAGTCGACGGTGGTGACGAGGGCCGGATCCACCGCGTCGATGATGACGGCCTGGGCGGGGCGCACGCCGCCGAGGCCCGGCGCATAGTTGCGGTAGTAGAGAATCTTCAGCAGGCGGCCGCTGTCGGAATAGAACTTCGCCTTGATGGGATGCGCGGTGGCTTTCTCCACCCAGTATTCGACGCGGTTGTAGGTGGCGCCGTCATTGGCGGGCTTGAGGTCGAGATGCCAGCAGTCGCGGCTCTGGCGGCCGGCGTCGTCGATGGTCTCGGCGCCGAGCAACGTGGCGGTGTAGTTCACCGCGAGATTTTCCGTCAGGATGTCGCCGGCGGAGGCTTGGCCGGTCAGCGTCTGCTGCGGCGGGATGCGCACGCTGTCCTTGGAGGCCGGGTCGTAGAACCACAGCACATTGCCGCGGAACAGCACCATCTTGCCGGCGTCGCGCGGCGGATCGACATAGATCACCAGGTCGCGGAACTGTTTCGTCGCCGGATCGATCTTGGCGTAGACGGTGAATACGTTGCGGTCGACGGGCTTGCCGCCGCGATAGGCGATGTCGGTGACGGTCGAGCGATAGGGTGCCTGCGGATTGCGCACCAGGTCGGCGGCGGCGACGATCTCCTGCGCGCTCTCGGCATGGGCCGCCGCCGTGCCGGCGAGCAGCGCGATGACGGCGAGGCGCAGGCTAAACATGGCGCAGCGCGTCCACGATGGCGAGCCGGGCGGCGCGGTTCGCGGGCAGGAACGCGGCGGCCGAGGCGGCGGCGACCAGGATCAGCCACACCGCGGCGATCATCCCGCCCGCGCCGGCGAGATACAGCTTGAGCGCAATCGGATGGGCGTCGCCGGGCGGCAGCCAGGTCATGCCGGAATGATTGATTCCCCAGGTCACGGCGAACGCGGCCGCGACGCCGAGGGTTGCGCCGAGCATGCCGAGCAGGCTGCCTTCGAGCAGGAATTGCCGGCGGATGCGGCCGCGGCGCACGCCGAGCGCGCGCGTCGTGCCGATCTCGTCGGTGCGCTCGACCACGCTCATGCCCATCGCGTTGGAGACCGTGAACAGCACGACCACGGCCATGAGAAACGCGATGAAGGTGAAGACCGACTGGAAGAAGCTCGCGGCCTGGCCGTAGAAGGCGTTGATCTCGAAGAAGTCGCGGGTTTCGAGACCCGGATGGGCGCGGGCCAGCAGGGCGTCGAGGCGGGCGCGGGCGGCGGGGATGTCCTCGCTCCTGTGCAGCTGGAGGATGATGGCCGAGACCTTGCGCGCGCCCCGGCCGTAGACCAGCTGCTGCGCCTGCGCCAGGTTGAGGACGACGTAATTGTCGTCCATCTCGCGCGCGCCCTGCGGCTCGACATGGGCGATCTTCAAGCTGACGATGTTGGGCGCGCCGCCGGCGGTCGACGACAAGAGGTTGATCGTGGGGATGCCGCCGCCGGCGGGCGCAGGTGCGGCGTCGCCGGTCAGGGCGCTGAAATCCTGCGGCGGCAACGCGGCCAGCGTGGTGGAGGCGCTTTCGTGCTCCGGTGCGTGCGCGGGGCGCGGCGGGCAGCCCTTGAGCTGCAGCGCCTCGCACAGGCCCAGGATGCGCGCGAAGCCGAAGCCGATGACGCCGCGCGCCGGATCGGAGTCCGACAGGCCGGCGCTGGAGACCTTGTCGTCCCGCGCGCCGTACTCGTTCCACTGCTGCAGGCGCGCGAGGTCGGCGGGAATGAAACCGGCGGCGAAGAAGGTCTTGGATTCGTCGTTGCGCGGATTGCCGGCGATGCCGGTCAGGAACTGCACCGGCGTCGTCACCGCGAGCATCGGCGCCAGCACCGCATCGCCGCGGATCAGCTTCAACACCGATTCGTAGTCGTCCATGCCCCAGATCGCGGGATTGCCGGTGCCGAAATCGGAAAAGCCGCTGCGATAGACTTGCAGATGGCCGGTGCGCTCGACCGTCGAGGTCTGCAGGACGTAGAGGTCGTATTGCGCATAGGCGCCGAAGATCAGCATGGCGGCGGCGCCGAGCGCGATCGCCAGCAGCGTCATGACCGAGCGCCGCGCGTTGCGGAAGATGCTGCGGAAGGCAATTTTGAACATCATGGCTGAGCTCCGGCGAGCGCGCCGTCGCGGATGGCGATGATCTCGTCGGCCTGCGAGATCAGATGCGCGTCATGCGTGGAGAAGATGAAGGTGGTGTGCGATTGCGCCTGCATGCGGCGCATCAGGCCGACGATGTCGGCGCCGGTCGCCGAATCGAGGTTTGCCGTCGGCTCGTCGGCCAGCACGATGGCGGGCTGCTTGACCAGCGCCCTGGCGATGGCGACGCGTTGTTTCTGCCCGCCGCTGAGCTCGTTCGGCCGCTGGCGCGCCTGGGCGCGAAGGCCGACGGCGTCCAGCATCTCGAGCGTCAGGCGCCGCCGCTCGGCCGCCGCCATGCCGGTCAAGAGCAGCGGGTATTCGACGTTCTCATAGGCGGTGAGGACCGGGATCAGGCTGAAGCCCTGGAAGATGAAGCCGACGGCGCGGGCGCGGAAATCGGACAGCGCGTTGTCCGAGAGGCGGGCGATATCCTGTCCGGCGATCTCGACGCTGCCCGCCGTCGGCACGTCGATGCAGCCGATCAGATTGAGGAGCGTGGTCTTGCCGCTGCCGGAGGGTCCCACGACCATCGTGAAGCGCCGCGCCGCAATGGCGGCGGAGACGCCGCGCAGGGCGCGGATTTCGGTGCGGCCGCTGCGATAGGTCTTGACGACGTTCGCGAGGCGCACGACGGGCGCTGTCCTATCCATCGCTTGGGGACCGTTGCGGATGTGTTGCCCGCCCTACATAGGCGCCGGGCCGATTTCGTAAAGTGAATAGCGTTCATTGGTGATATCGATGAAACTGATATGACCGATGCTGCGCCCGCGATCGGCGGCCCGCTTCCCGTCCGGGGCCAGGGTGCTAGGCTGGGGCGCGCACCGAGGACCCCCCATGTTCGCCGCCATCCGCCATTATCATTTCGATCCCAGGAACGGGCCCGAGATCGACCGCCGCATCCGCGAATATTTCGTGCCGCTGCTGAAGGCCTCGCGCGGCTTCGTGCGCTATTACTGGCTCGACACCGGCAAAGGCGAAGGGGCCTCGCTCAGCGTGTTCCTGGACCAGGAGGGCGCCGACGAGTCGGTCGCGGTCGCGGCGGAGTTTTCCAAGACGCACATGGCGGGGCTGGTGACGCAGAAGCCGGACGTGATCGAGGGGCCGGTCAGGGCGCATGATTGAAGTTTGACATCACCATGGCCGCCCCTGAGGCGGCCACCCAGTGGCGCGCGTCTGCGCGCCGATGAATCACGCGGAGGCGCGGAGACGCGGAATGTGAGCGTCGCTCCGCGAACTCCGCGACTCCGCGTGGAACGTTTGTTTATCGGGCGCTTCGCGCCGCTGGGTGGCCGGGTCAAGCCCGGCCATGGTGAGTGAGGGGATTCAATTCAAAAGAACTCAATCCGCCGCCATCCTTGGATCGCCGGCGGCGAGGCGGCCTTGCGCGATCCAGCGCGCCGCGGCGGGGCTGAGCTTGCGCGCCACCTGCGCGTCGTAGCGCGCCAGATCGTCCGGCGTCAGCACGTCCTTCCAGCGGCCATTGGTGCCCTTGTTGATGAAACGCTGCGCGCCCGTATCGAACGAATTGCGCAATCGCGGCATCATCGCGTCGCCCTGCGCCTTCATGGTCTCGAAGCGCGCCGCTTCGGCAAGCTGCGGCAGCAGCGCGGCGGGCGTGTCGATGTCGAGGAAATCGGAGATGCGGCGCATCTCGCTAGTGAGATCCGCTTTCAGATCGTTGTAGTGCACAAGCAGGAGATTGTCGCGGCGACGCTCGCGCCAATAGGTGGTCTCGAACTCGCAGAACGGCAGGTCGCCGCCGGGGTCGGCGTCGCCTTCCGCGCGCGCCATCCAGCCGAGGAAGAATTCGCGCGGGTCCTGCGGCGTCGGCGGTGGCGGCGGCGGCGTGAAGGTCGAGCCGTCCGGCCCGTAGACCACGAACGACTCCGGCCTGAAGCCGAGCTGGTGGTTGTGGAACGACCAGCAGGCGTCGCGGCCGTCGCGGGCGACGTGGATGTATTTGACCCCGTCATAGAGCGGCAGGGCGTCGAACGGCAGATGAGACTTCATGGCGCGGCGATGGGTCTGCGCTTCCAGCGTCGCCAGATCGTCGGCGATCGGCGCGAAGAACACGGCGTCCAGCCAGGGCGCCGCCGCCACGAAGGTGCGCGGCGCGGGCGACTGGAAGATCAAGAGGTCGACGATGCGCTGCGTCCAGGTCGTGCCGCATTTGGGATAGGTCGCGACCACGACGTCGCCCTGGCGCGGCACAAAGCCGTCCCAGCGATGGCTGTCCATGATATGCGAGCGGTATTCGCGCAGCGGTGCGCGCAGTAAATTCGGCATGGCATCGTCCCCCGGTCCGGCGCCAGTCTAGCACGCCGCGCTTCAGGCCGCCGCGAGGATGCGCCCCAGCGGTTTTTTCAGCGTCAGCGCCAGCACGCCGCCGGTCGCGGCGATGGCGGCGTGCAGGGCCCAGAACTCCAGCGGCGTCATGCGCTCGTAGAAGCCGCCGATCCAGCCCATCGTCAGGTTGGACAGGAACAGCGTCAGGAACACCGTGCCCATCAGCGTGGCGCGCAATTGCGGCGGCGCCGAGCGCGACACCAGCGCGAGCAGGGTCGGCCAGTAATAGAGGAACGCAACGCCGAGCAGGATGTCGTAGGTCACCGGCACCAGCACCGGCACGCGCGTCCACAGCGCGCAGCCCGCCACCAGCAAGAGGTTCGCGGCGCAGGCGATGAAGGCGCCGGTGCCGATCTTGGCGATCTCGCCGGGCTCGCCGCCGCGGCGCTCCTGATGGCGCCACAGCGCGAACAGCAGCGGCACCGAAATGATGCTGACGAACGAATCGATGGAGTTGAACCAGGCGACCGGCATGGCAAAGCCGAAGAGGTCGAGATTGACATGCGCGTTCGCCCAGATCAGCCCGACATTGGTGTTCTGGTAGTAGGCGATGGAATGGAAGATCGAGATCGCCATCACCGCGAACAGCGCGGCGATGACGCGGCCCTGGCCGGGCGCCAGCTTGGTGTGCGCGCTGGCCGCGGCGGGCGCGATGTGCATCGACTCGGAAAGCTCGCGGTAGCCGATCAGGTAAGTCGCAAGGCCGGCCAGCATGAGCAGGCCGGCGAGGCCGAAGCCGGCGTGCCAGCCATAGAGCTGCGCCAGCAGGCCGCACAGCAAGGGCCCCGCGACGGCGCCGACATTGATGCCGATGGAGAAGATCGAAAAGCCGCGGGTGCGGCCGGCGGCGTCGTCCTCGGCATAGAGGCCGCCGACCTGGGTCGAGATGTTGCCCTTGAGCAGGCCGCAGCCGACGATGAGGAGCAGCAGCGCCAAGAGGAACGAGGCGTCGAACGCCATGGCGAGATGGCCGGCGCTCATCAATATCGCACCCAGCACCACCGCGTTGCGCCGGCCGATCAGCCGGTCGGCGATCAGGCCGCCGAACACCGGCGTGAAGTAGACGAAGCCGGTGTAGAGGCCGTAGATCTGCGAGGTCAGCGCCAGCGTGCTCATGCGGCCGAAGATGCTTTCCAGCACGGCGCGGAAGGTGGCGAAGCCCACGACGTGCTCGATATGGCCGGGGCGCAGCAGCGCCTGGCTCATATAGAGCACCAGGATCGCCGTCATGCCGTAGAACGAGAAGCGCTCCCACGCCTCGGTGAAGGCGAGATAGGCGAGCGCCCGCGGCTCGCCGAAGAAGGTGCGGGGCGCGGGCGCGCGTTCGCTGATCTCAGCCATGTCCGGTTCTCATACTTGCGCGTTGCGTCCTGGCGATGGCGTCACAGATGCCATGGGATCCAGTGCGTGTCGCGCGACAGCGTGACGGCGAGCAAACCCGCCAGCCCGAGGATCGAGAAAAACGTTCCGATGACGCCGAGGAAGCGGAACGGGGACGGTCCCGAACTGATCGCCAGGCCCAGCGCGTGCAGGATGCGGAAGACGACGAACGCCGCGGCAAAGATCGGCACCAGCGCGGCCCACTGGCCCGAGATCTCGGTCAGCGCGAGCAGGATCAGGAACAGCGGCGCGTTCTCGGCGAGGTTGCCGTGGATGCGGATGCGGCGCAGCAGGGCCTCGCTGCCGCCGTCGCCGAGCCCGGCCTTGTATTTGCCGCGGCCCCTCGCCGTGTAGAGCATGAGAAGCATCTGCAGCACGGCGAGCGCGATTGCCGTCGCCGCCGTGATAGATGGAAATGCGCCGGTCGTCATGGTGATGCCCCTCGTCCTGTGCCCGGGGCGACCCTAGCACAAAGACTCTCGCTTGCTCTCCTTCCTCTCCCCCGGCTTGCCGGCATCTCAATTTTCACCATGGCCGGGCTTGACCCGGCCACCAGCAGGCGCGTCTGCGCGCCAATGAATCACGCGGAGACGCGGAGTTCGCGGAGGATGGCCCTTACCTCCGCGTCTCCGCGTGAATCAATTTTTGCTGGGCGCTTCGCGCCGCTGGGTGGCCGGGTCAAGCCCGGCCATGGTGAGTTTGTTGGTGCGGCGCGGGGGTCAATGGGCCTTCAAATGCCGGTCGTACCAGTCGATGTAGCGCTGCAGCACGTCGCGGCGGTAGCTCGGCACCGTCAGGCCGTGGAATTGGCCGGGGTAGACGATCAGCTGCGTATCGATGCCGAGGCTGCGCAGCGCCTGGTACATCTGCTCGCCATTGTGCAGCGGCACGTTCATGTCCTTGTCGCCGCCGAGGAACAATGTCGGCGTCCGGATGCGGTCGGCGTGCAGGAAGGGATAGGAGATCTTTTCCCACACCGCGGCCGTCTTCCACGGCACGCCGAGCTCGGTCTCGTAGTCGTGGGCGTACTGGTCGTTGCCGTAGCCGCCCAGGATGTTCGCGATGCTGGCGCCGCTGGTCGCGGCCTTGAAGCGCGTGTCGGAGGCGATGACGTAATTGGTCAGCATGCCGCCATAGGACCAGCCGCCGACGCCCAGCCGGTTCGGGTCGGCGACGCCGCGCCGGACGGCATCGTCGACGGCGGCGAGTTCGTCCGCCACGTCGGGGCCGCCCCAATTGGCATAGATCGCCGCGGCGTAAGCCTGGCCGCGGCCCGTGCCGCCGCGCGGATTGGCGGCGATGACGGCGTAGCCATGCGCCGCGAGGATCTGCCATTCGAAGCTGAAGGCCAGCGGGTATTGCGACTGCGGCCCGCCATGGATGCGCAGGATCGCCGGCAAGTGTGAGCCGTGGTTGTTTGATTGGGCGCCTCCGGCGCCGGGGGGGGGCGTGAGAAGAAAGCCGTGAACTTCGGTGCCGTCCTTGCTCTTGAACGACGTCTCCAGCGTCGCGGCGAGCTTGACGCCTTTCAGCCAGTCGTTCTGGTGCGTGATCGGACGCGGCGCGGATTTGCCGTCCCAGGCATAGACCTCGGCCGGCATCGACGGGTTCGCGATCAGGAGCGCGGTGTGGCCGTGCGCGGTGTCGAAGGCGGAGATGTCGTCGCGGCCGCCGGCGATGTGCTGCACGGCGCCGCCGGCGGCGGGCACGCGCGCGAGATAATCGGTGCGGTCGTCCTCGACCAGGAAGGCGATGGACTTGCCGTCGTCCGACCACAGCGGCGCGTCGACGTTGCGGTCGAGCGCGGCGGTCAGCACGCGCGGCGCTCCGCCCGCGGCGGGCACGACGGCGAGATGCGTCGTCGCATATTCGATCAGCTTGGGATCGCCGCCCTGGCGGTAGGCGATGAACTTGCCGTCCGGGCTCCAGGCCGGCGGACTGCCGCTCAATTGCGCGTCGGCGGCGTTGTCGGCGCCGAGATAGGTCGTCAGCGCGCGCGGCGTGGCGCCCTTGTGCGCGTCGATGACGAAGAGGTCCCAGTTCTCGTCGCGGTCGAAATCCTTGTGGCGCTTGGAGACGAAGGCGATGGACTTGCCGTCCGGCGACCAGGCGGGCAGCGCCTCGTAATAGACGCCGGGCGTCAGCAGGTCGGCCTTGCGGCTGGCGATATCGAAGACGAAGAGATGCGCGCGCAAGGCCGTCTGGTAACCGGCGATATCCTGCATGAAGGCGAAGCGGTCGATGACGATCGGCTTGGGCGTCTTCTTGTCGTCGCCCTCGCCCTTGTCTTCGTCGGAGACGATCAGCGCCAGGCGCTTGCCGTCCGGCGACCAGGCCAGATCGTCGACGCCGCCCTTGAAGTCGGTGAGCTTCTGCGCCTCGCCGCCGAGGCGGTCGAGCAGCCAGACCTGGTCGTTCTTGTTGTCGTCGGTGCGGCCGGAGAGGAAGGCGATGTAGCGCCCGTCGGGGCTGAAGCGCGGCGTGGATTCGCTCTCGCCCTTGCGCGAGGTGAGCTGGACGGTGCGGGCGCCGTCGAAGCTCGTCATCCACAGATGCGTCTCGCGCTTGTCGGCGGCCGCGTCGACGGTGCGCACGGTGTAGGCGACCCAGTCGCCGGCGGGCGCGACCTGCGGATCGCCGACGTCGCGGAGGCGCGCGAGATCGTCGAGAGCGAGCAGGCGCTGCGGCGCGGCGTCGGCCGTGCCCAAGAGACAAAGCGCCGCGATGAGGATGGAAAACGTGCGTTTCATGAGGGCCCCGCCTGTGCGGGGCGCAACCTGCCACGCACCGCCCGCGCGGTGCAATCCATCCTGGGAAGCGCTATCCGGACACGACCCAGTTTTCGAGGACGAGGCCGGGGACGTCGGCGAAATCGGATTCGTTGTTGGTGATGAGTGTCCGATTTGCGCTGATCGCATGGGCTGCGATCATGTGATCGAAGCGGCGGCTTCTCGTCCAACCGCGTTGCGCGATGATCTGCCCATACATCAATGCCGCTTCGGTGCCGAAGGCAAGGACCGGAATGCGCGAGAGCAGAACTTCAAGTCGCGACTTTCGCAAATCCGCCTGTGGGCCCGGCTTCACCAAGCCTTGCTGCAATTCCGCCAGACTGAGTGCGGACAGCGAGATGAGACCGTCATATCGCGCGAATTTTTCAAGGACGGACGCAACGCCGTCACGCGCATAAATGACCGTGTTGGTATCGAGAAGATATGCCAACCGCGATCAATCCCAGTCGCGATCGGGAAGCTCAATAGGATCCAGCAATTCGACCGTGTCCGGTTTCGGCATCCGGAGCAGGATTTCGACCATCTCTTTCATGCTTCCGCGCACCGGGCGGATCATGACCGTGTCGCCGGAGCGGGTGACTTCAAGTTTCTCGTTCATGTCTTTAAAAGCGATGTCCGCCGGGATGCGAACCGCTTGGCTATTGCCGGATTTGAAGGGTCGCGTTGCCATGGTGGGAGCTTAGGCCCGGCAGAAAGCCTTCGTCAATACCTGTATATACATACTACCTGAAACGAATGTAATTATCTGAATTATACAAACAGGACTTGTAAAGCATTGAAGTTTGCCGCGCGGCATGTGATTTAGCCCTTATGGCCAAGGTCCAATCCCCCCAGATGCTGACGGCGAACCGGCTGGTCGACGGCGACGTGCTCTATCGGAAGGCCGGCGCCTGGGTGTCGGCCCTGGCCGAGGCCGATGTGTTCGCGGACCCGAAGGATGCCGACGCGGCACTGGCGGCGGCGAAGGTCTGTGTCGCGCGCAACGAGGTCGTGGCGCCTTATCTGTTCGACGTGCGCACCGACGCCAAGGGCATTCACCCCGTGAAGGAGCGCGAGATCATCCGCGCCGCCGGGCCGACCATCCGGCTCGACACCGGCAAGCAGGCCGCTTCAAATGTATAGGTATGACGAATTCGACGCCCGCTTCGTCGCCGAGCGCGTGGCGCAGTTCCGCGGCCAAGTGGCGCGCCGCCTGTCGGGCGAACTCACCGAGGACCAGTTCAAGCCGCTGCGGCTGATGAACGGGCTCTATCTGCAGCTGCACGCCTACATGCTGCGCATCGCGGTGCCGTACGGCACGCTGAGCGCCCGGCAGCTGCGCATGCTGGCGCATATCGCGCGGCGCTACGACAAGGGCTTCGGCCATTTCACCACGCGCACCAACCTCCAGTTCAACTGGATCAGGCTGGTCGACGTGCCGGACATCCTGGCCGATCTCGCCAGCGTCGAGATGCATTGCATCCAGACCTCCGGCAATTGCATCCGCAACGTCACCGCCGACCAGTTCGCCGGCGCCACCGGCGAGGAGATCGAGGACCCGCGCCCGCTGGCCGAGATCATCCGGCAATGGTCGAGCCTGCATCCCGAATTCACCTTCCTGGCGCGCAAGTTCAAGATCGCGGTGGGCGCGACGGAGCACGACCGCGCGGCGCTGCAATATCACGACCTGGCGGTGCAGATCGTGCGCAACGCGCAAGGGCGCACCGGCTACCTGGTCATGGCGGGCGGCGGCATGGGGCGCACGCCCTATATCGCGCAGGTGATGAACGACTTCGTCGCGCGCGAAGACATCCTCGCCTATCTCGAAGCGGTGCTGCGCGTCTACAACCAGGACAGCCGGCGCGACAACATCCACAAGCAGCGCATCAAGATCCTGGTCAATGCCATCGGGGTGGAAGAGATGCGCCGCCGCGTGGCGCGCGAGTTCGACGAGATCAAAGAGGCCGGCACGCTGCAATTGCCCGCCGAAGAGCTGGCGCGCATCACCGCCTATTTCGCGCCGCCGGCCTTCGAGGCGCTGGCCGACGACATGCCCACTTTCGATTCGAAGATTGGGGGCGACGCCGATTTCGAGAACTGGAAAGCGACCAACGTCCACAAGCATCGCGCGCCGGGCTATGCCATCGCGACGATCACGCTGAAGACCATCGGCCAGATTCCGGGCGACGCCAGCGCGGCGCAGATGGACGCGCTGGCCGAGCTGATGGACCGCTTCGGCATCGGCGAAATCCGCGTCAGCCACGAGCAGAACCTGGTGCTGCCGCATGTGCGCCAGCGCGATCTGCCGGCGGTGTTCGCAGGCCTCAAAGACCTCGACCTGGCGGCGCCGAATGCGGGGCTGGTCACCGACATCATCGCCTGCCCTGGGCTGGACTATTGCGACCTCGCCAATGCGCGCTCGATTCCCGTCGCGCAAGACATCGCGCGGCGCTTTGCGGACCTGGGCCGCCAGCACGACATCGGCGAGCTGAAGATCAAGATCTCCGGCTGCATCAATGCCTGCGGCCATCACCATGCCGGGCATATCGGCATCCTGGGCGTCGACAAGAAGGGCGTCGAATATTACCAGCTGCAGCTCGGCGGCTCGGGCGCGGAGGACGCCAGCATCGGCGACATCATGGGGCCGGGCTTCGCCATCCACGAGATCGGGCCGGCGGTCGAGCGCGTGGTCGACGCCTATGTGCAATTGCGCGCGCCCGGCGAGCGCTTCCTCGACACCTATCGCCGCCTCGGCATGGAGCCGTTCAAGAACGTGGCCTATCAGGAACAGCTTTATGCCGCTCATACGGGTTAAAGAGGGGCGGGCTGACGCCTTCGCCGACGATCCGTTCGTGACGCTGGCCGACGACGCTGCGCTGCCGGCGGACGGTGGCGCCATCGTCTCGCTGACGCGATTCAAGGCCGAGCGCGCGAGCCTGCTGGCGCGCAACGCGCCCATCGGCGTGCGGCTGAAGGCGGCGGAGTCGCCCGAGCAATTGGGTGCCGACGTGCAGCGGCTGTCGGTCGTCGCGCTGGAATTTCCGCTATTCAAGGACGGCCGCGCCTTTTCCTGGGCGCGGATGCTGCGCACGCGGCTGGGCTTCACCGGCGAGGTGCGCGCGGTGGGCGATTTCCTCACCGACCAGATCGCTTATCAGCGCCGCGTCGGCTTCGACGCCTGGGAGGTGCCGGCCGGCTTCACCCTGGCGCAGTTCCAGCGCGCGCTCGGCGAGATGACCAACGTCTACCAGCCGAGCACGGACGGGAAGAAGACCATCCGGGATCTGCGGGCGGGGAAGTAACCGCCGGTTGAGCCTATCCCGGTACAAGCGTATATTGACGGTGCTATCGGCGAGTACCCGTCCATGACCGTCACCACCATCACCAGCGAAGGCAGCGTCCCGCTTCCCGACGAGGTGCGCGACGCCCTGGGCCTCAAGCCAGGCTCGGAGGTAACGGTCGAACATCGCGACGGCTGCGCTATCATCCGGCCACGGCCCGACAGAGCGGAAATCCGGCGGCGGATCGAGAGCATCAGCGGCACGCTCAAGGATTCGATGACGACCGACGAGATCATGGAATTGCTGCGCGGCGATTGACGTGATCCTGGTCGATACGAGCATCATTCTCGACATCGTCAAGGCCGATCAGAATTGGGCCGCATGGTCGCGTGGCGCCTTCGAGGCAGCCGCCATACGTGACACGGTTGCGATCAACGACGTCATCTTCGCGGAACTGTGCGCGCGCTACGACGCCCTCGCGGATGTCGAGGCGATGTTGGACGTCCTGGTCTTAGAGGTCCGGCCACTTCCCCGCGCGGCGCTGTTCCAGGCTTCGAAGGCGTTCGGCACTTATCGCCAGCGTGGCGGCATAAAGACCGGCGTGCTCCCGGACTTCTTCATTGGGGCGCATGCGGCGGTCGAAGGCGCGTCGCTGCTGACGCGCGATCCGGGTCATGTGCGATCCTATTTCCCGACGGTGACCTTGATCTCGCCTTGAGCAAATCGCCGCTTTTCGCGGCACCGTCCCCCTGTGACAGCGGCGCGAAACTCGCGCAGAGTGTGGGCCGGCAAGCGAGGGGCGGCGATGGCCACGGGGAACGAGACGGGGCCGGCGAAAGGCGGCGTGCCGCTGCGCCATGTCGCGGCGGTGGCGGCGGGCAATGCGCTCGGCTTCTACGACTTCCTCACCTACGTCTATTTCGCGGTCTATATCGGCAAGGCATTCTTTCCGGCGAACGATCCGGCGGTCAGCCTGCTGGTCACCTATGGCGCCTCCTTCATCGGCTTCATCGCCCGGCCGATCGGCGCGATGGTGATCGGCCCGATGGGCGACCGCATCGGACGCAAGGCGGCGATGATGCTGTCCTTCACGCTGATGGGCATCGGCGTCGTCGGCGTGGCGCTGACGCCTACCTATGCGCAGATCGGCATCGCGGCGCCGATCCTGGTGACGCTGTTCCGCGTCGTGCAGGGCTTCGCGCTGGGCGGCGAGGTGGGCCCGACGACGGCCTATCTGGTCGAGGCGGCGCCGCCGCACCGGCGCGGCCTTTACGCCTCCGGCCAATATGCGACGCAGGATCTGGGCGTCCTGGCGGCGGGATTGATCGGCACGGTGCTGGCGGCGACGCTGACGCCCGTTCAATTGCAGGGCTGGGGCTGGCGCGTGGCGATCCTGATCGGGGCGCTGATCGTGCCGTTCGGCCTGTGGCTGCGGCGCAGCCTGCCCGAGACGCTGCATAAGGTGGATGACGCGGCGCTGGCGCCCGACGGCACGAGCGGCGACACGACGGTGCCGGCGGGGTGGAAACCCTATCTCGTCCTCATCGTGCTGGGGTTGATGATGCTGACCTCGGGCACCATCGGCTCCTATACGAACAGCTACATGACGACCTATGCGCTCAACACGCTGCACCTGACGCAGACGGTGGCGTTCGGCGTCATCATCGTGAATGGCGGCTTCTCGGTGTTGTTCGAGCCCATCAGCGGCTGGCTGGCGGACCGCTTCGGGCGCAAGCCCGTGATGCTGATCCCGGGCGTGATCCAGCTGTTTTGCGTGTTTCCGGCCTTCTGGGCGATCGCGCATTACCGCACGACCTTCGTATTCTATGCCGCCGTCGCGGTGGTGACGATCCTGCAATCGCTGAGCACGCCGCCCGTCATCGTGACGCTGACCGAGCAATTGCCGAAGAAGGTGCGCTCCGGCGTGGTGGCGATCGTCTATGCCTTCGCGATCTCGATCTTCGGCGGCTCGACGGGGATCGTGATCACCTGGCTGCTCAAAAAGACGGGCGATCCGTTGATGCCGGCCTATTATTGGAGCGCGGCGCTGGTCGTGGGGCTGATCGCCATGGCGCTGGTCAAGGAGAGCGCGCCGGTCAAGACGGGCGAGCGCTGAGCGATGTGGACGCTGCTCGGCATCGCGGTGGTGGTCGCGGGGTTTGGGCTTCGCATCAATCCGCTCTTGGTGATCGCGGCGGCGGCGGGCGTGACGGGCGTCGCGGCGGGACTGTCGCCGCTGCACATCGTCGAAGCGTTCGGCAAGGCGTTCGCCGCCAACCGCTATATCGGCGTGGTGTTCCTGGTGCTGCCGGTGATCGGCCTCTTGGAGCGTTACGGCCTGCAGGAGCAGGCGCGGGCGCTGATCGGTCGGCTGCGCGGCGCGACGGCGGGGCGCCTGCTGCTCGCCTATTTCCTGATCCGGCAGGTGGCGGCGGCGCTGGGCATTCCGCTCGGCGGCCAGGCGCAGGTGGTGCGCCCGCTGCTGGCGCCGATGGCCGAGGGCGCGGCGGAGGCGCAGGTGGGCGAACTCTCGGCCAGGCAGCGCTTCTGGCTGCGCGCCCATGCGGCGGCGGCGGAGAATATCGGCCTGTTTTTCGGCGAGGACATCTTCATCGCCATCGGTTCGGTGCTGCTGATCAAGGGCTTTCTGGAGGCCAACGGCATCATCGCCGAGCCCTTCGCGCTGTCGGTATGGGCGATCCCGACGGCGATATTGGCCGCGCTCATTCACGGGACACGGTTGCTGCTGATCGATCGAAGGTTGCGGCGCGAGGCAGACACCCCCACCCCGACTGCTTCGCAGTCGGACCTCCCCACGATGGGGAGGTAAAAAATGATCACGCTCGAACATGTCTACATCCTGACCGGGCTGATGGGGCTGGTGTTCGCCGCGCTGAGCGCGCGCGACAAGACCAATCCCAGACGCTTCGGCAATGCGGCGTTCTGGGGCCTGCTGGCGCTGAGCTTCCTGTTCGGATCGCAGATGAGCGACCTGGCGAACGGCATTGTGGTCCTCGCGCTGATCGCCATCGGCGGCTTCGGCCTGATGCACAAGGGCGCCGCGGCGACGACCACGCCGGAGGAACGCAGCGCCAGCGCGGCGGCGCGCGGCAATGCCCTGTTCCTGCCGGCGCTGGCGGTGCCGCTGGTCGCGCTCGTCGGCACGCTGGCGCTCAAGAATTCCGGCCTCGTCGATCCCAAGCAGGCGACGCTGATCTTCCTCGCCATCGGCGTGCTGTTCGCGCTGGCGGTGTCGTACGCCTGGCTGGAGCCGCCGCTGCTGGCGCCGTTCGAGGAAGGGCGGCGGCTGATCGACACCATCGGCTGGGCCGCGGTGCTGCCGCAGATGCTGGCCTCGCTCGGCGCGGTGTTTGCGTTGTCGGGCGTCGGCGGCGCGGTGGGGCATCTGGCGACGGAATACCTGCCGCTCGGCACGCCGTTCGCCTGCGTCGTCGCCTATTGCCTGGGCATGGCGCTGTTCACGCTGGTGATGGGCAACGCCTTCGCGGCGTTTCCGGTGATGACGGCGGCCATCGGCCTGCCCTTGATCGTGCACCGCTTCGGCGGCGATCCCGTGATCATGAGCGCCATCGGCATGTTGGCCGGCTTCTGCGGCACGCTGCTGACGCCGATGGCGGCGAATTTCAACATCGTGCCGGCGGCGCTGCTGGAACTGCCCGACCGCAACGGCGTGATACGCGTGCAGGCGCCGACGGCGCTGCTGCTGCTCGTCGCCAATACGGGACTGATGGCGGCGCTGGTCTACCGGTTCTAGGGAGTGCGCATGCGAAATTTCCGGATGATGAGCGTAGCGTTGCTGCTGATGCTGGCGCCCGCGGCGGCGGATGCGCCAACGCCGTTCGCGCCACCGGCATCCGGCAAGATCACGATCTATCGCCATGCGACGCTGATCGACGGCACCGGCGCTGTGGCGCGGAGCGATATGGACATCGTCGTGGACGGTGAACGGATTGCGCAGATCGTGGCCGATGGCGCGCTGCCGCCGGCACGGCTGGCCGGCGCGACGATCGTCGATCTTTCCGGCCGCACCGTCATCCCCGGCCTGGTCGACAGCCATGTCCACATGGCGACGCCGCCCGACCGGCGCCTGGCCGAGGCGATGCTGCGGCGCGACCTCTATGGCGGCGTCACCACGGTGCGCGACATGGCGGACGATCTTCGCCTCGTCGGCGAGGTGACGCGCGAGGCGCGGATGGGCGAGATCGCGGCGCCCGACATCTTCTATGCCGCGCTGATGGCGGGGCCGAGTTTCTTCGACGATCCGCGAACGCAAGCGGCCTCGCGCGGCTGGGACGCGGGCAAGGCGCCGTGGATGCAGGCGATCGACGGTAAGACCGACCTCGTGCTGGCGGTGGCGATGGCGCGCGGCACCGGCGCAACGGCGATCAAGGTCTACGCCAACCTGCCGGCCGACCTGATCGCGGGCATCACGGCGGAGGCGCATCGCCAACACATGCTGGTGTGGGCGCATGCCGCGGTGTTTCCGACGCGCCCCGACGCGGTGATCGCCGCCGGCGTCGATGCCGTCAGCCATGCCTGTTATCTGGGCTACCAGCGCGCCGCGGCCATGCCGCCCGCCTATGCCGATCACACGCCGGTGCCGGAAGCGGCGTTCGCGGCGACGGGCGACGATGCGGTGCTGGCGAAACTGTTCGCCGCGATGAAGGCGCGCGGCACGATCCTGGACGCGACGGGAAGCCTGTTCGCCTGGCTCGATGCGGAGCATGCCAAGGACCCGACGGTGAAGACCGGCCGCTGCTCGGGCGCGCTGACGGCGCGGATCATCGCGCAGGCCTTCCGCGCCGGCGTCGCGATCTCCGCCGGCACCGATCATGTCGGCGGCCCGGAAAACCTATGGCCGGAGGTCGACGACGAGATCGTCTTCCTGGTCAAAGCGGCGGGGCTGTCGCCGATGGCCGCGCTTGGCGCCGCGACGTTGACCGGCGCGCGCGCCGCGGGGCAGGACCGCGCGCGCGGCAGCCTCGTCCCCGGCAAGCTCGCCGATTTCGTCGTGCTGGCGAAGGATCCACTCGCCGACATCGAGAACATCCGCAGCGTCGTGCTGACGATCAAACGCGGCCACGCCTTCGCCCGCGCCGATTACAAGCCGGTGACGGATGCGGAAATGGGGAATGGGGAATAAGAGCTTATTTTGGAGGTCATAAACTCATCACATCGTCATGGCCGCCGCACGCTGTCGCTACGGCCGTGGCGGCCACCCATGAAAACCATCGGTGACAAATTTTGACAGTGGTGTTCACGGGTCGCCGAGCCTCTTAGCGACAGCGTAAAAAGGCCCGGCGATGACGATATTTTTTGATTTCACTTGGCCAATTCCGGCCCTAATATTTGCCTCATGATCAGAACGGGCATATCGAACTTCCAGCGCAATATTGGCAAGTTCCAGCGGCTTGCGCGAAAAGAGCCCGTCGAGATCACGCGCCATGGCAAGCGCGCATTCGTGCTGATGTCGGCGGAGGAATATGACTGGATGCGGGCCGTCATGACACGCTCCTTCCGCACCGAAGATGCGCCCGAATTCGTGGTTGAAGCCGTCCGGCGCGCGAAAGTGCATCCGCGCCACACCCATCTCGACAAGCTGATGGACGACGGCAAGGGCTGACGGGCGCGGCACCCGCGCAATCTTTTCTTGACCCCCCTCCCCCTTTTGCCGCAAAGAGGCCCCGCCACACTTACGAGGTGTCTTCGCATGAACGCACCCACGCGCATCGACGCGGTGCCCCGCTTCGGAACGATCGAGAAAGCCATCGCCGTGCTGAAGCCCGGCGAGCCGCTCTATTGCATCTTTCCGGAGAAATTCGGCGCCGCGGCGCGGCGCTTCCTGGACGGGTTCCCGGGCGATGCGCTGTACGCCATCAAGGCGAACCCGGCGCCGCTGGTGCTGGACCAGGTGTGGGCGGCGGGCATCCGCCATTTCGACACCGCCTCGGTGCCGGAGATCGAGATCGTCAAGAACCGCTTTCCGGACGCCCATTGCCATTTCATGGCGCCGGTGCGCGCGGTGGGCGCGGCCAAGAAGGCGTTCGAGCAGTACGGCGTCACCGACTACGTCGTCGATTGCGACTACGAGCTCGACAAGCTTTTGGCCGAGACCAAGAACCCCAAGAAGCTGCGCATCTTCGTGCGCATCGCCACGCCGCTCGGCGGCGCGGTGCTGGAGCTGTCGAGCAAGTTCGGCGTCACGCCGGCGGAAGCGGCCAAGCTGCTCAAGCGCGTGCAGGACTCGGGCGCGGCGCCCTGCCTCACCTTCCATGTCGGCTCGCAATGCCTGTCGCCGTTCTCCTACGCCCAGGCGATCGAGATGGCGCGGCGCACCGCCGGGCTCGCCACGGTGGAGCTGCAGGCGCTCGACATCGGCGGCGGCTTTCCGGGGCCGTATATGGGCGACGACGTGCCGCCCTATCACTGGTATTTCGACACCATCAAGGAAGCGCTCGAGACGCTGCCCAACCCGAAGATCCCGCTGATCTGCGAGCCGGGGCGCGCGCTGATCGCCGAAGGCATGTCGCTGATCACGCAGGTGATCCTGCGCAAGGGCGACCGTCTCTACATCAATGACGGCGTCTACGGCTCGTTCGACGAGCTGACGCTGCCGGGCTGGAACGCGGACTATCCGGTGCGCGTGTTCACGCTGGATTCCAAGAGCAGGGCGCTGCCGCTGCCCGGCGCGACGCTGCCGTTCCGCGTCTATGGCCCGACCTGCGACACGCTGGACGTGCTGCCGCGCCCCATCATGCTGCCGGCCAATATCGGGCCCAATGATTTCATCATCTTCGACGCGATGGGCGCCTATTCGGTGGCGGTGCGGACGAGCTTCAACGGCTTCTTCCCCGACAATTGGGCGATCGTGGGGAATTGACTTAATCACCATGGCCGGGCTTGCCCCGGCCACCCAGTGGCGCGCAAGCGCCCAACAAAAAGAGTTTTTCACGCGCAGACGTGCGCCGGCTGGGTGGCCGGGTCAAGCCCGGCCATGGTGAAATTTTAGGAGCACTGCATGACCTTGCGAAGTCGAACGCGCGTCGCCCTTGCCTCTGCCATGCTGATCGCATTCGCTGGAACCGCCTTCGCCGACGAGCCGGGCTGGCACACCTATACCGACGCCGCGCACGGCTTTTCCATCTCCTATCCCGACGGCTGGGCGGTCAATCCCAATTTCGCCGACAAGGGTTACGGCTATTCGCAGGGCGATAGCGATGACGTGCGCACCGGGCTCGGGATTTCGCCCGCCGTCGACATCGCGCCGAGCACGACGCTGGAGAGCAAGTCGCTCGTCCTGGCGGTGCAGTTTGCGCGCCCGGGGGATGCGTGCCGGGCGCGGGCCTTCCTCGCCGATCCGCCGCCCGATTATGTCACGACGGTCGACCAGGACACGCCGGACGCGGCCCACGCCATCGCCGAACCCGGCGACCTCTACAGCGTGGAGCATCTGGTGCGTATCGTTTCGCACACGCCCTGCATCGCGCTGCAGATCTATCTGGTTTACGCCCAGCCGCGGCCGCGCGACCCCAAGCCGACGCCGCCCTTCGACCGGTCTGCGGTTTTCGCGGCGCTCAGCCGCATCGCGGCGACGCTGAAACCGCTGAAATAGCGTTTAAGGCAAACAGAACGTTAACGACTTGCCGGTAGCGTGGCGGCGCACCGGAGACTTTCATGTCCACGCCGAAGGAACGTCTGTGCCATCTGCTGGAACTGGCCGCGCAAGGGCCGGAGCAGCGCGCGGCGCTGGCCGGCGAGGTCGCGGACCTGCTGCTCGACTGGCCGGCGCAATATCCCCAGGGCATGCGCACCACCTTCGACGCGCTCTTGGAAAAGATCGTGCGCGAAATGGACAGGCCGGCCACCGCCGCGCTGGCCGCGCGCTTCGACGGACGCGAGGATTTTCCGCTCACCCTGATCAACGAATTCTTCCTCGCCGCCGCGCCCGCCATGCAGGACGCGATCTTGGCGCGCAACGACGCGGCGGATGCGCGGGAGCCCGCGGCCCTGGACAGCGCTGCGCTTCTCGGCGCCGCGCGCGCCCGCGGCGACT
>OLLF01000138.1_pt1 | contig 23671 bp, 27 predicted proteins | sample 1604471 | NCBI WGS metagenome assembly OLLF01 (sample SAMEA104055714, study PRJEB20765) | soil metagenome | isolation source: soil
TCCGGCCGTTCGACGCGGCGGGGCTGGACGAGCCCGCCACGCTGTCGCCGTTCTCCGACAACCGGCGCTTCCGGCGCGGCCTCCTCGTGCATGCGCTGCTGGCACACCTGCCCGAGCTGGCGCCGGGCGTGCGTGACGGCGCGGCCCGGCAGTTCCTCCGCATGCAGAATATCCAGGGCGAAGACGCCGAAAGCCTCGTGCGCGAAACGCTGGCGGTGCTGGACGATCCGGTCTTCGCGGCCGCCTTCACGCCCACCAGCCGCGCCGAAGTCGCGATCGTCGCGGACCTGCCCGAACTCGGACCCGGGGCGCGGGTCAACGGCCGGATCGACCGGCTGGCGGTGTCGGACGACGCCGTGCTGATCGTCGACTTCAAGACCAACCGGCCGCCACCGACCCGCGAGGAGGACGTGGCGCCGCTTTACACCACGCAGATGGCGCTCTACCGCGCCGCGGCGGCCAAGATCTTCCCGGGCAAGCGAATCGTCTGCGGCCTCGTCTGGACCGAGGGTCCCACACGCATGGAGCTGTCCAATGGCCTGCTGGACGCCGAAATGAGCCGTATCCGCGCGCGCCTTGACCCCCTGTCGGCGCGTTCCTAATTATAGGGCAACTCGAACCTGAAGGACTTGTCATGGCATCTCCGATCAAAGTCTCCGACGCCTCGTTTCAGGCCGACGTTTTGAACTCCAAAACCCCGGTGGTCGTGGATTTTTGGGCGGAATGGTGCGGCCCGTGCCGCATGATCGCGCCGGCGCTCGAGGAACTCGCGGGCGAGATGAGCGGCAAGGTGACCATCGCCAAGATCAATATCGACGAGAATCCCCATGTGCCGCAGAAATACGGCGTGCGCGGCATCCCGACGATGATGATCTTCAGCCAGGGCCAGGTCGCGGCCACCAAGGTCGGCGCCCTGCCGAAGTCGAAGATCAAGGAATGGATCGAGTCGTCGGTCTGAGGCAGGCTCCTGCTCCTATTTTTGCAAATATTCCTGACTGACGGAAATCGCCGCGATTTGCGTTAGACTAGGCGCGTCGCAAACGGGGAACTTTCATGCGCCTTTTGATCCTGTCCGTAGCCTTTTCCGTGGTGGCCAGCGCGGCCGCGTTCGCCGTCGGCGCCGGCTGGCACGGCCCGGGCTGGTACGTGATGATGAGCACGCCGGTGAAGGCGCAGTCGCTCTACCGCGGCGCCTATCACACGCAGGAAGAATGCGTGGCGGACAAGCCGGCCGACCACGGCGCCGTCACCTATGAATGCGTGCAGGTCAACAACCAGCCGCTGGACGGCGGCTACTAGGGTTGTCGCGCAATTTACGGGCGAAGCTGAAGTACGCTTCGCGCGATTGCGCTTTATGTTCGCGGCACAGCAAAAGCCTGTAGACTCGCCTCGTCGCCCCTTCGGATTCGACGATGCGTATTCTTGTCGTTTGTCTTGCCGTGCTCTTACTGTCGGGCTGTGCCTTCGTGCGGCGCGAGCTTGCGCCGGCGCCCGCGCCTGCCGTTGTCACGCCGGTTGCAAAGCCCGATGTGGTGAGGCCCCACAGGCCGCGTGGAGAACCGCCGGCGCCCCAGGTGCAAGCCACCTCGCCCGCGCAAGCAGCGCCGCTGCCGCCGGCGCCGGACTACAGCGCCCGCTGCCACGCGATGGCCGGCAATCGCGCCGACGACGCCAGGCAACTCGGCGCCAGCGCCGCCGACCAGGCGCGAGTCCTGAGCGACACCTATCGCGACTGCATGGCGCAGTCGGTGAAGTGAATCACGAATTTTCGGCCAGCACCGCGCCCGCCAGGTAGAGCGAACCGCAGATCAGGATTCGCGGCGGCGGTTCCTTGGGATGGGCGCGCGACCAGGCCTGAAGCTGCAGCATCGCGTCTTCGAGATCTTCCGCCGGCGCGGCATCGAGGCCGGCGGTGCGGGCCATGTCGTACAGCGCGCCGGCGCCGAAGGCGGGCCCTGGCGCCGTGACGGTGACGACGTGGCGCGCCAGGCCGCGAAACGCCGCGAGGAATCCGACGGCGTCCTTGGTCCTCAGCATGCCGCAGATGAGGTAGAGCGGCCGGTCGGCGATCTCCTCAAGATCGGCGATGGCGCGCGACACCGCCGCGGCGCAGTGTGGATTGTGGCCGCCGTCGAGCCAGACCTCGGCGCCCTTCGGCGCCATGGCGATCAGCGGCCCCTTGGTGAGACGCTGCAGCCGTGCCGGCCAATCGACCGTGCGCAGGCCCTGCTCGATCGCCTTGTCCGTGCCCCAGCCGCGCTTCGCGTGGCGCAATCCGGCAATGGCGACGGCGGCGTTCTCGATCTGGTGGCGGCCGATCAGCTTGGGCAGCGGCAGGTCGAGCAGGCCGTGCTCGTCCTGATAGACCATGCGGCCATGCTCCTGATGCGCCGAAAAATCCTGGCCGAAGACGAAGGCGGGCGCGCTGAGCCGGTCGGCCTGGCGCAGGATGACTTCGAGGGCCGCCTCTTCCTGCGGGCCGATGACGACCGGCACCCCCGGCTTGATGATGCCGGCCTTTTCGGCGGCGATGTCGCGAATGTCGTTGCCGAAGAAATCCTGGTGGTCGAGGCCGACGGGCTGGACGATGGTCATCGCGGGCTTGGGGATCACATTGGTCGCGTCGAACCGGCCGCCGAGGCCGACTTCCAGCACCAGCGCGTCGGCGGGATGGCGCGAGAAGGCCAGGAACATCGCCGTGTTGGTGATCTCGAAATAGGTGATGGGCGCGCCGGCATTGACGCGCTCGACTTCCTCCAGCGTGGCGACCAGTTCGTCCTCGGAAATCAGCTCGCCGGCGATGCGGATGCGCTCGTGAAAGCGGATCAGGTGCGGCGAGATGTGCATGTGCACCCTGAGGACCTGGGCCTCCAGCATGGCGCGGGAGAAGGCGCAGGCCGAGCCCTTGCCGTTGGTGCCGGCAACGTGGATGGTCGGCGGCATCTTGAGCTGCGGATCGCCCAGCGTGTGCAGCAGACGCTGGATGCGGTCGAGCGCCAGATCGATCTTCTTGGGATGCAGAGCGAGCAGGCGTTCGAGAACGGCCGTGCTGCGAAAATCGGCCGCGTCGTTCTGGACGCTCATTCTGCCGCGGCGGTGGACGCGCCCGGCGCAGATTGCGCGGCGACGCGGGTGGCGGTCGCGGTGACGACGGGCGGCACGGCGACGGGCCGTGCGCGCGGACGGGCGCGCTTCATGACGAGGTGCGCGAGCTTGCTGAGCGTGCCGCGCATCTCGTGGCGATGCACGACCATGTCGATCATGCCGTGCTCGAGCAGGTATTCGGCGCGCTGGAAGCCTTCCGGCAGGCGCTCGCGGATGGTGTTGGCGATGACGCGCGGCCCGGCGAAGCCGATCTGCGCGCCCGGCTCGGCGATCTGGATGTCGCCCAGCATGGCGTAGGAGGCGCTGACGCCGCCATAGGTCGGATCGGTGAGCACGACGATGTAAGGCAGGCCCGCCTCGTGCAACCGGTCGACCATGATGGTGACGCGCGGCATCTGCATCAGCGAGAGAATGCCCTCCTGCATGCGCGCGCCACCGGAGGAGACGAAGAGGATGAAGGGCCGCTTCTCGGCGACGGCCGTTTCCATGGCCCGCACCAGGCCCTCGCCGACGCCCATCGACAGCGAGCCGCCGAGGAAGTCGAAAGGCTGCACGGCGATGATGACGGGCAGACCTTCGATGGTGCCGCGCGCGGCGGTTAGCGCTTCGTTGCGAGACGTCTTGCCGCGCGAGGCCTTGATCTCATCGGCATAGCGCTTCTCGCCGCGGAATTTCAGCGGGTCGACCGGAACCTCCGGATAGGGTAATTCCTCGAACGAGCCTTGATCGAAGATGGCGCCGAAGCGGTCGAGCGGACCGATGCGCATGTGATGGCCGCATTGCGGACAGACGAATTGCGCCACCGCCAGGTCGCGGTGGAAAATCATCTCGCCGCAGGCCGAGCACTTCTTCCAGAGATTTTCCGGCGTGTCGGCGCGCGCGGCGCCGCCCATCAGGCTCTTGATGCGGGGACGGACGAAATTGGCGATCCAGTTCATGCCGTTACCCTACCACGGAATCCTTAACCGCCGCATGCACGGATTTGGCCAGCGCGGCGCAAAATTCGATCACATCGCCGACCAATTCGGCACGTTTTGAACCCTTTGCGGCATGCGACTCGATTTTCGCCACAATCGCGGAGCCGACCACGGCCCCCTCAGCAAAACGCGCGATGTCACCCGCCTGTTCCGGCGTCTTGATTCCAAAGCCGACCACGCAGGGCAATTGCGTGGCCGCATGAATGCAGGCGAGCGCGGCGCGGACATCGTCCTCGGCATAGCTCTTGGTGCCGGTGATACCGGCGATGGACGCATAATAAAGATAGCCGGTGGCGCCTTCGAGCACGATCTTCAGGCGCGCCGCATCGGTGGTGGGCGCGAGGAAGCGGATGATGTCGATGCCGTGGCCGGCCGCCGGCAGGCGCAGCACGTCGTCCTCTTCGGCGGGCACGTCGACAATGAGCAGGCCGTCGATGCCGGCCTCGGCGGCGTCCTTCATGAAGCGCGCGGTGCCGTAGGCGTGGATCGGATTGTAGGCGCCCATCAGGACGATCGGCGTGACCTTGTCGGCCTTGCGGAAGCGGCGCACCAGATCGAGCATCCGGACCAGCGTCATGCCGGACTTGAGTGCGCGCAAATAAGACGCCTGGTTGGTCGGACCATCGGCCATCGGATCGGAGAACGGGATGCCGAGTTCGATGATGTCGGCGCCGGCGGCCGGCAGCTTGGCGAGAAGTTCGAACGACGTTTCGATATCGGGGTCGCCGGCGGTGACGAAGGGCACGAAGGCGGCGCGGTTCTGCTTCTTGAGCGCGGCGAAGGTAGCGGCGATGCGGCTCATATCGCCATCCCCAGCGCGGTCGCCGCCGTCGCGACGTCCTTGTCGCCACGGCCCGAGAGGCAGATGGCGATGAGCTTGTCCTTGTCCATCTGTGGCGCGATGCGCATGACATGGGCGACGGCGTGCGACGATTCCAGCGCCGGGATGATGCCTTCCAGCTTGGACAACAAGACGAAGGCTTCCAGCGCCTGCTTGTCGGTCGCCGAGAAATACTTCACGCGGCCCTGATCCTTGAGCCAGGAATGTTCGGGGCCGACGCCGGGATAGTCGAGGCCGGCGGAGATGGAATGCGCTTCCTGGATCTGGCCGTCGCGATCCTGCAGCAGATAGGAGCGCGCGCCATGCAACACGCCGGGCGTGCCCTTGGTGAGCGTGGCGGCGTGGCGCTCGGTCTCGGTGCCCTCGCCCGAGGCTTCGACGCCGTGGATTTCCACGCCGCTGTCGTCGAGGAAGGGGTGGAACATGCCGATGGCGTTGGAGCCGCCGCCGACGCAGGCAACGACGAGATCGGGCAAGCGGCCCTCGCGCTCCTGCATCTGGGCGCGCGTCTCGTTGCCGATGACGGTCTGGAAATCGCGCACCATGCCGGGATAGGGATGCGGCCCGGCGGCGGAGCCGATGATGTAGAACGTGTCGTAAGGATTGGTCACCCAATCCCGCAGCGCCTCGTTCATCGCATCCTTCAAGGTGCGCGAGCCGGAAACGACGGGGCGGACCTCGGCGCCGAGCAGTTTCATGCGGAAGACGTTGGGCTTCTGGCGCTCGATGTCGACCTCGCCCATGTAGATGACGCAAGGCAGACCAAAGCGGGCGCAGACCGTGGCGGTGGCGACGCCGTGCTGGCCGGCGCCGGTCTCGGCGATGATGCGCGTCTTGCCCATGCGGCGGGCGAGAAGAATCTGCCCGAGGCAATTGTTGATCTTGTGCGCCCCGGTGTGGTTGAGGTCTTCGCGCTTGAGATAAATCTTCGCGCCGCCGAGATGCTGCGTGAGGCGTTCGGCGAAATAGAGCGGGCTTTCGCGGCCGACATAGTGCTTGAGCAAGCCGTCGAGCTCGGCCTGGAACGCCGGATCGCGCCGCGCCTCGTCGTAGGCTTTCTCCAGCGCCACGACGTTCGGCATCAGCGTCTCGGCGACGAAGCGCCCGCCATAGGCGCCGAAATGGCCCTTGGCGTCGGGGCCGGTGCGGAGAGAGTTGGGCGTGTTCATGCGCGGGACTCGGTGGCGTAACGCGCTGCTTTCGCGGCGGCGGTGAACTGGACGATCAGGTCGGCGCTCTTGACGCCGGGCGCGGTTTCGACGCCGGAAGATACGTCGACTCCGGGCGCCTCGGTAAGGCGGATGGCGCGCGCGACATTATCCGCATTGAGCCCGCCGGCCAGCAGCCAGGGCCGCGCGAATTTTCGGCCCCTCAGCATCTGCCAATCGAACACCGCGCCCAGACCGCCCTCGCGTGCAGCGCCCGGCGGCGGCTTGGCGTCGAACATCAGCATGTCGGCGGCGTCTTCATGGGCAGCGACGGACGCGAAGTCCGAAGGCTCCGCGATGGCGATGACTTTCAGGACGGGTACGCCGAAGCGGGCGCGGATGGCGGCGACGCGCGCCGGCGTCTCGGCACCGTGCAATTGGATGAGATCGGGCTGCACGGCCTTGACCGCCGCGCCGATCATTTCGTCCACCGGATCGACAAGCATCGCCACAAGCCGCAGCTTGCCGCGCATCCGTGCCGCCAGCGACGACGCTTGCTCGGGCGCCAGATGGCGCGGCGACCGCGCATGAAAGACGAGACCGGCAAAGTCCGCGCCGGCGCGCACCGCCGCATCGGCGGTTTCCACACTGTTGATGCCGCAGATTTTGACCAGGACGCTCATGGGAGGGGCGTTATGGAGGCCGCGCTCCTGCAAATCAAGCAAGCCCAGTATCACGCTTCGCAGGGCGGGAAATGCTCAGGTCGGTGCTGTCGCCAGCGCGTCCGCGATGGCTTTGGCGGCGGCGGCGGGATCGGCGGCGCCGGTGATCGGCCGGCCGATGACCAGGATATCGGCGCCGGCGCGATGGGCCTCGGCCGGGGTCATGACGCGCTTCTGATCGGCCAGATCGGCGCCGGCCGGGCGGATGCCGGGGACCACGAGGAGGAAATCCGCGCCGCAGGCCTTGCGGAGCGGGGCGATCTCGTGCGCCGAGCACACCACGCCATCGAGGCCGGCGTGCTGCGCCAGCCGGGCGAGGCGGGCGACCTGCTCGGCGGCGGGGCCGCGCTGGCCGACGCTATCGATCACCGCGTCGTCGATGCTGGTCAGCACGGTGACGCCGATCACCTTGACCTTGGGATCGACCGCGCGCGCCGCGGCGGCGGCGTCGCGCATCATGCGTTCGCCGCCCGCGGCGTGGACGTTGAAGATCTGCGTGCCCAAGTTTGCCAGCGCGCGGCTGGCGCCGGCGACGGTATTGGGGATGTCGTGGAATTTCACGTCGGCGAAGACCGGCAGGCCGATCTCGACGATCTTGCGCACGCCCTGCGGCCCGCAGGCGGTGATGAATTCGAGGCCGATCTTCAGGCCGCCGACATGGGACCGGACGGCCTGCGCCAGTTGCAGCGCGCGGTCCAGATCGGGCGTGTCGAGCGCGACGAAGACGGGGCTCTGGAATCGGCTGGGGCTCATCCTGGCGGCGTCTTAGTCCCGCCCAAACGCGCGGGCAAGAGCGTCCTGGCCTTTGCCGTGGCGGCGTCGGCGAGTTCTGCGCCGCGCCGCGTCACCCGGCGAAAACCGATGGCGAAGCCGCCCAGAAGGACGCCGGCCAGGATGGCCAGGAACAGCAGCAGAAAGAGCGGCAACTGAACGGTCAGCGCGGGCGTGTCCCGGCTGAACGGGTCCAGGCTCAGGACGACGTCATGGCGGTTGGCCAGCGCGATCCAGATCGCGGCGAGCGCAACCGGTATGGCGACGATCCAGGTGGTGAGCCGCATCGGCCCAATCTACTCTCTGTCGTCGCCGTTGTTCAGCCGCTCGCGCAATTCCTTGCCGGTGCGGAAAAAGGGCGCGCGTTTCTCCTCGACCGAGACCGGCTCGCCGGTGCGCGGATTGCGCCCCTGCCGCGCCGGGCGGACCTTCACCGAAAATGCGCCAAAGCCGCGCAATTCCACGCGATGGCCTTCGGCCAACGCCTTGGTGATTTCGTCCAGCATCGTGGACACGATCCGCTCGATATCGCGGTGATACAGGTGCGGATAGCGAGACGTGAGCCTTGCAACCAGTTCGGACTTGATCATCCCCTGCCCCTGAGGGAAACGCCGAACAGCAGAATCCCCCGCCCCGGCGTCATTAACTTTGGCAATTCCGGGGCGCAACGTCAACCGAAGTCCCTGAAAGGCCAGCACTTTTTTCGGGGGGTGGGCGGAGTTCCCGCGCCATTCTGGGGTCGGCCAGCGCCGGCGTTGGGGGCGAGAGCCGCCCGACGACCGGAATCGCACGCCAATCCGGCCCGCCGGCGTCCGGAAGCGTACAAATCCGCGCTGGAAAGGCGCTAAGCTGGCGCCGACGCCGTGGGGACGAGTCGTGGGGCGCTTCTTCGCATGCGTTGGTCGCAAGCCTTTTTCCAAACCACTGAGGAAGACTCCATGAAAACCCTGATCGTCTCGATTTTCGCCCTTACCCTGCTCGGCACCACGGCCGCCAGCGCCGGCATCGGCCTCGGCGTCCATGTCGGCGGCATCGGCGTCGGCGCGCATATCGGCGGCCATCATCATCGCCACTGCACGAGCTGGAGCCGCCGCCACCATTCCTGCCGCCATTGGGGCTGGTAGGACGCGTCCGATTTTATCCTCCCTCGCTCGCGGGGGAGGATAAACCCTAAGCCGCCACCGCGTTCTGGGCGGGCGCAGCGATCGGCAGCATCACCGTCGCGGTGGTGCCGTGACCCTCCGTGCTCTCGATCCTGAAGCTGCCGCCATGCAGGTCGACGAGGCCGCGCACCAGCGCCAGGCCGAGGCCGGTGCCGGCGTGACGGCCGGAATTGTTCGAGAGCTGCACGAACGGGTTGCCGATACGGTTCATCTCGCCGGCCGGGATGCCGATGCCGGTGTCGGCGACGACAAAGCGGCACAGCCCGCCATCGTGCCCGACGCGCAAGGTCACCGCGCCGCCCCTGGGCGTGAATTTCAAGGCATTGGACAGAAGATTGAGCAGGATCTGCTTGACGGCGCGCCGGTCGGCGTCGAGCTGTCGCGGCGCCGCGCCCAGATCGGTGCCGAGGACGATGCCGCCGGCCGCGGCGCGCTCGGCCATCAGCTCGGCGCATTCGCGGACCAGGGCCGCGGTATCGACCGACTCGCGGTGCAGTTCGAGCTTGCCGGCCTCGATCTTCGACATGTCGAGAATGTCGCCGATGAGATCGAGCAGATGGTTGCCGGCTCCGTTGATCAGGCCGGCATAGTCGCGATAGCGCCCGTCGCCGACGGGGCCGAACATCTCGGTATGGATGATCTCCGAGAAGCCCAGCACGGCGTTGAGCGGCGTGCGCAGCTCGTGGCTCATATTGGCGAGGAAGGAGGACTTCGCGTGGCTCGCCTTCTCCGCCACCTCCTTGGCGAGAAAGGCCTCTTCGCGCGATGCCTCGGCGCGCCGGACGGATAGCGCCAAGCCGCGCTCAAGCTTGCGGCGCTCTTCCAGCGCCGCGCCGGCCAGGATGACGGTGAAGCCGACCACCGCATAGAAGAGCTGGATCATGGCGATGCGCTGCGCGACGCCGTGCGCCGCCAGCGTCGCAGGCCCGTGGCCGGTGAGCACCAGCACGAAGGAGAAGGTCAGCGCGATCATCAGGCCGAGCGCGCCGCCGGCGAAGCCGCTGCGGAAGGTCAGGAGGATGAGCACCGGAAAATAGAGAAAGCTCAGCGTCCAGCCGGGAACCATCAGGCAGATGCCGCCGACCGCGAAGACCGCGCCGATCAGCGCCAGCGACAGGCCGCGCTGGCCGGCGGAAAACATCTCCTTGAAGGCGACCGGCCGCACGCACATGAAGAACGGCACCAGCAGGCTGAGGCCCAGCGCGTCGGAGCCGAACCACGTCCCGGCCGTCGGCAACACCGGCACGCCGGTGGAGGCGTGCAGCGTCAGGGCGGCGATCAGCGCGGACAAGCCGCAAGCCGAGATGACGAGTCCGTAAAAGGTGATCAGCACTTCGCTGTTGCTGAAATTGCGGTCGAAGCCGAGCCAGCGCAGCGGCCAGGCGACGATCAGGACTTCCAGGGCGTTGGCGAAGGACAGGCCGACCGCCCGGAACACCTGGTCGCCGCCGATGACGTCGGCGGCAATGTTGGCGAGAAACGCGATGCCGACGATCTCCAGCCAGACGCGGCGCGGATGCTTGAGCAGGCCCGCCAGCACGATGGCGTTGCTGATCCAGATCGTCGAGACGCGGCCCGAATGCTGGATCAGCGTGATGCAGCCCCACGAGCTGAGGAACACCGTCGCCGCGAGCAGTGCCATGAAGACCGGCGTGCTGCGCGGCAACACGCCCGCAAGGGTGCGCGGCAGGTCGGACGGGACGGATGCATGCGGCAAAGCCGGACCTCGAGACAATCGAGGCAGCGTAGGCCGCCGGGGATAATGCGGCGTTAAGCACCGCGGCCCAAAGCCCGCGCTTTCCTTGGCTTTTGCGTAGTCTTACCCGGTTTTTTCGCCGGCGCCGCGGCGGCCTGCGCGGCGCACGCCGCCAGCCAGCCGCCGAGCGCCTTGCGGTCGGCCAGCAGGGCCGGCGGCACCACGACGTAGGTCTTGCTCGGCGGCGAGGACGGCTCGTATTGCAGCGGCTTGGCGCCCTTCAGCTTGAGCAAGGCCTCGCGCTCGGCGCCCGCGAGCTTGATGGCGAGGCCGACATCGGACAGCGACACGCACATCCGGTCATCGGCATAGACGCCGATACCGCCGAACATCGGCCTGTAGCGCCAGACGACGTTCGCGGGCGCCGCGGCTTGCATCGTCTTCTGCAGATCGGCGGGCTTGTGAGCCATGGCGTCGCTCCTATTTTTCCGACCAGACGGCGATCTCATAGCCATCGAGATCGGTGAAGTGAAAGCGGCGGCCGCCCGGGAACGCAAAGGGCGGTTTGACGATGGCGCCGCCGGCCGCCTCGACGCGCACCAGCGTCGCGTCGAGATCGGCCGCGTAGAACACCATCAAGGGACCGCCCGGCTGCGGCGGCGCGTTGGTGGTAAAGCCGCCCCCGATGCGGCCGTCATCGAAGCTGGTGTAGCCCGGGCCATAGTCGGTGAAGCGCCAGCCGAACGCCGCGGCGTAGAACGCCTTGCTGCGCGCGAGGTCGTGGACGGAGAACTCGACATAGTCGGGATGGGCCGGCAGCTGCTCGGCGCGGGCGCCGAAGACCAGAACGCTGGCCAGGACAAAACCCGCCGCCATGGAAACCAATTTCATGATGCCCTCCTCAATAGGCGCGGACGATAGCGAGACGCTCCTGCCAGGGTGCTGTCAGCATATTGGCAGGAGGCGGGCGGCCCGGGTTTCGCCGCGCCGATAACGCCGCAACACGGGCCGGCGTGTGGCGACAGTGCCGCGCAAGTCCTTGGAATCGCTCGATCGGCGTACATTCGAACCACACATGCCCGATAGGGGGTGGGGGCCGACGCAAGGCGCCCCCACGCCCGCGTCCGCCGTACGAACCTTTCCGAAACATGGACGGGTGAGGCCTCTATCGACCGGCGCCGCGCGTCCGTCGGGTGCATTCGAGCACCGGCGCGTGGATGCGCAGCGGCACGCGAGGCCCGATTTTCCGGGCGCAAATGAAGAAGGCACGTTCTCATGCCACCATTATACGCCCGGTGCGTGGGTGGTGGATAAGTGTCGATGGACTTGCCGCCGCTATTCCGCAGCCGTCATCCCGTTGGGGTATTCGTCCCAGGTCCGGCGGCGAAACTGGCGGCCAGTGATTTTCTTGTTCACCCCGCCCCATTGCTTGAAGAAAAAGGCGACTTTCTGTTTGCGGCACTGCGCGTGGATTTCTTCCACCCACTTCGCCTCCATCGGCCTCGAGCGGGGACCGGACTCGCCACCTACGATCGCCCAATGAATCTCGCTGAGGTCAACCTTGCCGATGGCGCCGATCAGCGGCTCGAAAGAGATGAAGCGAACCTGCGCGGGCACGCGGCGCAGATCGTCGATGCGGGCCTTGAAGTCCACCGACTCCACCGAGGTTCCGAGCCACACATTCGGCAATACCGGCAGCCCGCCATCCGTCACGATGCGGAGCATGTTTTCGGGACGCTTGGTGAGAATCTGGAATGTGTGCTGCCTGGCTTCCGCCATCACCGCCCAGACACGCGCGATGAACATCGCCGGCACGCCGTCCTGAAACAGATCGGACATCGAGTTGACGAATATCCGGCGCGGCTTGCGCCACTTAAGCGGTGCGGTCAGCGCGGTTTCGTTGAAATGCAGCTTGCCGGTCCATTTCGGGCGTCCGCCGCTCTTGCGCGTCACGCCTTCATATACCGGATGACCCATCGCCTGAAGGCGCGCGGCCATGCGCATCGCGTAGCAATTCGTGCAGCCGGGCGAGAGGATCCTGCACCCGGAAACCGGATTCCAGGTCGCGTCCGTCCATTCGATGTCGCTAAGGCCGGCCACGGTTTTTACTCCGCAACAAAACTCGCGCGCAATCCGCCAAAGGCGACGGATCTCCGTGCTATCATAGACGCTGGTACCCCGCGAGACGAGCGAGGCGCGCATAAAGGAGGATGGCCTCGTGAGCGGTAAGGTCAATTCAGCCATCATCGGTGCTGCGGCTGAACACTACGTCATGTGTCAATTGCTGCGGCAAAATATGATTGCGGCCTTGGCCCCAAGGGGCGTTCCGGACACCGACATAATAGTGTCCGACCGGATTGGAAGCACGCTAGCTGCGATACAAGTCAAAGGACGAAGCTTCAGCAAAGACGGCGGATGGTCCATGAAGGCAAAGCACGAAACCGTCATTCGCGCCCTTCTTTTCTACTGCTTTGTGGATTTTGGAAAGTCGCTAACTGACGTCCCGCGCTGCTGGATTATTCCAAGCAAAGATGTTGCCAAAGCGCTGACAAAATCACATCGAGCGTGGCTTGATAAACCCGGGCGCAACGGACGTCCACATCAGGACACTGACATGAGGCGATTGGTTCACGATTATGGACACGAAACCCTCGCCCAATACCGGCTTGGATGGCTCGACCAATACTTGGAAAAATGGGACTTAATTTCCCAGCCAATCCAGACAATTTAACCTGAGATACAGTTAGTATTCATTCTGTCCATGAGCCTCCGCCGCTCCAGCTTGAACATTTCGACATCCTTGTGGTCAAGGTTCGATGGGCGCCGCTCCGCGGCGCTGGCCCCCTCCGCCTCGCTACGCTCGGCACCTCCCCCGTAACAACGGGGGAGGACAGAGTGCGGCGCTTCGTGCTTGAAGAAAAAGGCGCGTCTCGCGACGCGCCTTTTTCGTTTAACTTTGAGAGAAGCGACTACTCTTCGTCGCCGCCCTCTTCCTTCTTGCCGGTGCGCTTCTTGAGGGCGGCGCCCAGGATGTCGCCGAGGCTGGCGCCCGAGTCGGAGGAGCCGTATTGCGCCACGGCCTCCTTCTCTTCGCTGATCTCGCGCGCCTTGATCGAGACCGAGACGCGGCGGCTCGACTTGTCCACCTGCGTCACCAGCACGTCGACCTTGTTGCCGACCTGGAAACGCTCCGGGCGCTGGTCGTTGCGGTCGCGCGCGAGGTCGGCGCGGCGGATGAACGACTTGACGCCGTCCGCCAGCTCGACTTCGACGCCGCCGTCATTGACCTGGGTGACCGTGACGGTCACGACCTGGTTCTTGCGCAGCGCGCCGCCGCCGGCACCGGCCTTCTCGATCGGATCGTCGCCGAGCTGCTTGACGCCGAGGCTGACGCGTTCCTTCTCCGCGTCGACGTCGAGCACCTTGGCCGAGATGACCTGGCCCTTTTCATAGTCCTTGACCGCCTCGTCGCCGGACTTCGCCCAGCTGAGGTCGGAGAGATGCACCATGCCGTCGATCTCGCTGTCGAGGCCGACGAACAGGCCGAACTCGGTGATCGACTTGATCTCGCCTTCGATCGTGCTGCCGACCGGGTGGTCGCGCAGGAAGGCTTCCCAGGGATTGTCCTGGGTCTGCTTGAGGCCGAGAGAGATGCGGCGCTTGTTGGAATCGACTTCCAGCACCTGCACTTCGACTTCGGTGCCCGGCACGACGATTTTGGACGGGGCGACGTTCTTCTTGACCCACGACATCTCGCTGACGTGCACCAGGCCCTCGACGCCCGGCTCCAACTCCACGAAGGCGCCGTAGTCGGTGACGTTGGTGACCTTGCCGGTGAACTTGGCGCCCGGCGGGTACTTGGCGGCGACGCCTTCCCAGGGATCGGTCTGCAGCTGCTTCATGCCGAGGCTGATGCGCTGCGTCTCGTGGTTGATCTTGATGATCTGCACCGTGACGGTCTGGCCGACGTTGAGAACCTCGGTCGGATGGCTGACGCGGCGCCAGGCGATGTCGGTGACGTGCAAGAGGCCGTCGACGCCGCCGAGATCGACGAAGGCGCCGTAGTCGGTGATGTTCTTGACCACGCCTTCGACGACCTGCTTCTCCTGCAGGCTGGCGACGAGCGAGGTGCGCTCCTCGGCGCGGCGCTCTTCGAGCACGGCGCGGCGCGAGACCACGATGTTGCCGCGGCGGCGATCCATCTTCAGGATCTGGAAGGGCTGCGGCTGGTTCATCAGCGGGCCGACATCGCGCATCGGGCGGACGTCCACCTGGCTGCCGGGCAGGAACGCGACGGCGCCGTCGAGGTCCACCGTAAAGCCGCCCTTGACGCGGCCGAAGATCACGCCGGTGACGCGGGTCTGCTCGTTGAAGGCGCGCTCCAGCTTGATCCAGCTCTCTTCGCGGCGGGCCTTGTCACGCGACAGGACGGCTTCGCCGAGCGCGTTCTCGACGCGCTCCAGATAGACCTCGACCTTGTCGCCGACATTCACCTGGGCGGGGACGCCCGGCATGGAGAATTCTTTCAGGGAGACGCGGCCTTCGGTCTTCAGGCCGACATCGACCACGACGAAGTCGTTCTCGACGGCGACGACGGTGCCGGTGATGACGGCGCCTTCCTGCGGCGACTGGGTCTCGAAGGAAGCTTCGAGCATGGCCGCGAAATCGTCGCGGCTGGGAGAGGCCATGGAGTTGGCGTGTTCGTGGACTTTGGTTGCGGTCGCGTGGCGAGCCATTCTTGTATTCTCTTTCTTTCGTTTTTCAGGCCAGTTCATCTCCCCTTATCCGTCATCGCCCGCTTTATGCGGGCGATCCAATTTCGCCACCGGAAAAATGGGTTGCCCGGACAAGCCGGGCAATGACGAATTTGGGAGTGAGAGAGTTCTTACCGGTCTGAGTTCACTCAATGCCGATCGGCTTTCGCCAATGGACTTCCCGAGCGGAATTGCGGCCGCGCGGGCGGTTGGGTTTTCAGCAAAGTTCGGGTGGCCCGAAGAGGTCCGCCGGGTCTCCTAACCCCTGTGGCGGTCCTTGAGCGCGCTCGTCACCTTGGGTTCCACCAAGGCCAGAGCAGCCGCGAACGCGGGCTCTATACCCAAATGGCTGGTGTCGAGCAAGACGGCGTCGGCGGCCTGGCGCAGGGGCGAGACGGCGCGGCTGCGGTCGGCCTGGTCGCGGGCGATGATTTCGGCCAGGAGTTCGGCCTCGTCGCGGGAAATCCCCAGGCCCTGGAGCTCCAGCCAGCGGCGGTGGGCGCGGATTTGCGGGGCGGCATCGACGAACAATTTGGCCGTGGCGGCGGGGGCGATGACCGTGCCGATGTCGCGGCCGTCCATCACGGCGCCCAGGCTCCGGCCGGGCGGGTGGTCGAGGAAGCCCTTCTGGAAGTCGTGCAGGGCGGCGCGGACGGCGGGGATGGCGGCGACCTGGGAGGCGGCCTTGCCGACGACGTCGCTGCGGATCGCCGGATCGCCGGCGCGAGCGAGGTCTATGGCGCGGGCGCCCTTGAGGGCGTCGGGTTCGCTGGTGGGATCGCCTCGGTTTTCGAGCACGGCCAGCGCGGTCAGCCGGTACAGCGCTCCGGAATCCATATGCGCGAAGCCGAAATGGCGGGCGAGCCGTTTGGCCAGCGTGCCCTTGCCCGAGGCGGCGGTGCCGTCGACCGCGATGACGATGCTCATTCTGCCTGCCCTCGGTCCCTTTCAGGTGTATGATTTAATCATACGCGATGCTAGACTGCCGCCGACCTCGGAGGTCCGGATTATGCGCAATACGTCACCGCTCAGCATCACCTTGCCGCACGACATGGCGGCACTGGTCAAGGCGAAAGTTGCTTCGGGCGAATACGCCACCGAGAGCGAAGTGATCCGGGACGGCTTGCGCACGCTGCTGGCGCGCGACGCGGCCATCGAGAACTGGCTGCGGGACGAGGTCGCCAAGAGCTATGACGAGCACGCCGCCGATCCGACGCACGGCATCCCGGCCGGAGAGATGATGGACCGCCTGCGCGCGACCTACCGGGCGCGTACGGCGAAACGCGGGAAATGACGCGGACCTACACCGTCATCTTCACGCCGCGGGCCGAGCGGCACCTCGACAGTCTGTACTCCTATATCGCCGATCAAAGCGGCGAAGCGCGCGCGAAGCATTTCGTCGGACGCATCATCGACCATTGCCGAAATCTTTCCACATTTCCCGAGCGCGGCACGAAACGTGATGACATTCGCCCGGGCCTGCGCACCACAAGCTTCGCGCGGCGCGTGATGATCGCCTACGCCGTTGACGGCGATGCTGACACTGTCGCGATCTTGGGCGTGTACTACGGCGGGCAAGATTTCGAGCAAGCGCTTGGCGAAGGCGCGGACTGAGCTTAGTGAAGTCGCGGCGCCAACGATGACGATGCTCATTTCACAAATTCCATGCGGCCGTGGCATGAGGCGGTAGAGTGGATTTCACAACTAGCCAGGGGGCCGGAACGTGGCGGAAGAAAGCAAGTTCGTCGACACAGTGTATACGTTAGCCCAGAAGTTTCTGAAGCCGCCTTTGGAAATTCGACGCGGTTCCGCGCTCTTATATCAAGTAACTGTCGACAATAACTTGGCCCTAACGGTCGATCCTAAACGCCCCATGCGTGGCGACTCGGCGTTTCAAACTGATCTATGCATTTTCGAGAGAAAGACGGCCGATATCGTCATTCCTCGTGTTGTTATGGAATTCAAAGTTAAGGTATCAACGCACGACGTAATTACATACAGCGTTAAAGCCCGAAGGCATAAGCAGGTCTATCCGTATTTGCGTTATGGTCTCGTCGTTTCGAATGAAAGCAGCGTGCCGGGCAGATTCTTTGTGCATAACGAATCTCTCGATTTCTTTTTTGCCATGAAAGGCTTCAACGACGCAGCGGTCAGTGCGTCTTTATCGACCATTCTCCAAGCTGAGGCGGAAACATCGCGCCGTTTGGAGAAGATCGCCTTCGGAAACCTGCGTCCTCGAATGTTCCGGACTTCTATCGAGGCGCTTGAGGAATGGTAGCGGACCAACGGCCTACACGTTCACCGCCTGGAAGTCCGCGCCGAGGTCGCGCATCAGTTTTTCGAATTCGGGAAAACTTGTCGCGATCATCGATATGTCGTCGACGGAAACCGGGTTCTTCGCCGCAAGCCCCATGCACAGGAAACTCATCGCGATGCGGTGATCCATGTGCGTGACGACGCGGGCGCCGCCGGGGACGCCGTCGGGACCCCTGCCCTCGACCGTCAGCGTGTCGTGCGTTTCGGATGTGGTCAGGCCGTTGGCCTTGAGGCCGGCGGCGATGGCGGCGAGACGGTCGCTTTCCTTGACGCGCAGTTCTTCGAGGCCGCGCATGATCGTCTTGCCTTGGGCGAAGGCGGCGGCGACGGCGAGGATGGGATATTCGTCGATCATCGACGGGGCGCGGTCGGGGGGGACCTCGACGCCGCTGAGCACCGAGGACCGCACGATGAGATCGCCGATGGCCTCGCCGCCGCTCTCGCGCTCGTTCTCGACGGCGATGTATGCGCCCATTTCTCGCAGCGTCGTTATGAGTCCGGTGCGGCGCGGGTTGAGCAGCACGGCGGGAATGCGCACGTCCGAGCCCGGCACGATCAGCGCCGCCACCAGTGCGAAGGCGGCCGAGGAGGGATCGCGCGGCACGTCCACGGTGCAGGGCGTGAGTTCGACCTGGCCCGTCACGTGAACGGCTTCGCCTTTTTCAAGTTGCTCGACTTCGATCTCGGCGCCGAAGGCGGCCAGCATCTTCTCGGTGTGGTCGCGGGTGAGTTCGCTCTGGCTGATGCGCGAGCGGCCGGGCGCGCCGAGCGCCGCCAGCAGCAGCGCGGATTTCACCTGCGCCGAGGCGACGGCGACGTGCTGCTCCACCGCGATCGGCCGGTCGGCGCCGCTGAGCGTCACCGGCATCAGGCCGCGGGCGCGCGCGACATAGCTGGCGCCGAAGGCCAGCAGCGGATCGAGCACCCGCGCCATCGGCCGGCCGCGCAACGACGAATCGCCGGTGAACACCGCCATGATCGGCGTCGTCGCCATGGCGCCCATGACGAGCCGCGAGCCGGTGCCGGAATTGCCGAAATCCAGGACATGGTCGGGCTCGCCCCAGCCCCCGACGCCCATGCCATGGACGCGCCAGGCGCCCGGCCCGGTGCGGCTCACCTTGGCGCCGAAGCTGCGCATGGCGCCCGCGGTGTTCAGCACGTCTTCGGCCTCCAGAAGGCCGGTAATGGTGGTTTCACCGACCGCCAGGGCGCCCAGGATGAGGGCCCGGTGGGAAATGGATTTGTCGCCCGGCACGGCAGCGCTGCCCCGGAGGCTGCCGCTGCGGCGGGCCCGAAGCGGCCGGGGATTTGCGGAACTCGTCATGGCGCTTTCTTGAACGCTTGGGGCGCGGGATGCAACGCACCTCGCGCCAAAAGCGGCGACCGCCCCCCGCCCCGGCGAAAATCCCGGAATCCTGCGGGAAATGAGGCTTTGACAGGCCGTTGCAGAAGTGGCAAACGACCCGCCTTCCAATACAAACCTCCTTCATGGGAAGCAAAAGCTTGGTCAAGGCGGAACTCGGACTGAAGCGCGTGTGCCCCAGTTGCGCAGCGCGGTTCTACGACCTTCAGAAGCGGCCGATCGAATGCCCGAAATGCGCGTTCTCGTTCGAGCCGGAGACGATGTTCAAGCAGCGCCGTCCGCGTCAGCCCGAAGCGGTCGCGGCCCAGCCCGTCGCGGCAGATGCCGAGGACGACGAGAACGAGAATGAGGACGAGGAAGAAGAGGCCGAAGCCGAAGAGGTGATCGAGAAGATCCCCGACGAGGCCCCCATCCAGGTCGCCGCCACCGGCGAGGACGAGGATGAAGAAGAAGAGGCCGAGGAAACCGAGACCGCCGGCGCCGGCATGTCGGTGGTCGACGAGGACGACATCGAGGACATCGTCGTCGAGGACGACGAGGAAGACGAAGAAGACAACAGCCTGCTCGAGGAAGACGAGGACGAGAACGACGACGTCAGCGGCATCATCGACGCGGATATCGAAAAGGACGAACGCTAGACGCGTTCTTTGTGAAAAGGACGAACGCCAGACGCGTTCGTTGCGAATACCCCGGCGGCCCAACGCCGGGTTCTGAATGGGGCCTTAGCTCAGCTGGGAGAGCGCCTGCATGGCATGCAGGAGGTCAGCGGTTCGATCCCGCTAGGCTCCACCAGGCTCCGCTGCGCAGCAGAGGAGCCTGCCGCGGCGTAGCCCGCAGGGCGAAGCCGGGCCGGTGACGGGTTCGCGCAGCTACGCCCGGGCAAGCCAAAACCAAATTCTCGCAGGCGAGTTGGATGGGCGGGTCAAGCCCGCCCATGACGGGTGGCGATGGATGGCGAATGAGCCGGCCGCGCCTTCGCGAAAAAACGTCTCTGACCTTCACCGCTGCGCGTGGCGGGCGTTCCAGTCCATGCAGTCGGCGTAGGTCTTGTCGTGGACCTGCTGCTGCACGATCTCGTCGAACCCTTGCGAACCGGCGTCGATCATCCTCTGGTTCGCGACCGCGGTGCATTTCTTGGTCACGGAGGGCGCGGCGACATAGGCGGAGTAGTTCGCGGCGGCCGCGGGGCTCGGCATGTCGGGCGGATAAGCGGCTTGCGTGCCCGACGACAGGACATGCGCCCAGTCCGCGTCGGTGCATCCGGCGAGCAGCAAGACCGACATGAGCAGAATCGCTTGGCGCAATGGGCTCCCCACCCGTGTGGATGGCACGCCTGCGATCCTCCGGATTTTCACGGAAATAAGCAAGAACGTTCGGCGGCGGCCGGCCTGTGACGGCACCAGGCCGCCACGGCCGCCACGGCCGCACCTTCGCGAGGTTTGCCGCCGGCTTGCGGTCGGGCGACAATTCCGACAAGACAAGGTTCTTCAGCGCGCCTAGCGTTACGGTCGGATACGTCCAGCGGACCAGCGGAATTGAACGCCTTCATCGACGCCCGAACCGTGCCCGCGGGCACTGTCCTGGAACCGGACCTGGCCATTGTCGGCGGCGGGCCGGCCGGCATCACGCTGGCGCTGGCCCTGGCGCATACGCCGCTGCGCGTCATGCTGTTCGAAGGCGGCGGCCTCGATTTCGACAGCGCGACACAGGCGCTCTATGCCGGCAGCGAGGCCGGCGTGCGCTACCTGCCGCTGGACGCCTCGCGCATGCGCTATCTCGGCGGCAGCACCAATCATTGGGGCGGCTGGTGCCGGCCGCTCGACGCCATCGATTTCGAGCCGCGCGACTGGGTGGCCCATTCCGGCTGGCCGTTCAGTCTCGGCGAACTGAAACCCTATTTCAAGCGGGCGCAGGCCCTGGTCGAGGCGGGGCCGTGGAGCTATGACGACTCCGACAGCACCATGGAGACGCTGGCGCCGATGCTGAAGCTCGGCGACGGCGGCGTCTATACCAGCTGGTTCCAGTTCTCCAAGCAGCGCGACAGCATCCTGCCGACGCATTTCGGCGAGCGCTATGGCGACGACCTGAAGCGCATTCCCAACCTCAAAGTCTATCTGCACGCCAACGCCACGGCGCTGAACCTTGCCGCCAACGCGGCCAGCCTGGAGACGCTGAGCATCGCGACGCTGGGCGGGCACAAGTTCAGCGTCAAGCCGAGGCTGACCGTGCTGGCGATGGGCGCGATCGAGAACGCGCGGCTGATGCTGGCGTCGCGCGCCGTGGCGGCGGCGGGCGTCGGCAACCAGAACGACCTGGTCGGCCGCTTCTTCGCCGATCATCCCATCCCGCGCGATACCGCGACGCTGGTGTCCTTCGCCGGCGACATGGCCGGCTATTATTTCAATCCGGCGCAGATCAACGACGCACAGATCCGCGCCGCCTATGCGCCGACCGAGGCCTTCAAGCGCAGCGCCAAGGTGCTGGGCTCTCTGACCACGGTGGAGAACCCGGTCGAGCTCAACGAACTCGACAAGGCCGCGATCGTCACCGCGGCGCTGGCGCTGGGCGCCGACGCCAGCAACGCCAAGGCCTATTCGGTGGGTTGCGGCCTGGAGCTGGAGCCCGATCCCGACCGCCGCCTGACGCTCACCGCGGACCGCGACGCGCTCGGCATGCCGCGGCTGAAGCTGACCAATCGCGTGTCGGACGCCGATTTCCAGCGCTATCGCGACACGATGAAGGAATTGGGCCGGCAATTGCTGGCGGCGGGGACCGGCATGATCCGGCTCAATTACAGCACGCGGGCGCAGTGGGAAGGCGCGCTCGACTGGGGCGATCACCATCTCGGCACGACGCGCATGCATGCCGATCCCCGGCAGGGCGTGGTCGACGCCCATTCGCGCGTGCACGGCATCGCCAATCTGTTCGTCGCCGGCAGCGGCGTGTTTCCGACCTACAGCGCCTCCAACCCGACGCTCAACCTGGTGGCGCTGACGCTGCGCCTGGCGCAGCACCTGAAAGGCGCGCTCAAATGAGCGGCAAGGGATACTCGCGCCGCGCCGTGACGATCGGCGGCGGCATCGCCGCGGCGCTGGGCATCGCCGCGCTCGGCGTGACCGTGCCGCGGCTCCTGGGCCATCGCTACCGGCAGAGCGCCTATGACGACCTGTTCGCGCAATTGCCGGACCGCGACGCGGCGGTGCGCGTCGGACGGGCGACGCTGGACCAGGCGAGCCGGATCGCTGCACCCGCCGGGACACGGCTGCAAGACAGCAAATCGCTGGCGCGGGCGCTGCGCCAGCGCCTCGAACGCCGCACCTTGCGCGAGGTGACGGATTCCGACCTGGCACAGAACAGCCTGACCGAAGTGCAAGGCTGGGTGATGCCTGCGACGGTGGTCCTGCTCTCGGTGCTGGCCGCCGACGAAAGCTAGAGCGGCTTTGGGTTGTATTGAGTCACTTCAATCACCATGGCCGGGCTTGACCCGGCCACCCATCTTGACGCCGCAACGGAGCCGGGAGTCATTGGCGCGCAGACGCGCGCCCGCTGGGTGGCCGGGTCAAGCCCGGCCATGGTGAGGGGTTATGGATAAGCTCTAACCAAAACCGATCTAAGGCCTTCGCAGAAAATCGCGCATGACCGCCACGTGCTGGGCCGCGAATTCGATGCGGCGGATCCATTGCAGCGCGTCGCCGTCGCCGCCGTCGGCGGAGGCGCCGAAATCCTCCATCGTGCGGTAGAACAGGCCGTCGGCCTCGGCATAGGCCAGCGTCAGCCCGGCGCGCTCGGCGAGCAGCGGCCATTCGACGTCGTTGGCCAGCGTGTCGATGCGGCTGCGGCGCACGATTGCCTCGGCCGCCGGGCGCGACAGGCGGCGGACGGCGAACATCAAGTCCCAGGCGCGGCCGCTCAACAACGCGTAGACGTGATTGACGAGGCGTTCGGTGTCCTGAAGCCGCTTCGGCTCGGCGGCGAAAGCGCGCGCCGAGCGGCCGACCACCAGGACATCGGCATCCGGCTGGGCGGTGAGCGTCGCGCGCACTTCGTCCGCATCGCGTTCCGCCCAGCGCAGGAGATGATCGAAGTCGGAATAAAGGATCGCAGGCGCCGCGAAATCCAGCGCCAGACGCACCGCGTCGCGGCGGGCGCGGCCGATGCCGGCCTCGCCTTGCGGATGGACGATGACCTTGGCGTCCAGCCCGCCGCGCGCCGCGTCCAGGACGGCCGGACTTGTGGCATCGCTGATATTCAACGCCATGCCCGCGAACAATTCGCGCAGCAGCGGCGCAGCCCGCGTGATGGCGGAGGCCAGCCGCCCGTCGACGTCGTGGACTGTTGCGGCGAGCGTAACGGCGGGCACGGTCAGACCACCGCTCGCGCGGCGCCGGCCGGCGCGGCGCGGATCAGGCCGCGCAGGGAATTGCCGAGCAGGACCTCGCCGGCGCCGTGCAGGTCGTCCGGCGTCAGGATCGCTTCGATGCAGCGCTCCTGCTCCAGCAATTCGCGGCGCAGGACGCCGTCCAGCAAGCCGCAGGACAAGGGCGGCGTCAGCAATTGCGCGCCGCGGCGCAGGAAGATGGTGCTGCGGCTGCCCTCGGTGAGCTCGCCGCGCTCATTGCAGAACAGCGCTTCGTCGCAGCCGGCCGTCTTGGCGAGGCGCGCCTGCTCGCCGTCGTAGAAATCGCGCCAGGTCGTCTTGTGGCGCAGCAGCACATCGCCGCTGCCGACGCGGTGCGGCGACAGGGCATAGGTCCAAGCCGGCGGCGCGGCGCCCAGCGGCGCGGCGGTGGCGGCGAAGGCGCCGGCCTCATCCAG
>OLLF01000048.1_pt1 | contig 23624 bp, 21 predicted proteins | sample 1604471 | NCBI WGS metagenome assembly OLLF01 (sample SAMEA104055714, study PRJEB20765) | soil metagenome | isolation source: soil
TCGCCGCGTCCGCGCTGGCGCTGTGGTTCTTCGGCGCCGGCCTTTGGGCGCTGTCGGCGCGCTGAGCGAAAGAGCAGGACATGGTCACCATCATCGACGCGCGCCGCATCCGGGACATCGTCGGCGGCGGCCCGTTCCAGGGCGGCGAGGGGATTTTCTTCACCTTGGCCTTCCCGACCGGATCGCACGAGACGTTTCACTGCGACCTCGCGTTCTTGCCGCGCCTGATCGGGCATTTGCGGCAATACAGCATGATCGCCGCCAAGGCGCTGGGCGCCGCCACGGCGCCCATCATCGCTGAGCCTTTCGCGGTCGAGCACATCCTGAAATCGGCGCGCGCGCCGGACGGAAAATCGATCACCTTGGAGGTCCAGGTCCGCGACGGCTTTCCCATCGAACTCGCCCTGACCCGCCGCCAGGCCCGCGCCGCCATCAAGGCCATCGAGGCGCAATTGGCGAAGGTCCCGGCGCTCCGGCCGCGCAAGCGGCGGAAATGACGAGTCTTATCAACCGGGGCCTTCCCGGAAGCTTTTGAAATCCACGGGTTTTCCCATTTTGGGTGGTTGATAAGACTTATATCTTAAATTGTACTTGTAATCCTACACAACCCGCACTACATTCCTTCGATGAAGGATATGAACGCACCGACCGCCGCGCCGCCACCGTCCAGGGCCATGACCTCGCTCGAGGCCAGTCTTGAGCATTGCTGCGACACGGTTCGGCAAAGCCTGGAACTGGCGCACAGCATCGACCCACGGGATGACGCATCGGCTCAGGACAAGGCGTTCGCCCGCGCCCTGGAATTCATGAAGGTCAGCGCCCGGGCGGGCCTTGCGCTGGCCAAGGTGAAGTCCGAATTCACGGCCAATTTCAATGTCACGCGGCGCACGATTCCGCCCGGGCCGGATCCGGTCTTGGAGGAGGCGCGCCGTGCCGGCGACGCGAAGTTCTGGACGAAATGGCGCGAAACCTTCGCGGTGGAAGACGCGCGTGCCGAGGCCGCCGCCGACGACGCGGACGACGACACGGGCGAGGGGGAGGGGGTACCCCCCTCGAATTTTGGCGGTTCGAATGCACCCAGCCCCTGACCACCACAAGATGTTGTGCGAACCGCCGGCGCCTGCGAGGCGCAGGCGCGGCGGCCAGCCCGGCAACCGGAACCGGTATCGCCATGGCCGTCATTCCCGCGCCGTGCGCGAGCGCCGCGCGGCGCTCCGGGCCGAGATCGGCGCCATCGACTTTCGCATCCGGGAAGCCGTGACTTGGCATGCTTGCGAGAAAATTGGCGCGCTACACCCAAAACCCGTCATCGCCCGGCTTGTCCGGGCGACCCATGAACACCGCAGGAGAATGTCTTCGCCGGTGGTCCCCGTTGCCGGCCGCCACCGGACCGGCGATCACCGGTTGGAATCGCAAAACAACCTGTCATGGCCCGCGAATGCGGGCCATCCAGGTGACGCCTGCATTTGTTTTCGACGAAAGGTCTCAGCGAACCTGCCTTCCATGTGCAGAGTCCAGCTGGGTGGCCCGCATTCGCGGGCCATGACATTGAAGTTTGCTGGCTGGCACGGAGTTCGTCGCGTTCCTGTTGATCATCGCCGGCACGTCACCGCCGCCCGGTGGCCGAGGGCCCCGTCGGTGCTATCACGGGGTCTGCCGGCCGGACCTCATCCCTGTGGCCGAGGTCCACCTGTAATTTCCCATAATATTACTTATACGAAAAACTGATGACAGACCCGAAGCTCCAGCCCAGCCGCGATCCTGCCACCCTCGCCGAGATCGTTCGCCGCCTGCGCGATCCGGCGACCGGCTGTCCGTGGCATCACCGGCAGAGCTTCGGCACCATCGCGCCCTACACCATCGAGGAAGCCTACGAAGTCGCCGGCGCCATCGAGGACCAGGACTGGAGTGGCCTGAAGGACGAGCTCGGCGACCTGCTCTTCCAGGTCGTCTACCACTCCCGCCTGGCCGAGGAGCGCGGCCTGTTCGCGCTGGACGACGTCGTCGAGGCGGTCGGCGCCAAGATGATCCGGCGCCGCCAGGACATCTTCGGCGATGCGGCTCCCGGCCGCGACGGCCTCTGGGAAGCCCAAAAGGCCGAGGAACGCGCCGCCAAGGGCCACACCGGCACGCTGGACGATATTTCGCGCGCCCTGCCCGCGCTCAGCCGCGCCGACAAGCTTCAGAAGCGGCTCTCAAGCGTCGGATTCGATTGGAATTCTCCCGAGCTGGTGCTCGCCAAGGTGGCCGAGGAAGCCGCCGAGATCGTCGAGGCTCAGGCCGGCGGCGCCAGCCACGCCGAGCTCGAAGGCGAGATCGGCGACCTGCTCTTCGTCATCGCCAACCTGGCGCGCCACCTGAAGGTCGACCCCGAAGCCGCTCTGCGGACAACCAATTCCAAGGTCACGCGCCGCTTCGCCTGGATCGAAGCCCAACTCGCCGCCCAAGGCCGCAAACCCACAGACGCGACGCTCGAAGAGCTGGAGGCGCTATGGGTCCAAGCCAAGACGGAGGTGTGACGTCGCGCGAAGTCGAAAACAGTACATGGTGTGCGGGGACGGCAGGGGCCGCAAGATGTGGCCCTGTCTTCACCTCCCCATGTATGGGGAGGTCGGCGAGCGAAGCGAAGCCGGGTGGGGAAGTCTCTCCCCGCAAAGACACATCCCCACCCGATCCGCTGCGCGGATCGACCTCCCCATGCTGGGGAGGTGAAAAAGTACGGCTGTGGACGGTCCGGTCGGCAGGTGAGGATAACCCTCTAACCCCCTGCCACAATAAAATTCTTCCCCGTAAACCGCTGCACAAACCGCTCCACATCCCGGGGATCGACGGTCACCGTCAGCACGACGTCGCGCTCGCCGTCCCGCCGCTCCAGCACCTGCGCATGGCGATAGACCCAGGCCAGCCCCTCGCCGTCCGCGTGCGGCAAGGTCAGGCGATAGCGGATGTTGGCAGCCGTCAACTCGGCCTCGAAACGGCGCAGAAGCTGGCCCAACCCGTCGCCGCTCAGCGCCGAGACCGCGACCGGCCCGCCGCCGGATTTGCCGTTGCCGGCCAGCAGCCCGGCCCGGACCTCCGGCGGGGTCAGGTCGATCTTGTTGAGGATCTCGACGAACGGCCGCTCGCCGCCGGTCTCGACGCCGAGGTCGGCCAGGACCTTCAGCACGTCGGCCTTCTGGGCGGAACTCTCGTCGTGGGAGGCGTCGCGGACATGGGCGATGACGTCGGCCTCCAGCACCTCCTCCAGCGTGGCGCGGAAGGCGGCGATCAGCTCGGTCGGCAGGTCGGCGATGAACCCGACCGTGTCGGACAGCACCGCCCGCGTCCCCAAGGGCAGCTTCAGCCCCCGCATCGTCGGGTCCAGGGTCGCGAACAGCAGGTCCTTGGCGACGACGTCCGAGTCCGTCAGCGTGTTGAACAGCGTCGACTTGCCGGCATTGGTGTAGCCGACCAGCGCGATCACCGGATACGGCACGCGCTTGCGCGCCTGGCGCTGCAGCCCGCGCGTCCGCTTGACGCTCTCGATCTCCTTCTTGATGCGCGCCACCCGGTCGCCGATCAGGCGGCGGTCGGTCTCGATCTGGCTTTCGCCCGGCCCGCCCAGGAAGCCAAAGCCGCCGCGCTGGCGCTCCAGATGGGTCCAGGACCTGACCAGCCGCGAACGCTGGTAGCTGAGATGCGCCAGCTCGACCTGCAGCCGGCCCTCATGGGTGCGGGCGCGCGCGCCGAAGATCTCCAGGATCAGCGCCGTGCGGTCCAGAACCTTGGTCGCCCAGGCCTTTTCCAGATTGCGCTGCTGCACCGGCGACAATTGCGCGTTGACGATGATGACCTCGGGCTCCAGCACCTTGGCCTCGGCGCCGAGCTCGGCGACCTTGCCGCTGCCGATCAGCGTCGCCGGCACGGGCCGCACCAGCGGCACAATGTGGCTGGCGATGACGCTGAGCCCGATCGCCGCCGTCAGGCCGACCGCCTCCTCCAGCCGCGCCTGCGCGTCGCGGTCCAGCCGCGCGCCGGCCGCCCGCGCCTTGGGCTCGACATGGATGACGAACGCCGTGCGCACCGTATCGCGCCCGCTGTCATGGCCGGTTTTGGAGGTCTTCGTGGCTAGGCCGTCTCTTTTTCCACCGCGGTTTCTTCCTGCAGCTGGATCGGTCCCAGCGGCATCACGGTCGAGATCGCGTGCTTGTAGACCAGCTGGGCTTGCCCGTCCCGGCGCAGCAGGACGCAGAAATTGTCGAACCACGTGATATTCCCTTGAAGCTTTACGCCGTTCACCAGAAAGATCGTGACGGCCGATTTGCTCTTGCGGACGGCGTTGAGAAACGTGTCTTGCAGATTTTGTTGTTTTTCGCTCATCGGGGATTCCAGGTGATGTGTGCCGCGCGCCCCTGCGAAGCACTTGTCGCAGCATAGGCCGCATTGCTGCGTTTGCGAAAGGCCTCAACGGGCCGTTTTCGCGGCCCGCTGCGCCGAAGTCAGGGCATAAAGTTCCTGGACCCGCCGCGTCAGCGGCCCCGGAACGCCCTCGCCGACCGGCTTGCCGTCGATCGCGACCACCGGAACGACGCCGGTCGCGGACGAAATGAAGGCTTCCCGGGCCGCGCCCGCCTCGGCGACCGAAAACCGCTGTTCGCTGACCGGCAATTGCGCCGCCGCGGCCGCTTCCAGGATGATCCGCCGCGTCACGCCCGGCAGGATCGCATGGCTGAGCCCGCGGGTCGTCAGCCGGCCCTCGCCGTCCACGATCCAGGCGTTGGTCGAGCTGCCTTCGGTGACGAAGCCCTCGCCGTCGACCAGCCAGGCCTCGTAGGCCCCTGCCCGCCGCGCCGCCGTCTTGGCCAAGAGGTTCGGCAGCAGCTGCACCGTCTTGATGTCGCGCCGCCCCCAGCGCTCGTCGGGCCGCGTGATCACCGCGACGCCCTCGCGCTGCCGCGCTTCAAGCTCCTCCGTATTGATGGCGCGCACCGTCAGGATCAGCGTCGAGCGCGGACTGACTTTCGGAATGGGATGGTCGCGCCGCACCGCGCCGCGCGTCACTTGCAGATACAGCAGCCCGTCGCGCACGCCATTGCGCCGCACCAGCTCGCGCATCACCAGCTTCAGGGCACTCCGCGGCATCGGCATCGCCATCTCGATCTCGCCCAGCGAGCGCGCCAGGCGGTCGAGATGCTCTTCCTCATCCATCAGCGTGCCATCGACAACGCCGCAGACTTCATAGATGCCGTCGCCAAGCTGCAAGGCGCGGTCTTCGATATGCACGCCGGCGCTGCCATGCGCGACATAGCGGCCGTCGACATAGGCAATGCGCCCGGCGGGCGCGCGACCTCCCCAACCTTTGCTCACGCGTTGAAGCCCTGCTCGCGTCCGTTCGGTCCGACGCCCAGCGACTTGAGCTTGCGATGCAGCGCCGAGCGCTCCATGCCGATGAAGGCGGCGGTGCGCGAGATGTTGCCGCCGAAGCGGTTGATCTGCGCCACCAGATAGTCGCGCTCGAAGATCTCCCGCGCCTCGCGCAGCGGCAGCGAGATGACGAGGTCGCCGCGTCCGCCGCCGCCCCACGGCGCGCTGGAGCCCAAGTCCGCCGGCAGCAGGTCGGCGGAGATGACTTGCGCCGCGTCGTCGGTCGCCAGGATCAGCAGCCGCTCGACGATGTTGCGCAGCTGGCGGACATTGCCCGGCCAGGTATGCGACTGCAGCACCGCCATCGCATCGTCGCCGATCTCGCGCGTGGCAAGTCCCGATGTCGCCGCCAGTCGCTTCATGAAGTGCGCCACCAGCAACGGAATGTCGTCGCGCCGTTCCGCCAGCGACGGCACGCGCACCGGCACGACGTTGAGGCGGTGATACAGGTCCTCGCGGAACTTGCCGGCGGCGATCTCGGCCCTGAGGTCCTTGGTGGTCGAGCAGATCACGCGCGCGTCCACCTGCACCCGCATCGTGCCGCCGACGCGCGTAAACGTCTGGTCGACCAGCACGCGCAGGATCTTGCCCTGGGTCTCCAGCGGCATGTCGGCGACTTCGTCGAGATAGAGCGTGCCGTTATGGGCGAGCTCGAACATGCCGGTCTTGCGCGCGCCCTCGCCCGCCTCGACGCCGAACAGCTCGGACTCGATGCGCGACGGCGCCATGGTGGCGCAGTTGATGGCGACGAAGGCGTTGCCGGCGCGCCGCGAACGCGCATGGATCAGCCGCGCCACGACCTCCTTGCCCGAGCCCGACGGCCCGGTGACGAAGATGCGGCTGTTGGTCGGCGCGATCTTCTCGATCGCCTGGCGCACCTGGCTGATCGCCGACGAAATGCCGACCATGTCGGAATCGTCGCCCGCCTTCAGCTTGAGTTCCTGCACCTCGCGCCGCAGGCGCGAGGCTTCCAGCGCGCGGCCGACGACATGGATCAGGCGGTCGGCCTTGAACGGCTTCTCGATGAAGTCGTAGGCGCCTTTCTTGATCGAGGCGACGGCGGTCTCGATCGTGCCGTGGCCGGAGATCATGATCACCGGCAGGTCGGGCTGCTCGCGTTTCAGCGTATCCAGCACCTGGATGCCGTCGAGCTTGCTGCCCTGCAGCCAGATGTCGAGCACGACCAGTTGCGGCCGCCGCACGCGCACCGCGTTCAGCGCGCCGTCGCTGTCGCCGGCGACGCGGGTGGTGAAACCTTCGTCGCGGAGAATTCCCGCGATCAGGTCGCGAATGTCCTCTTCGTCGTCGACGATCAGGATTTCAGACGCGATCTGCGATCCGCTCTTGCTCATCCGAGCTTCCCTTTTCCTTCGAACTCTTCTGCTTCGGCGGGAAGATCAGGACGACCTCCGCGCCGTGTTGAACTTCGCTCTGCTTGCTCTCCGGCAGGTCGTGGCCGGCGTCCTGCAGGACCAGTTCGCCGCCATGGTCCTCCATGATCTTGCGCACGATCGCCAAACCGAGCCCGGTGCCTTTGGCGCGCGTCGTGACATAGGGTTCGGTCAGGCGGTCGCGATGCTCGTGCGGCAGGCCGATGCCGTTGTCGGTGACGCGATAGACGACGCGGTCGGCGCTGGCTTCCAGCGCGATCGTGATGCGCCCCGGCGTGTCGTCGCCCTTGGCGAGCCGCGCATTGACGCCCTCCCCGGCATTCTTCAGCACGTTGGTGAGCGCCTGCGACACCAGCCGCCCGTCGCATTCGACATAGACCGGGTCTTTGGGCAGCCGCGTCTCGAACGAGATCTGCGGATTGGCGACGCGCTGCAGGAACACCGCCTGCTGCACCAGTTCCTGGGCGTTCTCCCGCCGCATCACCGGCGTCGGCATGCGCGCGAAGGACGAGAACTCGTCCACCATGCGGCCGATGTCGCCGACCTGGCGGATGATGGTGTCGGTGCATTGCGCGAAGACTTCCGGATCGGTCGTGACCTCGCTGGCATATTTCCGCTTCAGCCGTTCGGCCGAGAGCTGGATCGGGGTCAGCGGGTTCTTGATCTCATGGGCGATGCGGCGCGCCACGTCGGCCCAGGCCGCGGTGCGCTGCGCCGAGACCAGGTCGGTGATGTCGTCGAAGGTCGCGACATAACCGCTGCTGTCCGTGCCGCGCTCGCTGGAGACCTGCACGCTGAGCGCGCGCGTCGTCGAGCCGCGCTTGACCGTGACCTCGCCGCCGGCGCGGCCGACCGGTTCGGTGATCGCGCGGCGGATGAGCGCCGCCAACTCCGGCACCGATTCCGAATAATGCCGGCCTTCGAGTTCTTCGGGCGATGAATTGAGCAGCCGCGCCGCGGCACGGTTGACGATGGTGAGCATGCCGTCATGGTCCAGGCCCACGACCCCGGCGCTGACGCCGCCGAGCACCGCTTCGGTGAAGCGCCGGCGCTCGTCGTTCTGCCGGTTGGCCGACATCAGCGCGGTGCGCTGACCGTCGAGCTGGGAGATCATGCGGTTGAAGGCCCGGCCCAAGAGGCCGACCTCGTCGTCGTCGCGCTCGACCTCGACCTGCGCTTTCAGGTCGCCGCCCGAGACGCGCTCCGCCGCGCCGATCAGGCTGGAGATCGGCCGCACCAGCCGGTTCGCGGCCCAGATGCCGAGCCAGATGGCCGACAGCAATATGACCAGCGAGACGACGACATAGATCGCCGCGAACACCAACTGGACCTGGGACAGGTTGCTGCGGGCGCTGTTGTACTCGTTCTCCGACTTCTTGAGGCTGATGTAGTAGGCATAGACCTTCGGATCGACCGGGCGCGCCACCAGCAGGTAGGCGTCCTTGAGGATCGACAGCCGGATAAGCGCGTACACCACGCCGGCATTGCGGTCGCCATAGGTGATCGGCGGCTGATGCGTTCGCGCCCAGGCGAAATCGCTGGGCTTGGGCTTGAGGGCGGAGGCGTACGGAAACGTGGTGTTGCTCGCCTTGTAGTCGCCGTGCGAGTCCACGACGAAGGAACCGAGCAGTTCGCGTTTCTCCGCCATGTCGGCAAGCTTGGCGAACATGAGGCCGGTCTTGATCTGGTTGTGATCGTCGCGCAGTTGGGGATCGAGCTGGATCGCCAGCATCATCTCGATCGCGTCATTGGCGAGGCCGGTCGCCTTGTCGAGCATGTAGCGGTAGGAGATGTTCTCCGCGTTGCCGACCACGGTGTTCAGGCGCGGCGAGAACCAGGCCTCGATGCCCAGATTGAGCGTCACGGTCGCGAAGATCGCGACGGTGATGGCCGGCACGACCGCGATCAGGCTGAACATGGCAACGAGCCGCACATGCAGGCGCGCGCCGGCCGTGCCCGATCGGCGGGCCGTCCACAGGCGGGCGAGGCGCCACGCGATCAGCGCCGCCAGAACCAGGCCGAGCGAAAGATTGACGAGCGTGATGCCGACCAGCCCGGTCGGCGTGGGCTTGTACGGCAGCATGCCCAGGACGGTGGCGTAGGTCGCCACGCCCGAGGCCAGGGCCAGGATGCCGACGCCAAGCGCCAGCAGCGACGGGCGCGAAATCGCCCGGAGCCGGGCGAACCGGCCGCCGCTGACCGGCGCCTCGACTGTATCCAGTGCTGTCATCGGTATCCGGTTGCGGCCACTAAATCTTTAGTGGCGTTCGACAATCCGGTGCAGTGTACCTAAGACACAGCCTGTTGCAAGAAAGCTGCGATGCAAATCCGCAACGGGGTTAAAGGCCGCAAAGCGGTCTTTAACCCCGTCTTGGACGGATGCTGCGCGCCTATGGACCGAATTGCGACCACGGGGCGGTTACCGACTGATTCGATTGGCCGGTCGCCGTGACGGTTTTGGCCGCCGTATCGGAGGTCATCTGCCAGACATAGCGGGCGCCGTTCATCGTCACGTTGCGAACGACCTTGTTGCCGGGTCCATAGGACACGAAGGCCATCGACACGCGGTTGTCGATGAAGCTGTAGGCCCAAGTCGTGATCCCCATATATTTGACGACCGGGCATGTCGGGCTGGAATTGAGGCTGCTGCCGTTGACCATGCAGGTGACCTTCAATCCCGCGGGCACCGGCGGATTGCTGTTGGCCGGCACGGCAACGACCGTCGGCGGCGGCGTCAGCTCGGCCCAGGTCGCGTTCACTTTCTGGTTCGACTGGCCGAAGAAGGCGATGGATGCCGGGCCGTCGGGCGTCACGTTCCAGACATAGCGCGCGCCGTCTTTCGTGATGTTGCCGACGACGTTGTTGTTGGCGTCATAGGTGACGAGCGCCATGCTGACGCGGTTGTCGATGAAGCTGTAGGCCCAGGTGGTGGCGCCGTAGAACTTCACGACCGGACAGGTGAGGCTCGGCGTCAGCTTGGTCGGACTGGTCATGCACGCCACTTTCAAGCCTGCCGGCACCGGCGGGTTGCTGTTGGCGCGCACGAACGTGATGTGCGGTTTCTCCGCCGCGGGTGCAACCGCGGCGGTGGTCGCGCCGAGCGCGATGGTGCAAGCGGCGGTCATTGAAAAGAGCAGGAATCTGGATGAGCCGTAACGCATAATCGCCCCCGTCTGTTTGGTTGAATGGAATAAGGACTATGAACGCCAGGTCGCCGTATAATATTGCGCGAGCCTGCGAAAGACAATCTGCCGTGGATATTGGTCGGGCGAAGTCTATTCGGATCGAAGGCCCCGGATGACCTCCAGGTCGAGGTCTCGGATTTTCTTGCGCAGGGTGTTGCGGTTGAGCCCCAGAAGATGTGCCGCCCGAATCTGGTTTCCTCTGGTTGCAGCAAGGCAGATCGACAGCAGCGGCCGCTCGATCTCCTGCAAGACGCGATCGTAGAGACCGGGCGGCGGCAGCTTGTCGCCTTGCGCGAGGAAATAGCGGCTGAGGTGGCGCTCGACCGCGGCGCCGAGCGACGACGGCTCGTCGCCCTCGTCGGCATCGGCGATGCGCGCCGGCTCCTTCAATTCGCTCGAGATGGCGCTGGCGTGGATGGTCTCACCCGAATGCAACACCGCAAGGCGGCGAATGAGGTTCTCGAGTTCGCGGACATTGCCCGGCCAGCGATAATGCTTGAGCATATCGAGCGCTTCGGCATCGAGATGCTTGGCGGGAAGGCCTTCGTCCTCCGCCTTGTGCAGGAAGTGCCGGACCAGATCGGGTACGTCCTCGGCGCGCTCGCGCAGCGGCGGCAGGCGCATCGGCACGACGTTGAGCCGGTAATAGAGATCCTCGCGGAACAGGCCCTGCTGGATGAGCTGGCGCAGGTCCCGGTTTGTCGCCGCGATGATGCGCACGTCCGTCTTGATCGGCGTTCGTCCGCCGACCGTGGTGTACTCGCCCTGCTGCAACACGCGCAGCAACCTTGTCTGCGCGTCGAGCGGCATGTCGCCGATCTCATCCAGGAACAGCGTGCCGCCTTCGGCCTGCTCGAACCGCCCTACCCCGCGATTGGTCGCGCCGGTGAAGGCGCCGCGCTCATGGCCGAACAATTCGCTTTCGACGAGTTCCTTTGGAATCGCCGCCATGTTGACCGCGACGAAGGAGCCGTGGCGGCGCTTGCCATAGTCGTGCAGCGCACGCGCCACCAGTTCCTTGCCGGTGCCGCTCTCGCCCATGATCATCACGGTCAGGTCGGTCTGCGTCAGCCGCGCGATGACGCGATAGATTTCCTGCATCGCCGGCGAGCGGCCGATCAGCGGCAGGCGGTCCTCGCCGCGCGGCTCGGCCGACATGTCGCGTTTCGCGGCGGGACTGGCAAGCGCCCGCTGCACGACGGAGGTCAGTTCCTTCAGGTCGAACGGCTTCGGCAGGTAGTCGAACGCGCCGCGTTCGGCGGCGGTGATGGCCGTCAGAATCGTGTTTTGCGCGCTCATCACGACCACCGGCAGTTCGGGGCGGATTTTCTTGATGCGCGGGATCAGGTCGAAGCCGTTTTCATCCGGCAATACCACGTCGGTGATGACAAGATTGCCGTCGCCGGCCGACACCCAGCGCCACAGGCCCGCCGCGGTGCCCGTGGTGCGCACGTCATAGCCGGCACGACCGAGCGCCTGGTTGAGGACGGTGCGGATCGCGGAATCGTCGTCGCAGATGAGAATCAAGCCAGCTGGCAAATCAGCCTCCCTCGCCAATTTCCGCCGCCTTGGGCAGCAGGATACGGAAGATGGTTCGTCGCGGAATGGAATCGCATTCGATGACGCCGCCGTGATCGCCGACGATCTTGGCGACCAGCGCCAGGCCGAGCCCCGAGCCGCGCGGCTTTGTCGTCACGAACGGATCGAAGATGTGCGGCACGAGATCGGCGGGCACGCCCGAACCGTTGTCGCGCACCGTGACTTCGAGCGGCAGGCTGAGGCGCTCGCCGGCCACCGCCGCGCCGAAGCGGACGCCCGGCCGATAACCGGTGGTAAGCGTGATCTCGCCGCCGGCTTCCGGCAGCGCGTCGGCGGCGTTGCGCACCAGGTTCATGAACACCTGGATGAGCTGGTCGCGGTCGCCGAGGACGGACGGCAGCGAGGGATCGAAGGTTTCGATCACCGTGACGCCCTTGGCGAAACTGGTCTCGGCGACCTTGCGCACGCGGTCCAGCACCTCGTGGATGTTCACGGGCGTTCGCGGCAACGCCCGTGTGTCGCCGAAGGATTCCATGCGGTCGACCAGCGCGCGGATGCGGTCGGCCTCATCGCAGATGAGCTGCGTCAGGACCTTGTCGGCTTCCAGGCCGGATTGCTCGAGCAGTTGCGCCGCGCCGCGGATGCCGGCGAGCGGGTTCTTGATCTCGTGCGCCAGAACGGCTGCCATGCCGTGCATCGAGCGCACCGCGCCGCGATGCAGGAGCTGGCGGTCGATGCGCTGCGCCAGGCTGCGCTCCTGCAGGATGATGACGACCGCATCTTCCGGATCGGGCAGCGGCGTAACATTGATGTCGGCGACGCGCTCGCCGTTGCGCGGGGTCGTCAGGTCGACATTGCGCTCGCTGACGGAGGCGCCGCGCTCGCGCGCCTGGGCGACCAGCTGGATGAGCGGGCTGCCGAACGGCACAAGGTCCGTCAGGTTCTGCCGCACCAGAAGGCCGGCACCGGAGTCGAAGAACTGCTCGGCCGCGGGATTGACGAAGACGATGTTCAAGCTGCGGCCGATGACCAGCAGCGGCATGGGAAGCGCGCCGGCAATCGCCGTTGTTGCGGAGGCTTCTTGGATGTTCGCTTGCGTCTGATCCACGGACCGGTCTGCCTATTGGCTAGGCATGCTACGCTGCTGTTCATAAACTAGGCAACAGCTAATGTTGCAGCGCGGCATAGGACGTCCGGCTTGCCGAAATGCGCTTTCGTGATACCCAGTCCGCCTGGAAATACGGGAGAATTCATGTCTGGCGTCGCCGTACTCGTGGTCGCGGCCGGTCAGGGTGAGCGGGCGGGTGGCACCGTGCCGAAGCAATATGCCCCGCTCCTGGGTAAACCCATCCTGCGCTGGACGCTGGAGGCGTTTGCCGGGCATCCGCGGGTGACCGCTATCCAGGTGGCGATCGGAGCCCGGCAAGACAAGGCCTATGCCGAAACTATTCATGGACTGGAGTTGCTTGCGCCGGTCGTCGGTGGTGCAACGCGGCAGGAGTCGGTGCGGCGCGGACTGGAAGCGCTGGCGGCGGCGGCGCCCGATATCGTGCTGATCCAGGACGCGGCGCGTCCGCTGGCGTCCCGCAAGCTGATCGATGGCGTGCTCGCCGCGCTGGACGGCGGCGCGGATGCGGCGGTGCCGCTGCTGGCGGTGGCCGATACGCTCAAGCGCCGGGACGACGGCAAGTGGACGACGGTGTCGCGGGATGGACTGCATCGCGCCCAGACGCCGCAAGGCTTCCGCTTCGCCAAGATCCTGCGCGCCCATCGTCACTATGCGGCCGAGGACGTCACCGACGACATGGCGCTCGCCGAGCGCGCCGGCCTGCACATCGCGGCGGTCGCGGGCGAGGACGCCAATATGAAGGTGACGGCGCCGGAAGACTTCGCGCTCGCCGAGTCCCATCTGCGCGCCCGCCTGGGCGAAGGCCGGACCGGCATGGGCTATGACGTGCATCGCTTCGTCCCCGGCGATCATGTCTGGCTGTGCGGCGTGAAGGTGGCGCATGACCATGCGCTGGAGGGCCATTCGGATGCCGACGCCGGCCTGCATGCGTTGACCGACGCCATTCTGGGCGCCATCGGCGAAGGCGATATCGGCACGCACTTTCCGCCCAGCGACGAGCGCTGGCGCGGCGCGCCGTCGTGGAAGTTCCTGGATCACGCCGCGTCGCTGGTGCGCGGCAAGGGCGGCGCGATCGTCCATTGCGACGTCACCATCATCTGCGAGCGGCCCAAGGTCGAGCCGCACCGCGACGCGATGCGGGCGCGGATCGCCGAGATCCTGATGCTCGATATCGGCCGCGTCAGCGTCAAGGCGACCACCACCGAAGGGCTCGGCTTCGAGGGGCGGCGCGAGGGGCTGGCGGCGCAGGCCGTGGCCACCGTGAGGCTGCCCTAGATGAACATCGTCCTGCTCAAGCCCGGCGACGAGGCCCTGCTGCGGCGAGCGGAGGACATCTTCTATCCCAAGGCCCTGTCGCATGAGCGCGCCACCATGCTGCTGCATGAGCCGACCTTCGTGATGGTCGTGGCCCTCAACGAGAATGACGACGTGCTGGGCCGCATCTACGGGCACGTGCTGCACCGCTTCGAGGCGACCGACCTGCTCTTGTACGAGGTCGATGTCGTGGATGCGCACCAGCGCAAGGGCGCGGGGCGCGCCATGGTGGAATTCCTCAAGGACTTCTGCCACGCCCGCGGCTACCGCGAGATGTGGGTCCTGACCGAGACGCATAACGAGGCCGGCAACGGCTTGTACCGCTCGGCCGGCGGCATGCTGGAAGGCTCGCCGGCCAACATGTACGTCTTTCCCATCGCACGGCGATGATCGCCACGGCGCTCTCGACGGTGTTCGGCGTCGGCTATGCGCGCCTTGCGCCCGGCACGCTGGCGAGCGCGGTGGCCCTGCCCTTTGCTTGGGCGATGCTGTGGAAGTTCGGACCGTACGTGTTGCCGGCCGCGAGCGTCATCGCTTACCTGATCGGCGTCTGGTCGACTGGCGTTTATGCAGCGGCGACGGGCAAGGACGATCCGTCGGAGTGCGTGATCGACGAGGTCGCGGGGCAATGGCTGGCCTGCGCGGTCGCGCCTTTGTCGCTCATTGGGTTCGCTCTCGCTTTCGGCCTGTTCCGGCTCTTCGACATCACCAAGCTTTGGCCGGTGTCGGCGGGCGAGAAGCTGCCGGGCGGCTGGGGCATCATGACCGACGACATGATCGCCGGGGCGCTGGCGGCGGCCCTCATTGCGGCGGCGCGCTGGCAAGGCCTAATCTAGGTTTCAACCGAAGGATCCGCGATGTTCTCGTCTCCGCTTCTCCGCCTTGCCGAGGTCGTGATCGCCGATGCGCGCGCCGCCAAGCTGCGCATCGCTACGGCGGAAAGCTGCACCGGCGGGTTGATCGGCGCGCTGCTGACCGAGATTCCGGGATCGTCTTCGGTGTTCGACCGCGGCTTCATCGTCTACACCAACCGTTCCAAGCAGGACCTGCTGAGCGTGCCGGGCGATCTGATCGCCGACATGGGCGAGGTCTCCGAAGCGGTCGCCCGCATGATGGCCGAAGGCGCGGTCGAGAACTCCAACGCGCAGCTTGCGGTCGCGGTGACGGGCATCGCCGGGCCCGGCGGCGGCACGACGATGAAGCCCATCGGCCTCGTCCATGTCGCGGCGTGCCGCGAAGGCCGCTCGATCTTGCATGAGGAGCAGCGCTTCGGCGACATCGGACGCACCGAGGTGCGGCTGAAGACCTGCGAGGCGGCGCTAAGTTTGCTGCACCGCCTGATCTGACAGCGCCTTCGCCCGCGCTTCGAAGGCGTCGGCCATCTTCGCGTAGACCTTGCCGAAGGCGGCGCCGGCGACGGCGCCGAGGATGCGGCTGCGGAATTCATAGACCAGCGAGACGTCGACTTGGCAGCCGCTCGCCAGCGGCGTGAAGCGCCAGTGGTTTTCCAGCTGCTTGAACGGGCCCGAGGTTTGCGCGACGTCGATGGTGCGCGCGGCGGGATCGAGGATGACGCGGCTGGTGTATTTCTCGCGCAAGGCGCCGTAGCCGACGGCCATCTCGGCGGTCAGCACGTCGCGGTTCTTGACGTGCTCGCGGGTCAACACGCGCAAGCCGACGACCCAGGGCAAAAATTTCGGATAGTGTTCGACGGCGGCGACGACCTGGTACATGAGATCGGCCGTGTACGGAACAATTCGGGTTTCGGCGTGGGTGGTCATCGACACTTCCCCACCCGATCCGCTTCGCGGATCGACCTCCCCATGCTGGGGAGGTGAAAGAGAGATGTAGTCATCACGCGTTCGGCTTCGCCAGCCTTGCGGCGCGCATCTGCGCGAAGTCGCTGTCGGCATGATAGGACGAGCGGGTCAGCGGCGAGGCGGAGACCATCGCGAAGCCTTTGGCGCGCGCCGTTGCTTCCAGCGCCTTGAATTCGTCGGGCGTCCAGAAGCGCTGGATCGCGGCGTGCTTCCTGGTCGGCTGGAGGTACTGGCCGATGGTCAGGAAATCGACGCTCGCCGCGCGCAGGTCGTCCATCACCTGCATGATCTCTTCGCGGCTCTCGCCGAGGCCGACCATCAGGCCGGACTTGGTGAAGCCCGCCGGCGCCAGCTCCTTGGCCTGCTGCAAAAGACGCAGCGAAGCGAAGTAGCGCGCGCCGGGACGGACGGTGAGATAGAGCCGCGGCACGGTTTCGAGGTTGTGGTTGAAGACGTCCGGCCGCGCATCCATCACGATTTGCACCGCGCCGTCCTTGCGCAGGAAATCGGGGGTGAGGATCTCGATAGTCGTGCCGGGGCTGGCAGCGCGGATGGCGCGGATCACGGCGGCGAAATGGGCGGCGCCGCCATCGGCGAGATCGTCGCGGTCCACCGAGGTGATGACGACATGCTTGAGGCCGAGCTTGGCGACGGCGCGGCCGACATTGTCCGGCTCGTCCGCGTCGAGCGCGCCCGGCAGTCCCGTCTTCACATTGCAGAAGGCGCAGGCGCGGGTGCAGGTGTCGCCCATGATCATCATGGTGGCGTGGCGCTGGGTCCAGCACTCGCCGATGTTCGGGCAGGCGGCTTCCTCGCACACGGTGTGCAGATTGTGCTCGCGCACGATGGCCCTGGTGACCGCGTATTCCTTGGACACCGGCGCCTTGACGCGAATCCAGTCCGGCTTGCGCAGGATGGCGGAGTCCGGGCGGTGCGCCTTTTCGGGGTGGCGCGGCGGCGGATGGGTGCGGTCGATCACGATGGTCATGGCCGGGCTGATATAGCTACTCCCTCCCCCGAAATCATGGAAAATTGAACTTTTGCACCCATGGTGCGTTGCACATAGCGCGAAGGAGATTTCCCATGGCACCCCGTAAAACGGCCAAGACGGCCAACAAAGCATTGGCCCGCACCGCAGCCCCCGCGCGCCGCAGGAAGGCCGCGCCCTCCCTGCTGGACGCCTTTCCGATTCGCGCGGTCGCCGTGGTGATCGGGATCGCCGGTCTGGCGGCGCTGGGAATCGCGCTGTTCGGACCGCGCCGGTTCCAGGATGAGATTGTCCGGCCGATCAGCGCGGCGACGCTCATTCCGCTGGCCGCCGCGGTGGCGCCGCAGGCGGACCGGGTATGGGCCGAGACCCGCCCGTGGCGCGACCAGGTCGCGCGGGTGCTGGCCTCGATCAACACGTCCGAGGTCCGCGAACAGCTGGCCGAGCGGCTGACGCATTGGCTCGACCGGTTCCGCTGATCTCTTTGGCATCGCGCGCTGCGGCTTGATCAGGGCGCCAAGCCGCCTGATCCGGCGCAATTGCGTGCGGACAGCGCCGCGCCAGTCCCGTGCGGCTTTGGACCGCCTCCGCGTCGCCTTGGACCATCTGCCATGTTGCAACCTGTTCGTGTTTCCAGGTTGCGCGCCTCGCTTGCGCGCGGCGAGGTCCGATGAGGGGCACAAGATATTGGGGCTCGGCGCCGCGTCCGGTATTCGAACCTCCGAAATTTGGAAGGGGTCCCCCCTCCACTCCCCGTCGCCGGGCGGCATTCGAACCTCGAAAATCGCAGAAACGGCAGCACCCCCCTCCCCCGCGTCCCAATCGCCGGGGAGGCGTGTCTTCGGATTGCGGGTCGCGAACAACAGCAATTTCGCCAAGCGCGCGCTGGCGTGCACCAGTCCGGGGCGGAGCTTCAAATCGGGGCGTTCTTGCGGACGGACCGGACCCGGATAGGCGCGCAGAAGTCCGACGCAGCGCCAAAGCTCCGCGTTCAAAACCTGCCTTAAAGCGGCATTGTCTAGGGCCTCAATCATAGGTAATATGAATAATATCCTGCAACCTTAAGTTCAAGGGGCGACGCCCGAAAAATTCCGTAATATGGGTTGAGCCTGGCCGCAGACAGCCGCGTCCACATAAGAACAAACCTCGGGGTGGAACATTGAGCGTCGCGAGCATCGCCGCAGCATCCGGCGAAGAAATCGTGCCTTTCGACATCAACCGGGCGCATCAGCCCGTGTTTCACGCCCTGGTCGAGGCCCGGTCCAAATATGGCGCCGACCGGCCGATCCTGGTGGACGGCGACGAGCGCGTCCTGACCTATGAGGAGATCATCCGCGCCGCGCTGGCGCTGGGTCATGCCCTCAAGCGCGGCACCAGGCGCGGCGAATCCGTCGGCATCATGCTGCCGACCGGCGCCGGCTCGGTGATCGCGTTCTTCGCGGTGTCGGCCTATGGCCGCGTGCCGGCCATGCTGAACTTCACCTCCGGCCTCGCGGGCCTGAAGAGCGCGCTCAAGACCGCCAAGATCAAGCGCATCGTCACGGCGCGGCGTTTCGTCGAGCTGGCCAAGGCCGAGCACCTCGTCGAGGCGATGGCGCCCTATTACGACATCGTCTACCTGGAAGACGTGCGCGAGAAGCTGTCGCTGGTCGACAAGATCTTCGCCGCCGTCGGCACCTTCGTGCCGAGCCTTATCGCCAGCAGCGCGCTGCATTCGACGCCGGCGGTGATCCTGTTCACCTCCGGCACCGAGGGCGAGCCCAAGGGCGTGGCGCTGAGCCATGCCAATTTGCTGGCCAATGTCGAGCAGGTGCGGGCGCATATCGGCCTGTATCCGAGCGACATCCTGTTCAATCCGCTGCCGACCTTTCACTGCTTCGGCCTGACGGTCGGCTCGCTGATGCCGCTGCTGCTGGGCCTCAAGGTGATCTGTCATCCGACGCCTTTGCAGCCGCACGAGATCGTCAAGCGCATCCGCGAGACCAAATCCACCATCCTGCTGTCGACCGATACGTTCATCTCGCAATATGCGCGGGCCGGCGACCAGGGCGACCTGAACTCGCTGCGGCTTGCGGTGTGCGGCGCCGAGCGGCTGCGCGACGAGACGCGCGCCCTGCTGCGCAAGAAGTATTCCATCGATCTGCTCGAAGGCTATGGCGTGACCGAGGCCGCGCCGGTGATCGCGGCCAACCAGATCGAGGCCAACCGGCCGGGCACGGTCGGCCGCCTGATGACCGGGATGACGACGCGGCTGGAGCCGGTCGAAGGCATTCCCAATGCCGGGCGGCTGTTCGTGAAGGGGCCGAACGTCATGCTCGGCTACATCAAGGCGGACCGGCCGGGCGTGATCCAGCCGCCCGAAGGCGGCTGGCACGACACGGGCGACATCGTTTCCATCGACGAGGAAGGCTTCATCGCCATCAAGGGCCGCATGAAGCGCTTCGCCAAGATCGGCGGCGAGACCGTGTCGCTGGCGGTGGTCGAGAGCATCGCCTCGGCGCTGTGGCCGGACCACAATCACGCGGCGATCGCCGTGCCGGACGGGCGCAAGGGCGAGCAGATCGTGCTCGTCACCACCCACAAGGACGCGAACCGCCACGACCTGGTCGGCTGGGCGCACAATCACGGCGTCGCCGATATCGCGGTGCCGCGCAAGATCATGCCGGTCGAGGACATTCCGGTGCTGGGCACCGGCAAGACGGACTATGTCCAGGTCGAAAAGACCGTCAAAGCCGCGGCGGTACAGGCCTGATCTCCACGGTAGAAGACACCATAACCCGAGAAAGCCTTGAGCGTGGACTTAAGGAAAACGAGCGCCTTTTGGAACGGATTCGCCGCAAATGGTTTCGGACGCGCGCCGACCGGCTCGAAGAAGACCGTTTGATTTCCACGATCGAGTTGATCGACCAATGTTTGGATGATGATAGGGACGAAGACGCCCGGATCGCGTCGGGGCAGGAAGCCGATGGCAAAAACCCTAGACGGAAGGCTTGGCGCGGCGCTCGTTGGCACCTTGGCGCCGCCGCCGCGCGGGCTTGGGTGTGACCTGCCGGATCGGCTGGGTATGGAGGGCAATATCGACGGCGCGCTCAAATCTAGCTTGGCCGTCCGGGTGAAGTTCGATTGTTGCGTCCGCATGCTTATTTTTGGGCATCGTTTACCGCATTTTTGGGCATCGTTTACCGCAAATTTCTTGACACCCCGGACCCGGGGCGTAAATACGAGGTGTTGTTGTGCCGCCAGGCGCTGCAACCAGGTGATGGTGGCCGAAGTTGAACAGAGCGTCCCCCAACGAGGGGCTGAACAACACCGGCGCACTAGACGGAGGATCGGGCTCGAATCCCGCAGAGGCCTTGCCATGCAAAGCCAAAGCCACCGTCGTCTGACTGAACTCAGGCCTCGATCCCTCTCACCGGATCGGGGCCTTTTTTCTTTCCAAAAATGCCACCTGGCACGGCGCCTGTTGGCATCCTTGTCATGCCCACTTGCATCAGATGCAAGTGGAGAAAACTCAGGAAACCCTTACAGAACGCTGGTTTCCCGCACTTTTCCGCGTCCCACGTTGTGGCCACTGCGGGGAAGTAAACCCTGTTTACCGCCCTTGACGGCGCGGTCAAGGGCTAACATTAGCTTCACCGGAACATGATGATTCAGCATCCCATGCCGCGCGGCATCCTTCCCATTTCGTAACCAGTGCAGACCGCTCGTTGTCTGGCAATTATTCCTTACCGCGCAATTGTCAAGAAATATCGAAAGCGCCAATTAGCAACGCTATTTCAAGCATTTACTCCTATCCGCCATTTAGTGCCGTACTATGTTATCACCCCATTTAGGAGGGTGATCCTAAAACATCGCCGGATTGCGAGTGACATTGACAATCACTCGCAACTATCACATATCTTGAGGGTCTGGCTGAGGTCCAATCTTGGATGATCGTCTGCGTCTGCAATAGGCTGAACGAGGTGAAGATTCGCGGCGCCATCGCGCAAGGCGCGGAGTCGTCCGACGACGTCTATTCGTACTGCAACGTCAGAAAGAATTGCGGCCGATGCCAAACAACAATCGAAAGAATGCTGGACGGCGCGCCGGCGCGCCCGCGCCTGCTGCAGGCGGCGGAGTAGCGCCGGGGCCGGAGCCCCATGCCGGCGTCGCGGGCGATCCGCAGACCATCCGCTGGCTCAACGTCGTCCTGAAAAACGAGCTCACCGCGATCAATCAGTACTTCCTGCATTCGCGCATGCTGGCGGATTGGGGGCTGTCGCAGCTCGCCAAGCACGAATACGAAGAATCCGTCGACGAGATGAAGCATGCCGACGCGCTGATCAAGCGCGTGCTGTTCCTCGGCGGCCTGCCCAATCTGCAGGACCTCGGCAAGCTGATGATCGGCGAGAACGTCAGGGAGGTGCTGGCCTGCGACCTGTCGCTGGAGATGATGTCCTATCCGGACCTCAAGAACGCCATCGTGCACTGCGAGAACGTGCGCGATTTCGGCAGCCGCGAACTGTTCGTGCACATCCTGGAGAGCGAGGAGGAGCACATCGACTACCTCCAGACCCAGATGCGGCTGATCGAGCAGATGGGCATCCAGAACTACGTGCAGCTCCAGACCAAGGCGAATGAGAGCGGCGGATAGCCCAACCTGTCATGGCCCGCGAATGCGGGCCACCCAGGTCACGCCATATTCCCCGCGTCCAGTTTCGTTCACCCCCAACTCTTTCACGCCGTGCAAGCTTCAACTGGGTGGCCCGCATTCGCGGGCCATGACAGTTGAGGATCAGTGCCCCATTCCCCCCATCGCGCTGCCTGGCGCGGTGTAGGGGGCGAGACCGATGCTGACGTTCTGCATCATGCCCTGGTCCTCGTGGTCGAGGATGTGGCAGTGCAGGACGAACTCGCCGATATAGCGCTCGTAACGCGTGCGCACGACGAGGGTGTAGATGCCCTTGGGATCGTCCGGCTTGATGATATTCGGCTTGTTGGTCGGGTTGATGTTCTTCACCCAGAGCGTGTCCTTCCAGACGCCTTTGAGGCCGTGATACTGCGGATCGGGCGTGCCCGTGGTGGGATTGCCGTTGGCGTCGAGCGCGTAGTCGTCGACGATCTTTGGATCGTCGCCGCTGACATCCTTGCCGGCCGGATCGAGAATCTTGATGATCTCGAACGGATTGACGTGGATGTGGAACGGGTGGCTGACGAACTGCGACTGCAGGCTCCACTCGTCGACGCCGCCGAGGATCAGGTGGCGGTCGATGCGCGCCGGATCGTAGGGCCGCGGCGGATAGTTCTTGTCGGGATCGATGGACGGGTTGGCGTTCGGCGGCCCCGTATCGGTGCCGACCTCGAAGGCGGTCGGCGCCTTGGCGGTATCGATCTTGAAGGTCAGGTACTGGTAGCCGGTCACTTCCCCCGACTCGATGGCGGGGTGCGGCGTGAAGTTGGTCAGCTTCAGGCCGTTCTCCAGGTCCGCGATCACGGCGGCGCGGATGTTGACCGGCATGGTGCGCTGTGCCGCGGCGACGAGCTGCTTGGTGAGCGTGGCGTCGATGTCGCTGACGAGTCCCATGCCGTCGACGCTGACCTTGCCGAGCAGGCGGCGCGGCTCGACCACGCGGCTGATGTTGGAGCCGAGCGGCGATGAGGCGTCGACCACGCAATAATCGCCGGCGACGGGAAACATCACCAGCGCGTCGACGCGGTAGCCGGGCTGGAGCGTCGCCAGCGTGGTGCGCTGGGCCGTGCCGGTGGTGAGGCCGTCCTGCGCGATGATGTGATACGGAATCGCCTCGCCGGTGCAATTGCCGGCGATGAAGGCGTCATCGTCGCTGGCCGCGAGGCCTTCCAGCTTCGCATGCGGCCGCATGCGGTAGAATTGCAGGCTGATCGTGTCGCGGATGCCGCCATGGATCACGCGCCAGCGGTTGATCTGCCCGGCATGGGCGCGGAAGGTCGGCAGCACGACGCCGTTGATACTGGTGTAGCGGCCCGACTGAACCCAGTTGCCGGGGGCGTAGCCGCGGCCGTTCGGATCGTCATAGCCCCACTCGCCGGTGGCGCTCTTGTAGGGGCCGACGGTGCCGACGTCGCCCGGATCGCAGATCCAGGCGACGACGATCTGCTTGCCGGGATTGTTCGGATCGGGACCCATCCGCACCTTGATGGCGCCGTTGGCGTCGAGACAGGCGTATTGGATCTGCTGCATCACCAGCACTTCCTCGGGCATGGCGGTGCCGTTCGGTTCCTTCAGCAGCGTGTCGATGTCGCCGTGCTTGGTCGGCGTCGGCAGGCGGTTGCCGCGGATGATGATGGCGCCGGCCATGCCGCTCGCCACCTGCAGCGCGGTCGAGCCGTGGCGGTGGGTGTGATACCAGAACGTGCCGGCGGGATGGTCGGACGGGATGTTGACCACATACTCGAAGGTCTGGTGCGGGTTGATCGACAGCAGCACGTTGTCGCCATTGCCCTGCGGGCTGACCCACAGGCCGTGGGTGTGCAGGTTGGTGCCGTTGAAGCAGTGCGGCTGGTCCATGTCCGCCGCGGTCATCGTCTCGTGCGTGTTGCACGAGGCGTCGTCCGGCAGGTCGTTGTGCAGCACGATGTGGATGGTGTCGCCGGGAATGACCGGAATGGTCGGCGCGACGAGCTCGCCGGTGACGCCGCCGGCGGTCTGGGCGTAGCTGCGCAGGTTGACCGCGTCCCAGCTATTGGTCGCGGGGTTGTAGATCTTGCTGGGGCTGAAGACGACGTGGAGGTCGAGCTTCTTCTCGCCGGGCGTGGTGGACGGCGCGGCGCCGGCGGCCAGGGCCCGCAGGAGGGGGACGCCACCCACGATCGGCGCGACGCCGAACACGGACGGGT
>OLLF01000123.1_pt1 | contig 23326 bp, 27 predicted proteins | sample 1604471 | NCBI WGS metagenome assembly OLLF01 (sample SAMEA104055714, study PRJEB20765) | soil metagenome | isolation source: soil
CTGGCGGAGGCGGGCGCCGGCGGCGCCCTCGACCGCGCCGGCTACGAGGCCATGAAGACGGCGCTGATTGCGCAGCTCGCGCCGGCGCGGGCGCGCATGGACGCGCTGGCGCCGTTCGACGTGGCGACGCATCATCTCCTGGGCACCTCGGGCACGGTGACGACGCTGGCCGCCGTCGCGCTCGGCCTGCCGCGCTACGACCGCAGCAAGGTCGACGCCAGCTGGCATCGTTGCAGCGACATCCTGGCCGTTATAGACCGGCTGGTGGATCTCGACCTCAAAGGACGTGCCGCCATGGGTGCCGTGGGCGCCGACCGCGCCGATCTCATCGTGCCGGGCTGCGCCCTGTTCGCGGCCATCCACGCGCTGTGGCCGTGCGAGCGGCTGCGCGTCGCCGACCGCGGCTTGCGCGAAGGCATGCTGCGCGAGCTGATGGCGGCGCGGCCATGACCAAGCTTCCCGGTTCCTCTGGCCGCGGCCTGGTGCGCGCCAAGATCAAGAACCGCAAGGACCGCACGGTCTCGTCCAAGCGCTGGCTGGAGCGCCAGCTCAACGATCCTTACGTCCACGCCGCCAAGACCAAGGGCTATAGGAGCCGCGCCGCCTTCAAGCTGGTCGAGCTCGACGACAAGTTTCACTTTCTCGCGCGGGGCGCCCGCATCCTCGATCTCGGCGCGGCGCCGGGCGGCTGGAGCCAGATCGCGCGCGAGCGCGTCGGGCCCAAGGGCGAAGTCGTCGCCACCGACATATTGGAGATGGAGGCGCTGGACGGCGTCACCTTCCTGCACGCCGACCTGCTCGACGCCGCGACGCCGAAGCTTCTGGTCGCGGCGCTGGGCGGGCCGGCCGACGTGGTGCTGACCGACATGGCGGCGCCGACCACCGGCCACCGCCCGACCGATCACCTGCGCACCACCGCGCTGCTCGAAGCCGCGCTCGACATGGCGGACGACACGCTGCGCCCGGGCGGCGTCTTCGTCGGCAAGGCGTTCCAGGGCGGCGCCGCCGGCGCGCTGATGCAGCGCCTGCGCAAGAGCTTCACCGCCGTCAAGCACGTCAAGCCGCCGGCCTCCCGCGCCGAGTCGGTGGAGCTCTACCTGGTGGCGACGGGGTTTCGGGGGGCGAGGTGAGCGCGTTCGACTATCTCGCGGTCTTGATCTCCATCGTGCTGGGCCTCGGCATCGCCAATATCCTGTCGGGCTTCGCCGCCATCGTGCGGGCGCGCGATCGCGTGACGGCGTTCCTGCCGACCTATATCCAGATGGGCAATGTCTTTCTGATCCACATCCAGATGTGGTGGTCGATGTTCGGACTGCGCGACGTCGTGCATTGGACCTTCCCCGCCTTCCTGTTCACCATCCTGCAACCGGTGCTGCTCTTTCTGATGAGCGCCTTTTTGGTGCCCGTCATTCCCGACGAGGGCCCCGCCGATCTCGAGCGCGCCTATTTCCGCGAGAGCAGTTGGTTCTCCGCCGGGCTGTTCGCCTCGGTGATCGTCAGCCTGATCCGCAGCCGGCTGACGGACGGGCATTGGCCGGGCACGGCGAATCTCGTGGCGCATGCGGTGTTCGCCATGCTCGGCGTCATCGGCTTCTTCGGCCGCAGCCGGCGCGTGCACCTGATCCTGGCGCCGGCGGTGACGCTGGTCTTCGGACTCTATATCGGCGTCCTGTTCTTCGATCTGCGCTGAACGCGCCCTTGGAAATCGGCGCGGCGCACCTACCTGACATGCGGGGAGGTGCCTGAACCATGTTGCTGTCGATCCTGGGCGTGCTGGCGGCGATGGCCGTCGGGCTGCCGCTGTCGATCTGGCTGACCGCGCCGCTGCGCCGGAACGGCAAGGCCTTCGCCGTCGCATCGGCGCTGTTCATGACGTTCGGCGTCTACAACCCCTCCCAGACCAGGATCGTCGAGGGCCGGGAAGACACCGATCATGCCAAGCGGCAGAAGCCGGGCGATCCGCCGGAGCCGGTTTGAGTTCAGGATCCGGACGCACGCAGCCAAAGACCAAGTTGCGCGTTGTCTGTCCCGGCACCCTTGTGTGCACGACAGCCGGGCGCCCGCCTTCACAGCCGACAAAGCAGACCGCAGCATGGACAAACGCGTCGTACTCATCGTCGAAAACGAAGCGCTCATTCGCCAGAGCGCCGTCCATATCGTGGAAGATGCCGGCTATACCGCCCTGGAGGCGCGAAACGCCGACGAGGCGGTCGTGCTGCTGGAGAGTCGCCGCGACATCCGCGCCGTGTTCACCGACATCCGCATGTCGGGTTCCATGGACGGGTTGAGGCTGGCGCATGCCATTCGCGGCCGCTGGCCGCCCATCCACCTGCTGGTGACCTCCGGCCTGGACCTGCCGGGCGATCTGAAATTGCCCGCAAAAGGCCGGTTTATCCGCAAGCCTTACGGCGCGGACCAGATTACGGCGGTTTTGCGCGAATTCTTTGGGGTCGATCCCGGTTCCGGTCGATTTCGTACGCTACCGCACGCAAACAGTGGTAGGGTCGCCTGACGGTGTACCTGTGGCCTTCGCAGGGCCAAGCCGATTTTCACAATGAACATTGTCCGGGTACGGCTTTCGCTTCGCGAGCCTCCGGTTCTTAGAAAGGGGCAGCCATGGCTCCCCAAACGACGACGCATTCCGATGTGGCGCTCAATCTCGCACTGGCGGTGATCGCCTCTTCGACCGCGCCCCTGCTGCTGCTCAACGGCGATCTGACGCTGGTGGCGGCGAGCAAGTCGTTCTGCGGGGCCTTCGCGGTCGATCCGGCCGGCATTGCAGGATGTCCGCTGCGCGAACTGGGCGCCGGCGAATGGGACGTGCCGCAGCTCGCCGCGCTGCTCGCGGCCACGGCCGCGGGCTATGCCGAGGTCGACGGCTACGAGATCGACCTGCACCGCAAGGGCCAACCGGACCGCCGCCTGGTGCTGAACGCCCAGAAGCTCGATTACGGCAGTCCGGACAGCGTGCGGCTTCTGCTCTCGGTGTCCGATGTCACCGACGCGCGCATCGCCGAGAGACTCAAGGACGATATGCTGAAGGAGAAGGCGGTCCTCTTGCAGGAGCTGCAGCACCGCGTCGCCAACAGCCTGCAGATCATCGCCAGCGTGCTGATGCAGAGCGCGCGCAAGGTGCAGTCCGAGGAAACGCGCAGCCACCTTCACGATGCGCACCAGCGCGTCATGTCCGTCGCCGCCATGCAGCAGCAGCTGGCGGCGTCCAACGCCGGCAATGTCGAGCTGCGGCCCTATTTCACCGCGCTGTGCAACAGCATCGGCGCCTCGATGATCCGCGACCACAACCAGCTGTCGCTGGACGTCAGCGTCGACGGCAGCTCCACGCCCGCCGACGTCTCGGTCAGCCTCGGCCTGATCGTCACCGAGCTCGTCATCAACGCGCTCAAGCACGCCTTCCCGGACGAGCGCAAAGGCAAGATCAAGGTCGATTACAAGGCGCAGGGCCCGAACTGGACGCTGTCGGTGGTCGACAACGGTATCGGCATGCCGCCGGAAGCCGTGAAGGCCAAGCCGGGCCTCGGCAGCAGCATCGTCCAGGCGCTGACCGCGCAGCTGCATGCCGTCATCCGGGTCAACGATGCGAACCCCGGCACGGCCGTGATCGTCGCCCACACCCAGATCGCCGCCGTCCGCGCCACCGGCGCCGCCGACCGCGCGGTTTAGAGCTGTGTGCTGAACCAAACCCAGACGCCGTCATGGGCGGCCTTGAGCCGCCCATCCAACTTGCCGAGCCGTCGCCGAAGTTGGGTGGGCGGGTCAAGCCCGCCCATGAACAAAAAGCCCCGCCGTCGCCGGCGGGGCTTTCGCATTTCAAGACCTGCCGCGACTTACGGCGAGGAGTGCAGCGAGATCGCGCCGATGCCGGCGGCGATGTTCAGGCCCCTGTTGCCTTCGACGCTGAGCGGCTGCAGGGCGATCGACTTGTCGAGGCCGCCGATCAGCACGTTGGCGCCGAGGCCGACGCCGATCGTGGCCGAGGCCGTCGCACCCGCATAGTCGCCCTCAAGGGCGCCCTGGCGGATGTCGGACGCGGGCGCGAACACGCCCCAGACCAAGACGCCGCCTTCGGTGTAGCCGATGTCGACGCCGAACTTCGAAATCGTGCCGGTATAGTGCTCGCCATGGCTGCGATTGCCGCGGAAGGTGCAGTGCAGGTCCTTGCTGGACCCGAACACGAAGCCCCAGCCGCTGGCGACGTTGCAGGTCAGCGTGCCGACCTTGACGCCATGGGGCGCCGCGTCCGCCGCGCCGCCGAAAGCCAAGGCGCCGGCGGCCAGAACGGCCGCGCCCATCATCAGGCGAAATTTCTTCGTCATGTCTACTCTCTCCTATGTCGTTACCTGGAAATGCCCATCGTAGGGCGAAGGGCATACCATGCCCGCCGTCCCTTGAAACGGTCATTTTGCCGAAGCGTTCCGCTTCGCGCAGCGTTATTTGATTACAAATCCGTCGTTTCACGGCAAATCAACGGCTTGCCGAATCAGGTTCGCGCTGGTAAAGGCTCGGCGCTCCAAACCTGATGGAGCGCACGGCATGACCATCCGCGAAGCCCTGACCTTCGACGATGTGCTCCTGGTGCCCGCTTCCTCCGAAGTCCTGCCCGCGCAGGTTGATACCCGCAGCCGCTTAACCAAATCCGTCGAGCTCGGCATTCCGCTGATTTCCTCCGCCATGGACACCGTCACCGAGGCGGGCCTCGCCATCGCCATGGCCCAGGCCGGCGGCATGGGCGTCATCCACAAGAACCTCAAGATCGCCGAGCAGGCCGAGCAGGTGCGCCGCGTCAAGCGCTTCGAGAGCGGCATGGTGGTGAACCCGGTGACCATCGGGCCTGAGGCGACGCTGGCCGACGCGTTGTCGCTGATGGAGCGCTACCGCATCAGCGGCATTCCGGTGGTGGAGGGCGCCACCGACACCGGCGCCGGCAAGCTCGTCGGCATCCTCACCAACCGCGATGTCCGCTTCGCCAGCGACACGCGCCAGCCGGTGCACGAGTTGATGACGAAGGAGAACCTCGTCACGGTGCGCGAGGGCGTCAAGCCGGACGAGGCCAAGCGCCTGCTGCACCAGCACCGCATCGAGAAAATCCTCGTCGTCGACGACAAGTATCGCTGCGTCGGCCTGATCACGGTCAAGGACATCGAGAAGGCGCAGAAATTTCCCAACGCCTGCAAGGACAGTCTCGGCCGCCTGCGCGTCGCCGCCGCCACCGGCGTCGGCGAGGACGGCTATGCCCGCGCCAATGCGCTGGTCGAGGCCGAATGCGACGTCATCGTGGTCGACACCGCCCACGGCCATTCCAAGGGCGTGCTCGACGCCATCACCCGCATCAAGAAGCTGTCGAACTACATCCAGGTCGCCGCCGGCAACGTCGCGACGGCGCAGGGCGCGCAGGCGCTGATCGATGCCGGCGCCGACTGCGTCAAGGTCGGCATCGGCCCGGGCTCGATCTGCACCACGCGCATCGTGGCGGGCGTCGGCGTGCCGCAGCTGACCGCGATCATGGACGCGGTGAGCGCGGCGCGCAAAGCCGGCATCCCGGTGATCGCCGACGGCGGCATCAAATATTCCGGCGACCTCGCCAAGGCGATCGCCGCCGGCGCCGACGTCGCCATGGTCGGCTCGCTGCTCGCCGGCACCGAAGAGGCGCCGGGCGAGGTGTTCCTCTACCAGGGCCGGTCCTACAAGGGCTATCGCGGCATGGGCAGCCTAGGCGCCATGGCCCGCGGCAGCGCCGACCGCTATTTCCAGGCGGAAGTCTCCGACTCGTTGAAACTGGTACCCGAGGGCGTCGAGGGCCAGGTGCCCTACAAGGGCCCGGTCGGCAATGTGGTGCACCAGATCATCGGCGGCCTGCGCGCCGCCATGGGCTACACCGGCTGCCGGACGATCGCCGATTTCCACGCCAAGGCCGAATTCGTCCGCATCACGGGCTCAGGCCTGCGCGAAAGCCACGTCCATGACATCGTGGTGACGCGCGAGGCGCCGAACTATCCGGGCGGGCAGTAGGCGGCGTCATTCCTTCTTCATGATGCCGCTCATCCCGGCGATGAAGAGCGAGACGAATATCCAACCGAAGATTTCCTCGAACCAGTAGAAGACGCGATGCCCACCTGATTCGAAAAACGTATTGGGCAGGCTCGGGGCGCCGTCACTCAGTACGCCACGTGTCGATGGCTCCCACGCGGTATCCTGGCCAAGCTCGATGATCGGAAGAAAAACGTCGGCGGAATAAATCAGGGCGTTGAATTCGGTGTAACGCGCGGGCGTTTTCTTCAAGCTCGGCCAGACTTCGACATAGGGCAGCGTGCTTCCATGGCGGGGCGCCATGTAGCCGAGATTGTAGGCCGGCAGGAAAACCAACCAGCCCAGGAGAATGGCGCCGACGGACCAAGCGAACGCCCACCATGGTTTGTAGCCGCTACCGACGATGTAATAGATCAGCCAGAGCCAGAGGTTCCTGGGCCATTTTGTTTCGTGCGTAAGGCGATTTTTTTCGCGTGCCAGCGCGAGATTGCGCGCATCGTCGTCCAGGCCCGTCTCGCGCAACACCTTTATCGCCTGAGTCCAGGGCTGCGGACGGAATTCGTCCAGGTGGCGGCGGTCCTGCCGTTGCAGCCACCGGCGCCGCGTGTGGTGATCCGTCTTGCATTCGTGAAAGCGCTCATACGAAAATCCGTCGAGCAGCAATTTCCCGCAGGGCGGCCAGGCTTTCTCGCAATCGCGGTAGGCTCGGCACGTCGCCTGGCTCAAGTCCAGAATGCCGCGAATGCTGGCCGGGCTAAGGTCCTGCTTGCCATCATCGGTCCGGTCGCCTGGGTCGGGTGTGCCATTGAAAAGCAGGATCGAGCCGATGTCGGAAAATCGCAGCGTCAGCGCATATCCGCCTTCGTTCTCAAACGTGCCGCCGAGGCAAGCGACCTGGCCGGTCGTATGCAGCTCAACAAGCTTGACCATGCCCTGCGCGAAGAATTTCTCCGCGAGATACACATTTTTGCAGGACAGTCCACCGGCATTGATCGCAAAACCTCCACAGTTGTGAAAATAGCCTCCTGTGCAATTGAAGTCGCCTTTGACGGTCGCGCCGATAAATCGCACCTCGCCCCACGCCTCGAAACGCTTCTGTGGGTTCGCAACCGGATCGACGCCCAAGGCAGTATTGAGGCGAATGTTTCCGCCGATCTTTGCGCTATCGGCGAATATGGCGGCTTGGTCCTCCTTGTCGGGCTCGCAGAGAAATTTGCCGCCCTCGCAGTCGAGGTTGCCGTCGATTTGCACGTCTTCAAGATTGACTTCCCGCCGGGCGGTAAACCCGTCGGTCAGAAAAAGACTGCCCTTGATCGTCGCGCGTTTTGCACGCAACCCCTGCAGCAGAAGCGAACCCTTGAAGCTCACCGTTCTCGTGATCGAATCCGATAGCTGGACCATTTCTTCGAAAGCGCAATTTTCGAGCCAAATCGTCCGGTTCAACGTAATGCCCTGAAGATCCAGCCGGCCCGTGATGCGGGCGCCCGTGATCAGCACAGACGCATTGGACGCCGCCCAGTCTCGTTTCCCGCCGCCGGCATAGCTGCCCGTGGCAAGGCTGCGGATAACGACGGCGCTGAGGCTGCGATGGGGGCCCCATGTTTGGTATTGCGCAGGATCCTTGTCGGACTCCTTGTCGCCCAAGGGCTCCGGCTTCCACCATTTTCCCCGCGCGGCGCGCCTTAGCAGACGCGATTCCTGGGTTGTCAGTTTGTGGGGTGAAGCTTTAGGCCGTTCGAGTTCTTTGGTCATTTTCAATAACCCAAGAAAAAATAGAAGCAAAGTATAATATACAGGAATTCATGTTGGAAATATACTTGGAAATGCGCGGATATTTATTGGAGTTTTCCGGTCGCTACTCGCCGCGTGACGCCTGCCCCTGCTCGGCGATCAGCCGCGACCCTCTTTCATACGTCACGTAGCGCCACAGCCACTGCACGGCGACCATCAGCCGGTGCTGGAAGCCTACCAGCAGATAGACGTGGATCAGCGCCCAGAAGCTCCAGGCGAACCAGCCGCGCAATTGCCACCAGCCGAAATCGAACACCGCCGCGTGCCGGCCGATGATCGCGGTGTTGCCGCGGTTGCGGAACGCGAACGGCGCCGGCGCCGTGCCGCCCAAAATCTTCTTCGCCAGCGCGCGGCCGAGATAGATGCCCTCCTGCTTGGCGACCTGCGCCAGGCCCGGTAGCGGCTTGCCCGTTTCGTCCGGCGTCAGCGCCAGGTCGCCCAGCACGTAGACATTCGCAAGGCCCGGCACCGACAGATCGCGGTTCACCGTCACACGGCCGGCGCGGTCGGTCGGCACGCCCAGCATCGCGCCGATGGGCGAGGCGGTGACGCCCGCCGCCCAGATGGCGAAGCCGACCGGAATCTCTTCGCCGCCGGCGGTGACGCCGGTCGCGGTGATGCGCTCGACCGGCGTCGCTATGCGCAGCGTGACGCCCAGCGTCTTGAGCTTGCGCGCCGCGTAATCCGCCAGCGCTTGCGGGAACGCGCCCAGGATGCGTGGGTCCGCCTCCAGCAGCAGCACGGTCGCGGTCTCGGCGCGGATGCGGTGGAAATCCTTCGACAGGGTGTAGCGCGCCAGCTCGGCGATGGAGCCGGCGAGCTCCACGCCCGTCGGCCCGCCGCCGATCACCGCGATGGTCATCAGCCGCGTCTGCTCGGCCGCGTCGCGGCTCATCTCGGCCTGCTCGAAGGCGAGCAGCAGGCGCGAGCGGATCCGCCGCGCGTCCTCGATGGTCTTGAGGCCAGGCGCGAAGGCGGCCCAGTCGTCATGCCCGAAATAGGAATGCGTCGCGCCCGTCGCGACGACCAGGCGTCGTAGGCAAAGCGCACGCCGCTCGCCAGCGTCACGGCGCGCGCCGCGCCGTCGATCGCCGTCACCTCGCCGAGCACGATCTCGACGCTGGGATGGTCGCGCAGCATCTTGCGGATCGGCTCGGCGATGTCGGCGGGCGAGAGCGCCGCCGTCGCCACCTGGTAGAGCAGGGGCTGGAACAGGTGATGGTTCTGCCGGTCGATCAGCGTCACGGCGATCCCCGCCGCGCCCAACCCGCGCGCCACTTCGATGCCGGCGAATCCGGCGCCGATGACGACGATGCGGCAGCCCTGGCAAGCCTGCATGGTTCGACTCGTTTGCGTGACGCGCTCTATATAGCCCGCCCGCCCTTGAACCGCGCGCCTCGCGCCCCGATATATCCGCCAAGCACCGGGGACTCGCCGCATGACCGCCACGCCGCCGCCGCCGCCGCCCGCACAGGGCGCCCTCGACCGCGCGGCGATGTTCCGCAATATCGGCGGCAGCCTGGTGATCAACGCAGCGGTGCCGTTCGTGATCTACCGGCTCGCGGCGCCGCATTATCCCAAGGACAGCGTCACGCCGCTGCTGTTCTCGACCGTCGCGCCGGCGCTGTGGCTCGCCTATGGCCTGATCCGAAAGCGCACCGTCGACGCCATCGCCATCATCGCGATCTGCGAGGTCACCGTCACCATCGCGGTCACGTTGCTGGCCTCCAGCGTCAGCTGGGCGCTGATCGCGCGCGCCACGCAAGGCGCCCTGGTCGGCCTCGTCTTCGCCGGCTCGGTGCTGATCGGCCGCCCGATCATCTACTACATCGCGCGCCAGTTCGCGGTCGGCATGAATCCGCAGCGCGCCGAGGGCTTCGACCGGGCGCACACGCTGGACAAGGGCCGCACGTTCTCCATCGCCACGCTGGTGTGGTCGGCGGGCCTGATCGTCCTCAGTGCGATCCAGGTGGTGCTGGCGATCCGGCTGGCGCCTGCGAACTATCTGCTCGCGGCGCCGGTCGTCGGCGTTTCGGGCAACATCGCGATGATGGTCTGGACCATCCGCTTCTCGGTGCGCCGGCTGATGCGCTACCGCCCGGCCTGACGGCGCAACCGGAACGCCCACGGTTTTCTTTTGACTTACCCAACCAAACGTCGTCATTGCCCGGCTTGTCCGGGCAACCCATTTTGTCCGTGCATCCCGAAAGATGGGTCGCCCGCATAAAGCGGGCGATGACGGTCTTTTGGTGTTTGTGAAAAGCAGTCCGAAAGCATGACCCCCGCCGCGCGCCTGCAGATGGCCATCGACATCCTCGAAACCATGGCGGCGACCGAGCAGCCCTTGGACCGCCTGCTCAAGGATTGGTTCCGCACGCGCCGCTTCGCGGGCTCCAAAGACCGCGCCGCCATCGCCGAGCGCGTCTTCACCATCCAGCGCCACCGCGCCGCGCTCGCCTGGCGCCTGCGCAGCGAGACGCCGCGCGCGCTGGTGATCGCCTCGCTCCTCGCCGAAGGCGAGATGCCCGACACCTGGTTCACCGGCGACGGCTACGGCCCGGCGCGGCTCAGCGACGAGGAGAAAGCCGCCATCGCCGCCCCTCCGCCGCCCGCGCCGCTCGCCGTGCTCGGCGGCTTCCCCGCCTTCCTCGAACCCGAACTGACGAGCCTCTTCGGCCCGCGCCTGCTCGACGAGATGCTGGCGCTGCAACAGCGCGCGCCCGTCGACCTGCGCGTCAACACGTTGCGGCGCGAGCGCGGCGAGGTGCTGGACGCGCTGATCGCGCAGGGTTTCGCCGCCGCGCCCACGCCCTACGCGCCGCACGGCATCCGCATCGCCTCGGGCGAGGGCTCGGCCGCGCTCGGCCGCGGCGCGATGTTCGAATCCGGCGCCTTCGAATTCCAGGATGAGGCGGCGCAGATCGCGAGCCTCTTGTGCCGCGCCCGCCCCGACAGCCGCATCCTCGACCTCGCCGCCGGCGCCGGCGGCAAGTCGCTGGCGCTCTCAGCCTTGATGCGCAATCAGGGCGAGATCGTCGCGTCCGACATCCGCCAGCCCGCGCTGCAGGAACTCGCCGTCCGCGCCAAGCGCGCCGGCGCCACCAACATCAAGACAAAGTTATCCTCCCCCGCTAGCGGGGGAGGTGGCTCGCCCACTTCGGGCGAGACGGAGGGGGCGCTCTTCGACACCGTGCTGCTCGACACGCCGTGCAGCGGCAGCGGCACCTGGCGGCGCCAGCCCGAATTGCGCTGGCGCACCACGCCCGCGCGCCTCGCCGAGCTCGTGCCGCTACAGGACCGCTTGCTCGCCCAGGCGGCGGCCTTCGTGAAGCCCGGCGGCCGCCTCGTCTACGCCACCTGCTCCATCCTGCCGCGCGAGAACGAGGCGCGTGTCGCGACCTTCCTCGCCCGCAACCCGGCGTTCAAACTGCACCGCGCCGATATCGCCTGGCGCGAATCGGCCAAGGGCGCGCCGCCGCCCGGCCTGGGCGAATTCTTCCGCGCCAGCCCGTTTTCCACCGGCACGGACGGCTTCTTCACCGCCGTTCTGACGCGCGAATAGCCGCAAGGCGCTCCTGGCGCGGCGCGCGGCATCGTTGCGCTGGACAGGCCCGCGCCCCCGCCACTAAATCCGGTCATGGCAGCTCCCGTCCTGGTCATCGATTTCGGCTCGCAGGTGACGCAGCTCATCGCGCGGCGTGTGCGCGAAGCCGGCGTCTATTGCGAGATCGTCCCCTTCCAGAAGGCGGAGGCCGCGCTCGCCGCGCACCGGCCTGAGGCGATCATCCTCTCCGGCGGCCCCGCCTCGGTGATGGACGCGGGCGCGCCGCGCGCGCCGCAGGCGGTGTTCGACGCCGGCGTGCCGGTGCTCGGCATCTGCTATGGCGAGATGGCGATGGCGCAGCAGCTCGGCGGCAAGGTCGAGGGCGGACACGCCCGCGAATTCGGCCGCTCCGACATCAGGATCGAGAAGCCGTCGCCGCTGCTGGCGGGGCTCGGTGAGATCGGCGCCACCGAGCCGGTGTGGATGAACCACGGCGACAAGATCACCGCCATGCCGCCCGGCTTCGCGGTCGTCGCGACGTCCGAGCATTCGCCCTACGCCGTGATCGCCGACGAGGCGCGCAAGCTCTACGGCATCCAGTTCCATCCCGAGGTCGTGCACACGCCGCGCGGCGCCGAGATCTACAAGAACTTCGTGCTCAACATCGCCGGCATCAAGCCCGAATGGAACATGCACGCCTTCCGCGAACACGAGATCGCCAAGATCCGCGCCCAGGTCGGCAAAGCACGCGTGATCTGCGGCCTCTCCGGCGGCGTGGATTCGTCGGTCGCGGCCGTGCTGATCCACGAAGCCATCGGCGACCAGCTCACCTGCATCTTCGTCGACACCGGCCTGATGCGCGCCGGCGAGAGCGACGAGGTGGTCTCGCTCTTTCGGGGTCACTACAACATCCCGCTGGTGCACGCGGAAGCCCAGGACCTCTTCCTCGGCCGCCTCGCGGGCGTCAGCGATCCGGAGACCAAGCGCAAGATCATCGGCGCCGCTTTCATCGACGTGTTCGACGCCGAGGCGACGAAGATCGGCGGCGCCGAGTTCCTGGCGCAAGGCACGCTCTATCCCGACGTGATCGAGAGCGTCTCGGTCAGCGGCGGCCCCTCGGTGACGATCAAGAGTCACCACAATGTCGGCGGCCTGCCCGCGCGCATGAAGATGAAGCTGGTCGAGCCCTTGCGCGAGCTCTTCAAGGACGAGGTCCGCGCGCTGGGCCGCGAGCTCGGCCTGCCGCCGGCCTTCGTCGGCCGCCATCCGTTCCCCGGCCCCGGCCTCGCCATCCGCATCCCCGGCGACATCACGGCGGAGAAGCTGGCCATCCTGCGCCAGGCCGACACGATCTATCTCGACGAGATCCGCAAGGCGGGATTGTACGACAAGATCTGGCAGGCCTTCGCGGTGCTGTTGCCGGTGCGCACCGTCGGCGTGATGGGCGACGCGCGCACCTACGACGCGGTGTGCGCGTTACGTGCCGTCACGAGCAGCGACGGCATGACCGCCGACTACTACCCCTTCGAGCATTCGTTCCTGGCGCGCGTCAGCACCCGCATCGTCAACGAAGTCCGCGGCATCAACCGCGTGGTCTACGACATAACGAGCAAGCCACCGGGGACGATTGAGTGGGAGTAGTTGCCGAGGGGAGCAACGAACGCCGATGTCATGTCACTAGAGGAACAACCCGACTTACTTTCGGATGCGACGGAGCGAGACCTGCTCCGCTGGCTGCTTGCCGACTTGCACGATGATCTCGATGGCAAACTATCTAGGTTTAGGCACCTCGTAGACTTATCGGGTGCCTTGGGCTCTGGCGGCACGATGATGCCAGGAGGTGAAACCACTTATGCAGCTTGGAGTGAAGCGCGAACAAGCTTCATTCACGGAAACTACGTCGCCACTGTTCTGCTTTGCCAGGGGCTGGCTGAGCATATACTTGCGGCACAGCTTGAGGTTGGCCTCGGCGGCGAACGCCTGCCGGCCCGGGTGACATTCACGGTGACACTTGAGCGCTGCGTGGAACGACAGATCATTTCGGAAACAGATGCTGCCGATCTGAAGAAGTTGATGAATTTGCGAAACCCACTTTCGCACTATCGAAACATTGACGATCCCTCGAACCTTTCTCGTCGTGTGCTCAACAGTATGGAGCCGGCGATGAATCATCTTATCAAGGATGCGAGTTTCGCTATTAGTCTGGCCGTGAGGCTATTGGCTTTGCCCGCGTTCAGGCTCGGTCCGCCCATAAGTCCGAGGTGAGTTGCGGCGCCATACATACGGGTGTATGTATTGTTGCATGAACCACATCAGCATCCGCGACCTTCAGAAAATCTCGGGCAAGGCCATCAGCGAGCTTCCCGGCACCACGTCGGTGAAGTCCGGGGACCGGACGATCGCGTTGCTGATCCCGCTCAAGCGCGCCAACATGGATCGCCTGCGCGCCACGCTCGCAAAGGCCGACAAGCTCGCCAAAGGCCGCGATCCCAAGGAAGACGACGCTGCCCTCGCCAGGTTCGGCGACGTCGATCCCACCAATTGGTCGGTCAAGGCCGTCCGCAAACTCCAGGCCGAGCACCGGCGCGCAATCAAGAAGCGGCAAAAAAAGAAGTGAGGCCGCCGTCCGCGACGCTGGTTCTGGACGCGGCGATCCTCGTCGCGGCCGTGCGCGGGCGGACAGCCGGCGCCATCCTTGATGTCTCGAAGCTTGCCGCGCTCGTCACGACGGAGCGCGTCGTTGCCGAATCGCGCCGCCGTATCGAACTCGGCCTGAAGCGCGCCGACTTGTTGCCCATCCTGTCCGAGCTTCTCGAGGACGTAACGGTCGTCCGCATGGACTCCCTGGAGCCGCTTGTCGGCGATGCGGTGACTGCTCTTCGCCTTGCCCCGGCCAGCCGCAACGGCTCCACCCGCGATGCCCATGTCCTTGCCCTGGCATGGGGCACCGACGCCGACATCTGGACCACCGACCGCGATTTCGCCGGGACCGGCGTCGCGACGTGGTCCACGCCAAACCTGATGCGGGCGCTGGCCGAACAGGTATGATCGGTCCCGGCCAAAAGGATCCCCCACCATGATCACCGTCTTCGGCGAAGGGCGCGGCTTCCGCGTCGTCTGGCTGCTGGAGGAGATGGGGCTCGCCTACCGGTTGCGGCCGGTGGACCTGATCGCCGGCGTCCAGAACGACGCGGAGTTCCTGGCCATCAACCCGTCCGGGTTCATTCCGGCGCTCCAGGACGGCGACGTCACGCTGGTCGAGTCGATTGCGATCCTGGAATACCTGCTCGCCCGCCACGGGCAGGATTCGACACAGGGGGCGCCGCTCGCGCCCGCCCCGCACGATCCCGCCTTCGCCCCCTACCAGCAATTCCTGCATCTCGGCGAAGCCGGCCTCGCGGCCCCCATGTACTTCCACGTCATCAGCCGCAATCTCGCGCCGCAAGCCGAGCGGGAGAACTGGACCACCCGCGCGGCGGTGGAGGTGTTCAACAACCGGCTGAAGCTGGTGACGCGACAGCTGGCGCGTTTCCCCTATCTCGCCGGCGCGGCGTTCACGGCCGCCGACATCTCGGTGACCTACGCGCTCAATTTCGCCCGGCGCGCCGGCGGCATCGCGCTGGGCGAAGCGGAGCAGGCCTACATGGCCCGCACCACCGGCCGCGAAGCCTACAAGCGGGCGATGGAAGCCTGTCCGGCCACCAAGGCATGGCTCGCCGGGGCGTCCTGACCGCCCATGCCCGGACCGGGCGAGATCGAATCCCACCCCCTGCACGAGATGGCCGATCCGCGCCGCGGCTCACGCCTCGCCACCCCGCTTCCACTCCGCCTCCGGCATGCGCCAGTAGACGCGATCCTTCCGCGCCAGCATGCCGTGGCCGACCAGCTCGCGGCGCAGCGTGGCGCTGTCCCAGTGATGCGCCTGGATGCGGTCGTTGACCTCGGCCTCGGCATAGCGCCGCCCTTCCGCGAAATCCTGCATCAGCCAGCGCAGCACGGCGCCGCGCTTCTTGCGCGCGGCGGGAATCGTTTTCAGCGCGCCGTCCGCGGCGACGAAATTCTTCAGCACCTTGGCGTCCCAGTCCTCGGCCGCGCGCGGCGCGGCGTGCGCCGCGCGCTCGGGCTGCAGCACGCGCTTGGTCAGGCGCTCCAGCGCGTCGTGGTCGAGCGCATGCCAGCGCGTCGTGCCGTCGGCGCGCGCCGTCACGATGCCTTGCGCCTTCAGCACCGAAAGGTGATGCGACACGGTCGGCTCTTTGAGGCCCAGCGCCCGCGCCAGCTCTTGCACGCTGCGCTCGCCGCCGGCCAAGAGGCCGACGATCTTGAGTCGGCTGGCGTCGGCCATCGCCTTGAAGAATTCCAGCAGGGTCTCGGTCATCGCAGCGCTCCTTTCATCGCTATCTAAATAGATAGACATCAAAGTTCAAGCCCTGCCGGCGAGTCTTATCCACCACCCCGGTAGCGCCGAGCCGGGCGGAGCAGCCCCGCCATCCTTTTGATCGTATTGGAAAATTCCAGATTTCACGCCGCCGGCCAGCAAAACGGGGGCGGTGGATAGACTGATATTCCTACAACCCCTGGTAATTTCAGGACGAAACGCCTATATTCGCGCGCATGACCAAAGCCATCGCACAGGGCGCTTCGCCCGAACCCGCTTCCGACGCCGTGGCTGTCCCCGCGCGCGCCGGCGACGACGACCTGCGCCGTCTCGCCGTCGAGCGCCTGGCCGAGCATCTCGACATGGGCGCCGCCCTGATCGGGCGCTGCGAGGATCTGGCCTCGGCCAGCCGCGGCGATCGCCTCGGCCCGCTCTATGCCGCGGCGCGGCTGTTGCGGGCGAATGCCCATGTCGCCTCCGCGCTGGCCCAGGTCGCCCAGGTGGAGCGCCGCCACCGCTCGTTTGTCCAGCGGATTCAACCGCCTGGTCCCACCGCGGAGGAATTGAATTCAAGAAAAAAAATCGATGCGGCCGAGGCGCGCCGCCGGCTGGAGCCGCGCATCCTGGGCATCGTGGCCCGCATCCAGGCGGAGACCGAGCCCAACAATCCGCATGCCGAGGCGCATGCCCGCGCCGCGCAGGAATTCGAAGATGAGTTCGGCCGCGGCCCGTAAGCGCGGCGCGCCGCGCGGCAACCGCAACGCCCTCAAGCACGGCAAGTTCACCCGCGAGCGCCGCGCGCTGCTGGCCGACATCCGCGCCCATATCCGCGCCGGCAAGGCGCTGCTCCGTTCCGAACCGCCCGTTGCGGCGGAGGCCGCGTTCGGCGCTACACTCCCGCGCGATACCGCAAAACGGCAGCGCCATGCCCGCCAGAGCCCCGCGCCGCAAATTCGGCGCCTCGCAGAAGGAGCGGATCTTCTTCGCCTGCCTGCCGGATGCGGCGGCGGCGGCGCAGATTTACGCGCGCGCCGAAGCGATCAAGCGCGACAAAGGCTTCGCGGGCACGCTGATCCTGCCCGAGCATCTGCACGTCACGCTGTTCCACCTGGGCGATTGGCACAGCCTGCCCACGGACATCGTCGCCCTGGCAAAGACCGCGGCGGGGGAGGTCGCCGTGCCGCCGTTCGCGGTGACCTTCACGCGCGCCGAAAGCTTTCGCAATCGCACCGGCATCTATCCCTTCGTGCTGACCGGCGACAAGCCGCCGGCGGCGTGGCAGGCGCTGCACCATGCGCTGGGCGCGGCGCTGAAGCGCGCCGGCCTCGGCGGCGCGACGCAGGGCGATTTCCAGCCGCATGTCACCCTGCTGCGCGACAAATTGCGCGCGCCGCCGGCGAAGATCGAGCCGATCGCGTGGACGGTGCGCGATTTCGTGCTGGTCCACAGCCTGCTCGGCAAGACCACGCATATTCATCTCGCCCGCTGGCCGCTGGTGGCGTAGGAGATGTTTGGTTTGGATTTTCATCCTCCCATCCGTCATCGCCCGGCTTGTCCGGGCGACCCATCTTGTTTTCCACCGAAGGAAAATGGGTTGCCCGGACAAGCCGGGCAATGACGGGGTTTGGTCATTTGGTGCGAAACGAAACCGATCCAAGAGAAGGGCAGGGAGAGCGCCATGGCAAGACCGATCACCGTCTACGGCATCAAGAACTGCGACACGATGAAGAAGGCGCGCGCCTGGCTGGCGGCGCATGGCGTCGCCTACACGTTCCACGACTACAAGAGCGAAGGCATCGACAAGGCGAAGCTCGAAGCCTGGGTGAAGGACGCGGGTTGGGAAACCGTCCTCAACCGCGCCGGCCTCACGTTCAAGAAGCTGCCGCCGGCGGAACGCGAGAGCGTGACCGAGAAGAAGGCCATCGCCCTGATGCTGGCGAATCCTTCGATGATCAAGCGCCCGGTGATCGAAGGCGCCGGCAAGCTCCTGGTCGGCTTCAAGCCGGAGATTTACGAGGCGGCGTTCGGGTGAAGAATCCTGCCCTCCCTCAAGGGGAGGGTCGTCAAAACCTGACAACCTTATTCATGTGCGGTTCAGGCGGCGGGCGGCAATCTCAGCCTCGGCAATTGATTCCAACGAGGTGAGCCATGAAATTCCTGACCAAAGCGGCGCTCGGCGCCTTGATGCTGGCCGGTGCGGCCACGGTGACGGCGGCCCCCGCCGAGGCGCGCGTGCGTTTCGGCGTGGAGTTCGGCGGCGGCGGCTATTACGGCCGGCCCGTCAGCTGCGATCCCTACAGCCGCTACTACGATCCCTATCGCTGCGACGCCTATGACGACGACTATTACAGCGGCCCGGTCTTCATCGACGGCATCTGGCTGAACGATTCGTTCCGCTCGCGCAATTACGGCGGCCACCGCCAGTTCTTCTATCACGGCGGCTGGCACGGCGGCTCGGGCTTCCACGGCGGCGGCTTCGGGCACGGCGGCGGCCATGGGGGCGGCGGTCATGGCGGTTGGGGCGGCGGCCACGGTGGCGGACATCATCACTAAAAGAACGAAGCCTTGAATCAGGCAACGTAAGGACGGACGGCTCTCCTGAACATCGACGGGAGCCGTCCGTTCGTTTTTGCGGCGGACACGAGGACGCCATCACCGGCCTGCTCCTTGTCCGTCTCTCACTGGAGCGCAGGACAAGATGAAGAAACTCACAAAAGCGGCGGCGGCCGCGGCGGTGCTGGCGGGGGCCTCACTGTTCGCATCCGCGCCGGCCGAGGCGGGCTTCGGCCTGTCGATCGGGCTCGGCGGCGGCGTCGGGTTCTCGTATGACAGCGGCGGCTATTGCGACAGCTATGGCTGCCCCGACGGCTTCTGGGATTACCAGGTCTCCTACTGCCCGGTGTTCTTCCGCGGCCAGTGGTATCGCGGCCCGATGTATTACCGCACCAGCCATGGCCGCACGCTCTATTGGATCCATGGCGACTGGCGCCGCGACGAATGGTCGGCGCGCCGTCCGTCTTTCGCCTGCGTGAACCGTTTCGGTCCGGCGCTCGGCTTCGACTTCTACCAGAGCCACGGCTTCCGCTGGCGCGACGACTGGCGTCAGCGCTGGTATCACGACCATGGCGGGCGCGATCACGGCCATGATTGGGATCGTGGCGGCAACTGGGATCGCGATCACGGCGGCCGTGACGGCGACCATGGCGATAATGGAGATCGTGGCGACCACAATGGCGATCGCGGCGGCCACAACATCGACTCGTCCGCGCCCGTCGGCGGCACGAACAACGGCGGATCGGGACATCATCACGATCATGGCGCCGGTGGCGGCGCGGGCGGCAATGTCGGTGCCGGCGGCAGCGGCTCCAGCGGCGGCGACATCTCCGGCGGTTCGGGCGGTCACCACCACGACGGTGGGGCTGGCGGCGGCGGCGGTAGCGGCGGCGCACCGGCAACCGGCGCGCCGGCCGGCGGTACACCGGGCGGTACACCGGGCGGCGCACCGAATGGCGGTTCGGGCAGCGGTTCCGGCGGTGGCGGTCATCACCATGACGGCGGCGGCACGCCTCCGGCGCCGACGCCTCCCGCGACCACGGCACCAACCATCCTGACGCCGGCGCCCGCGCCGGCGCCGGCGCCCGTGGTGACGCCGCCCGCGACACCTCCGTCCGGTGGTGCTGCGACGGGTGGCGGTCATCACCACGACGGCACCGCGCCTACGGGCTCGGATCCGTCGACCGGTGACAAGGACCGGCATCGTCCGAACAGCGAAACGCCGTAACGGCGAATCGCAGCGACGGCCCCGGCGTTCGCGCGCCGGGGCCGTTTTGTCAGGACGAGACCGCGTCGGGGTTCGCCGTCCACGGAAATCGGCGACGATCTCGTTCTCTGGCGCATCAAGCGGCTTTTCTGAAACAATCGGTCCCTCGCGCGCATGCTTGCGCAACGCCCTTCGATTGAATCCGCCGCACCCGCTGGAGTAGTTTGCGCGCAAATCTGAGCCCCTCGGCTCGAACGAAAGGGACCATCCCATGCGCGTCGGCGTGCCGAAGGAAATCAAGAACCACGAATACCGCGTCGGCATGACGCCGCCCGCGGTGCGCGAGCTGACCTCGCGCGGCCACGAGGTCTGCGTCGAGACCAACGCCGGCGACGGCATCGGCATCACCGACGAGATGTACACCCGCGTCGGCGCCAGGATCCTCAAGACCGCCGACGAGATCTTCGCCACCGCCGACATGATCGTGAAGGTCAAGGAGCCCCAGCCGGTCGAGATCGCGCGCCTGCGCCCCGGCCAGGTGCTGTTCACCTATCTGCATCTCGCGCCCGATCCGGAGCAGACGCAGGGCCTGCTCAAGAGCGGCGCCATCTGCATCGCCTATGAGACCGTCACCGACGCGCGCGGCGGGCTCCCTCTTCTTGCGCCCATGAGCGAAGTCGCCGGCCGCATGTCGATCCAGGCCGGCGCGCATTGCCTGGAGAAGGCGCAAGGCGGCCGCGGCCAGCTGCTCGGCGGCGTGCCGGGCGTGCCGGCGGCCAAGGTCGTGGTGCTCGGCGGCGGCGTCGTCGGCACCAACGCGGCGCGCATGGCGATGGGGCTGGAGGCGCATGTCATCGTGCTCGACGTCTCGTTGAACCGCCTGAAAGAGCTCGACGAGCAGTTCGGCTCGCGCCTGCACACGCTCTATTCCACCATCGACGCGATCGAGGAGCAGGTGACGAGCGCCGACCTCGTCATCGGCGGCGTGCTGGTGCCGGGCGCCGCGGCGCCCAAGCTGATCACCCGCAAGATGGTCAGCCAGATGCGGAAGGGCTCGGTGTTCGTCGACGTCGCCATCGACCAGGGCGGCTGCGCCGAGACCAGCCACGCCACCACCCATGCCGATCCGACCTATGTGGTCGACGACGTGGTGCATTACTGCGTCGCCAACATGCCGGGCGCCGTGGCGCGGACCTCGACCTTCGCGCTCAACAACGCGACGCTGCCCTTCACCATCGCGCTGGCCGAGCAGGGCGCCGAAGGCGCGATGAAGAAGAACAAGCATCTCCTCGCCGGCCTCAACGTCTACAAGAACACGCTGACCTACAAAGCGGTCGCGGATGCGCAGGGCCTCGCCTTCAAGAGCGCGGAGAGCGTGCTGGGGATGTGAGCGCGGCGCGCGCCGCGTTCAGTTGTCGATGTGCAGACTGAAGCCGACGCCGCCCTGCGAGCCGCCGAGCCCGGAGCCGTAATAGTAGTTCAGGCCGGCATGCACTTTGTCCGAATCGAACAGCCTGGTGTTCAGCGGATCGCCCCATTTCTCGTCGAGGCCACGGCTGTTGGAGGACGAATCGGCATTCGCGGCCGGCGCCGTGAAGCCGTTGCCGACCGTAAACGGCAGGATCGACGCGCCCGCTGGCGCGGCCGGCGTTGCAAGGGATGGAATGAGCACCGAGACGTCTCCGCCGCCGACGCTGCCGGACGTAAGCGTGGTGCGTGTGCCGCCACCGCCGAGTATAAGGGCGCCGGAGACACCGTCAGCCACGGTCTGCGTCGGCAGGGCCAGCAGCGCCAATCCCAGGAAGCCCGATCGAAACGAACGCGCAATTGCCGCCATCACGATTCCCCCGTAAGAGGTATGCAATATCCGCGCAGTATATAAGGGTTAATCGCGCGCGTACAGGGCCGGATCGGCCGCGATCTACGGGTGATTGCACCCCATGTCGCCTTCTTCGCAGGCGGCCTGCGCCTTGAGCCGCTTGATGCGCTCCAGCGTCAGCTCGGTGTCGCAGTTCGTCACCATGGTCGAATGGATCGTGCCGCCGATGGTCAGCGCGGTCTCATAGTCGCACTCGTCGTCGCGGAATTTGATCCAGGAGCGCTGTGCCGCCTGCAGCAGCTTGCGGTTGGCCGCGTCGTACCGGCCGTAGAGCTGCTTATAAAGAGCGTTCATCGCGGTGTCGGCGGCGGTGAGGTCGCGCCCGGCGCAGACAGTCATCTCATACGTCGTCTCGGGATTCTTGCAGTTCACCCGCGGGTCGCCCGCCGCCCGGCCCGGCGCCGCCGCGAACCATCCCGCCGCCAGCGCGGCGGCCAGCGCAAGCAGGTGGCGCGTCTTCATTCGTCGTTGCCCTGCTTGAGCTGCTGCGTGCGCAGCTTGGTCAGGCGCGCCAGGCAGCCCGCATACACCATCGAATAGATGCTGCCGCCCTCGTTCTCGGCGCTCTGATAGGTGCACTCGGCGTCGCGGAACTGGATCCACGCCCGCTGCGATTTGCGCAGCAGGTCGAGCGTGTGCGTATCGAGCCCCTTGATCGTGTCGCGCCAGGTCCGGTTGAGCGCCGCGTCCGCTGCGCGATAGTTCTTGTCGGCGCAGATGTTCATGTCGTTCTGCGACACCGCGTTGTTGCAGTCGATGCCGTCCGCGTCGTCCGCCAGCGCCGGCGCGCCCCACAGCAGAAGCGGCAACGCCGCCGCGATCAGCCACGCCCTCATGCCAGCGCGCCGCCGTCGACCGTGACGCACTGGCCCGTCATCCAGGCGCCCGACTTGGCCGCAAGGAACACGGCCGCGCCTGCGATGTCGTCGGGCTCGCCCAGGCGGCGCAGCGGCGTGCCGCTGCTCGAACGCTTCTCGGCTTCCGGCGTGTCCCACAGGGCGCGCGCGAAATCGGTCTTGACCAGGCCCGGCGCGATGCAGTTGGCGCGGATGTTGTGCGGCCCGTATTCCACCGCCAGATTGCGCGCCAGCTGCAGGTCCGCCGCCTTGGAGATCGCGTAGGCGCCGAGCACGCTGGAGCCGCGGAAGCCGCCGATCGACGAGACGATGATCACCGCGCCGTCGCGCCGCTCCACCATTTCCGGCAGCACCATCTGGCACAGCCAGTGGTTGGAACGGATATTGGCGCCCAGGATCTTGTCGAAGGCCTCGTCGGGAATCCCCTTCGACGGCCCGAAATAGGGATTGAGCGCCGCGTTGCACACCAGCACGTCGATCTTGCCGAGCTTGGCGCGGGTGCCATCGACCAGCGCCTGCAGCTGCTCCTTGTAGTTGATGTTGCAGGCAATCGGGAACGCGACCTCGGCGCCGCGCGCCGTGTTGATGTCGCCGGCGACCTTCTCGCAGGCGTCCGCCTTGCGGCTGGAGATCACCACCTTGGCGCCGTGCTCGGCCATGCGGTGGGCGATGGCTTCGCCGATGCCCTTGGTCGAGCCGGTGATCAGCGCCACTTTTCCGGAAAGATCGAAGAGGTTCATTTTTCACCTTTATGCGTTGTGAAATATCAGACCATCACCCTAGGGCCGATTTGGTTTGATTTGAACCACCCCTAAAGCCGTCATCGCCCGCTTCATGCGGGCGACCCAATTCCCTTTTCGGCGGCGAAAAATTGGGTTGCCCGGACAAGCCGGGCAATGACGGGGTTGGGGGTGGGCAAGCTCAAGACAAAACTGCCTGGCGGATGTCCCTACGGCCAAATATCCGCCACCTTTGCCGCGCGAAAATCGCCATGGATTTTGTCATGAAAAAGCCCGCCCGCCTCTTGATCCCATTGCTCGCGCTGGCCGTCTCAGCCTGCGGCGGCGGTCCG
>OLLF01000200.1_pt1 | contig 23174 bp, 20 predicted proteins | sample 1604471 | NCBI WGS metagenome assembly OLLF01 (sample SAMEA104055714, study PRJEB20765) | soil metagenome | isolation source: soil
TCGATGCGCCTCAAACTTAAACGCGCAGGATGGGATGAAGCCTTCCTCTTCGACCTAATCCGACATATGCGATAGCCCTGCCCTCAAGGGGAGGGTAAGACTCACTGCACGAACGGGTCGCGCACCATGATCGTGTCGTCGCGGTCGGGGCTGGTGGAGAGCAGGGCGACCGGCGCGCCGATCAATTCCTCGATCCGGCGGACATATTTGATCGCGTTCGCCGGCAGCTCGGCCCAGCTGCGCGCGCCGCGCGTCGAGCTGTTCCAGCCTTCCAGCGTCTCATAGATCGGCACCAGCCTGGCCTGGTCGTTGGCATCCGCCGGCAGGTAGTCGAGCACTTGATCGCCCAGCCGATAGCCGACGCACACGTCGATCGCCTCGAAGGTGTCCAGGATGTCGAGCTTGGTCAGCGCGATGCCGTCGATGCCGCCGGTGATCGCGGTCTGGCGCACCAGCACGCTGTCGAACCAGCCGCAGCGCCGCTTGCGCCCCGTCACCGTGCCGAACTCGTTGCCGCGCGCGCCCAGCGTCTCGCCGATGTCGTTGATCTGCTCGGTCGGGAACGGCCCCTCGCCGACGCGCGTGGTGTAGCTTTTTGTGATCCCCAGGACATAGCCGATCTGGCGCGGCCCGATGCCGGAGCCTGCCGCCGCCTGGCCCGCCACCGTGTTGGACGAGGTGACATAGGGATAGGTGCCGTGGTCGATGTCGAGCAGCACCGCCTGCGCGCCCTCGAACAGGATGCGCTTTCCGCCGCGCCGCGCCGCGTCCAGCTCGCGCCAGCTGGAGCCGATATAGGGCAGGATCTTCGGCGCGATCTGCGTCAGGACTTCCAGCAGCGCGCCGGCGTCGATCTCCTCGGCGCCCGAGCCCCGGCGCAGCGCATTGTGATGCGCCAGCAGCCGGTCGATCTTCGCGGGCAGCGAGGCGAGGTCCTTGAGGTCCACCACGCGGATGGCGCGGCGCCCGACCTTGTCTTCGTAAGCCGGCCCGATGCCGCGCTTGGTGGTGCCCAGGCGCTGCAGCGAATTGGAGGATTCGCGCACCGCGTCGAGCTCGCGATGGATCGGCAGCACCAGCACGGCGTTCTCCGCCAGCACCAGCGTCGCGGGCGTCACCGCCACGCCCGCGTCCCTCAGCCTCGTGATCTCCTCGATCAGCGCCCAGGGATCGACCACCACGCCGTTGCCGATGATCGAGCGCTTGCCCTGGATCACGCCCGACGGCAGCAGCGACAGCTTGTAGGTCTTGTCGCCGACCACGATGGTGTGGCCGGCATTGTTGCCGCCCTGGAAGCGCACCACGATCTCGGCGCGGTTCGCCAGCCAGTCGATGATCTTGCCTTTGCCTTCGTCGCCCCACTGGGCGCCGATAACCGCGACGTTGGACATATTCCGTACCCGGATGAATCTTGGTCCTGCGAAGGGACTCACAGGCACGGTCACCATTTATAGCGCGTAGGCACTCTGGCGCGAACAAATTTGCTGCACTGCGACGATCCGGCCTTCCCCGCCGCCACACCGCTTTGCTACGCTCGAATCGACGTGAGGTTACGGGCCTTCGATGCCGCACCGGCAGCGCCTTCCGGTTCAACTGACGCCCTATCGGGGCGCGCCGCCGCGCATCGGCCACAATGGCGGCCCGGCGCTCGACCTGTCCTGGGAAGCCTGGGTCTGGCGCAAGGCGCATGCCGCGGCCTGGAAGCCGCCGCGCCGGGACATCGCGCTGCATCGGCTGAAGCGCGCCGAGCGGCTCGGCCTCGACTACAAATCCTATGCCGGCGTGCTGATGAACCGCGGCACGCATCTGGGCGCGGCGATCTTCCTGCTGGACGGTCTCTCCGCCGCCGAATTGCGCACGGCGTCCGAACGCATCGCGGCGCTCGGCGATTGCCGCGTGCTGGTCGGCGTGGCGGAAGGCGGCGATGCCGATGCCGCGCTCATCGCGCGCGCCGACGCGGTGGTGGCAGGCGGCGACGCCCGCGCGCTCGCCCGCGCCATCGACCGTTTCCTCCTGAAGCACCAGCTGACGCCCGGCGGCACGTTCCTGGTCGGCGCCGCGTCGGCCCATCTGCGCGCCGCCGAAGATGCCGGGCTGGCGCTGTTCCTGTGGGCGAAGGATTATTTCGGGCGGGCGGCGAATTAGCTGCCAAAGGCCGCGCCACCAAATTGCCACGGAGGCCCGCTCTGCTCCGCCCGCGCACAGGGAAGGGGTTTTCGGTGCACGACAAGTTCGTCCTGTTCGGACACCAGCATCTCATCGTCATCGCGCTGACCTTCGCGGTGCCGGCGGTCCTGGCCGGCGTCAAGCGCCGGCGCCTGCCGGACGCCGACCATCGCTTCCGCTGGTTCTTCGCCGTCGTCCTGGCCGGCACCTGGATCGCCTGGTACGTGCTGTTCATCGCGCGCGGCTGGCTCGGCCTCGGCAACGCGCTGCCGATGAACCTGTGCGACTGGGCGACCATCGCGCTGATCGCCGCCCTCATCCGCCCCGGGCAGAAGACTTACGAGCTCGCCTATTTCTGGGCGCTGGCCGGCACCATGCAGGGCCTCGTCACGCCGGACGTGAACTTCGCGTTTCCGGAACCCCAGTTCATCGTATTCCTGCTCGGCCACGGCGCCATCATCGCGGCGGTGATCTATCTGACCTTCGGCACGCATTTGCGGCCCGTGCCGGCCTCGCTGCCGCGCGTCGCGGCCTGGACGATATTGTATGCGGTTGCCGCGGGCCTCACCGACTGGCTGCTCGGCGTCAATTACGGCTTCTTCCGCGCCAAGCCGGGCCACGCCACCTTCTACGACCTGCTGCCCGACTGGCCGTATTACATCCCGCTGACGGTGGCGCTCGGCATCGCCGCGATCCTGGTCCTCTACGCGCCGTGGTTCGTGGCCGATGGCATCGCGAGCCGGCGCCGCGCAAAGGCGCCGTGACCGCAAGGCGGACCGCGCCGGGGAGTCACTTCGCGCGCTTGGGCGATTTCCATCCCGTCAGCCGGGCCTGTTCCGCTTCCGGGACGCCATAGATATCGGCGGCGAGCGAGACGAGGCCGGCGCGGTTGCGGACTTCAATGACCTTGCGCTTGGTCGCGATCAGGCCGCCGGCTTCCAGGCTTTGCAGTGCGACGGTGACGCCGGCGCGGCGCACGCCCAGCATGATGGCGAGGAACTCATGCGTCAGCGGCAGCGCGTCGCCGCTCAGCCGGTCATGCGCCATCAGCAGCCAGCGCGCCATGCGCTCTTCGATCTTGCCGATGCCGTTGGCGAGCGCGGTATGGGAGGCCTGCATGTGGAACGCCTGCACCACCGCCAGCAGCGTGTGCTGCAGCGTCGCGCTCTTGCGGATGGCCGTGCGCAAGACGTCCGCGTCGATGCGATGTCCGGAGCCCTCGACCTGCACGAAGGTGGCGTTGGCGGAGCGGTCGGTGCCCATGATGACCGGCTGCGCCGTGACGCTGTCGCGCCCGATGAGGCCCACTTCGACCACGCGGCCGCGGCCGCCATTGGCCACGACGGAGACGATTCCGTCCTGCGGGAAATAGGCGAACTTGATCGGCAGGTTCGGCTCTTCGGCGCTTTGCCGGAAAGCGAGCGCGACCGGCTCCAGATGCGGCTGAAGCAGCGCCAGATCACTTTTGGAAAGAATCGAAAGCACGTGATTGGCTAAAGCCATACGCCCTCTTTGGGGCAGGAGCCGGATGGAAAGGGCCGCCGTTCGGTCCTACTGGTCGAAGGACGACGGGGCGACCGTGCGCTCAATCGGCACGAATACCTAATAGCGCCGTAATGGCGGTTATTTGGGCGTTTTGCGCGCATCAAACTTGCTGCACCCGACATTGTGGCGGGCAGCTGCGCTGCGTGGAACGCGCTGCCGGTCTTGTGGAACTTGCTGGCTGTCAAAATTGCGAAGCGTCGAACGACGATGCGAGTGCGTGCGCTTCAAGTTTGCCGGCCGCACGCGCGTGCTGCAACAAGATTACGTGTACGTTTTGGTACACTGCGCGAGATTTGCCGTGTTGCGGACGATGCCGTCTGCGCCGGCATCGCGGCGCGCTTGCCGCCTGTCGCCGCCGCGGCTTATTCCCGGCGTGGCGCCGCGAGCGCCACGGCCGCGGCCAGCTCTCGTTCGGAGAACGGCTTGCCCAGCCTGGGCCCGTCGATCGTCACGCCGCCGGGAAGCTCCGCATAGCCCGTCGCCAGGATCGCCGGCAGATTCGGCCACTCCATCTTGACGGCTTCGAGCAATTGCGTGCCGGTCATTTTCGGCATTGCCTGGTCGGTGATCAGCAGATCGAAATCCTGTTGCCGCAGCAGCGCGAGCGCGGCCGCGCCCGAGAACGCCTCCACCACGCTATGGCCGAGCTCTTCGAGCATGGCCGTCGTGTTGAGCAGCACCAGGGGGTCGTCGTCGACGGCGAGGACGCGCAGGGCTTTGGCCGCGGCCGCCGGGCCGGCGATGGGCTCGGGCATTTTCGCCGCCTCGGCGCCCGTGGCGCGCAGCCAGATTTCGGCGCGCGTGCCTTCACCCTCGCGGCTTTGCAACACGAAGCGGCCGCCCATCTGCTCGCTCATGCCGTGCACCATCGACAGGCCCAGGCCCGTGCCCTTGCCCACGCCCTTGGTGGTGAAGAAGGGCTCCAGCGCGCGCGCCAGCGTTTGCGCGTCCATGCCTTCGCCCTTGTCGCTGACCGCCAGGCAGACATAGGGGCCGGGCGCGAGCCTGGTCTCGTGCGCCGGGCCGATGGCGTGCTCCCTGGCGGAAATCACGATGCTGCCGCCGTCGGGCATCGCATCGCGCGCATTGACGGTCAGGTTGAGCAGCGCCAGCTCCAGCTGGTTTTCATCGGCCAGCACCTGGCTGAGAGCAAGCGGAAACTGCAGGTCGATTTCCACGGTGGGTCCCAGGGCGCGCTGCAGAAGCTCGTTCATGCCGCGCACCAGCGCCACGAGGTCGACCGGCTTGGTGTCCAGCTGCTGCCGCCGCGCAAAGGCCAGCATGCGCTGGGTCAGCGTGGCGCCGCGCCGGGCCCCCGCGATGGCGTTGTCGATCAGGCGCAATTGCTGCGGCTCGTCCGGCAGGCGCTTGCGCAGCAATTCCAGGCTCCCCAGGACCGCCATCAGCAGGTTGTTGAAGTCGTGCGCCACGCCGCCGGTGAGCTGCCCGACCGCGTCCATCTTCTGCGACTGGAACAGCGCCTCGCGCGCGCGCTCCAGCGCGGCCTGGGCATTGCGGCGCTCGGTGATGTCGCGCGTGATCTTGGCGAAGCCGATGACGTCGCCATTGTCCGCGCGGATGACGTCGAGCACGACATGCGACCAGAACCTGGTGCCGTCCTTGCGCAGGCGCCAGCCTTCCTTCTCGCACCGGCCTTCCCGCCGGGCGGTTTCCAGCGCGCGTTGCGGATCGCCCCGGGCGCGGTCTTCGTCGGTGTAGAATTGCGAGAAATGACGGCCGATGATCTCCGCCGGCGCATAGCCCTTGATGCGCTGGGCGCCCGTGTTCCAGCTGATGACGATGCCTTCGGGGCTGAGCATGTAGATGGCGTAGTCCGTCACGCCCTCGACCAGGAGGCGGAACTGCTCCTCGCTGCGCCGCAGCGCTTCCTCGGCCGCCCGCCGCTCGGTGAGGTCGCGCGTGATCTTGGCGAAGCCGAGCAATTGCCCGCCGGGGTTGCGGATCGGATCGATCACCACATGCGCCCAGAAGCGGCTGCCGTCGCGGCGCACGCGCCAGCCCTCGGCCTCGAATTTTCCTTCGCGCGCGGCGATGCCCAGCGCGCGTTGCGGCAGGCCCGTGGCGATGTCCTCGGGCGTGTAGAATCGCGAAAAGTTCTGGCCGATGATTTCCTTGGGCTTGTAGCCCTTGAAGCGCTCCGCGCCCGCGTTCCAGCTCGTCACGGTGCCGGTGGGATCGAGCATGTAGATGGCATAGTCGGTGACCGCCTCCACCAGCAGCCGATACCGCCCGGTGTCGTCCGTGTTGATCGGCGATTGGCTCATGACGCCCCGTGCGCAGGAATGCGCCTTGGGTGCAAACGCACGGCTTTGCATGCGGTTCCGGAAGGGAAGCTGGCGGGTTGCCGCAAGGTCAGACTTGACGGCGTGTGGCCGATGGCGGCCCGATGGGCGCCACGACCGGAAGGAACCGACCCATGACCGACGCCTGGATCATCGACGCCTGCCGCACGCCGCGCGGCATCGGCAAGCACCCCAAGGGTGCGCTGTCGCAGCTGCATCCCCAGCGCCTGGGCGCCGCCGTCCTCAAGGCGCTGGCGGCGCGCAACGCCATCGACACCGCCGAGGTCGACGACGTGATCTGGGGCACCAGCGCGCAGCGCGGCCCGCAAAGCTGCGACTTGGGGCGCATGTCGGCGCTCGACGCGGGCTATGACATGCGCAGCAGCGGCGTCACGCTGGATCGTTTTTGCGGTTCGGGCATCACCGCGGTGAATCTCGCCGCCGCGACCATCATGGCCGGCATGGCCGATCTGGTCGTGGCCGGCGGCACCGAGATGATGTCGATGCCGAACCGCCGCAGCGCCGAGGACGGCCCGCCGCTGTTCGACACCGGCAATCTGCATCTGCGCGCGCTGCATCCCCAGACCAACCAGGGCGTCTGTGCCGACGCCATCGCCACGCTGGAAGGCATCGGCCGCGCCGACGTCGACGCGCTGGCGCTGGAAAGCCAGCGCCGCGCCGACGCCGCGATCAAAGCTGGCTATTTCCAGAAGAGCCTGGTGACGGTGCACAACGAGGACGGCTCGGTCGCCCTCGACCATGAGGAATTCCCGCGCCCGCAGACCACCGCCGAAGGCCTGGCCGCGCTCAAGCCCTCCTTCGAGCAGCTGGCCGACGTTGCGCTGAACGCCGACGGCCTCACCTTCCGCAAGCTGATCCTGCAGAAATACCCCGGCCTGAAGATCGAGCACATCCATCACGCCGGCAATTCCTCGGGCGTGGTGGACGGCTCGGCGGCGCTGCTGCTCGCCGCGCCCGACTACGCCAGATCGCATGGCCTGAAACCGCGCGCCCGCGTGGTGGCGACGGCCAACCAGGGCGACTGTCCGACCTTGATGCTCAACGCGCCGGTGCCGGCGGCCAGGCGCGTCCTGGCGCGTGCCGGGCTCAGCCTCGACGACATCGACCTGTTCGAGGTCAACGAGGCCTTCGCGGTGGTGACCGAGAAGTTCATCCGCGACCTCAGGCTCGACCGCGCCAAGGTCAACGTCAACGGCGGCGCGATGGCGCTGGGCCATCCCATTGGGGCGACGGGTTCGATGCTGATCGGCACGATGCTGGACGAGCTGGAGCGCCGCGATCTCAGGCGCGGCCTCATCACCATGTGCGCCGGCGGCGGCATGGCGCCGGCGATTATCATCGAGCGGATGCATTAGGGGCCTGGCTTGCCCGGGCGGTTCATAGCGACAGCGTATGAACGCGCGAACCTGTCACCGGCCCGGCTTCGCCTGGCGGCTACGCCGTGGCAGGCACCGCTGCTGCGCAGCGGAGCCTGGAGCGGGCGAAGGGAATCGAACCCTCGTATGAAGCTTGGGAAGCTTCCGTTCTACCATTGAACTACGCCCGCGATCCGCGTGGGATAGCACGAACCTTACTGGGTTGGGAGACCGGCCTTCGCATCCCCGCGCCGTGCTCGGCGGGAACGTCGGCGACGTGCTGACGGAGTCCGAGGCTTGAGCTTGTTCGGCCGGCGTCGTTCGCGCGCCGGCAGCTTCACCCGGCGATCGAATTTCAACGTCGATCACACTGCAGACCGCACGCCCCGGTGACACCCCCAAACCGCCCCAATGCAGCCCCAAACCCCACCTAGCGTCCCGTTCGTCGATGTTCTAAACTTTTTGTCACCTGCCCGGAATTGCGTCCGGCAGTGCCAATTTCAAGGGGGTTACCCATGCTTTCGAAGTCCAAAACGTACAGCGTCGCGGTGGCGCTCGGCCTGGCCGGCCTGGCGGCGGCCATGATGGCGACGCCGGCGCAGGCCCGCGGCGGCAGCACCGTCACGCTGCGCGCCTGCAATCACACCGACGACACCGTCCTGGTGGCGTCCAGCTTCATCCCGATCGGCGGCTCGGACTGGCGCAACAAGGGCTGGACCCGCGTCAAGGCGGGCGGCTGCGAGGACATCTTCAAGACCACCAACAAGACCTTCTACGCGCGCGCCGAAGTGAAGGGCGACAGCGACCAGTACTGGGGCAGCGACATCAAGCAGTGCGTCGAATATCCAGGCCCGTACGATTTCTTCACCGCCTCGGAAGACACGACCTGCCCGGAGGGCGAGCCGGCCGAGTTCACGACGTTCCACTCCGACGGCCGTCCGGTCTACGTCTGGAACCTCAATCCCTGATCGCCTGGCCCTTTGGCCATAAGCCTTCGGCAAGGCGCATCCGGCTCGGCAGAGCCGGGTGCGCTTTTGCTTTTGCGGGCGCGGAACCCGCCGCAATCGGACCTTTTTCGGTTCAGCTTGGGTTCATCTGGCCGGCGTCAAGGTCGCTTTCGGATCACTCGAAGGGTAACACCACCATGAAACGAATCATTGGCGCGGTTCTGGCGCTGACGCTGCTGGGAACCACGGCCGCCGAAGCGCGCGGCTGGGGCGGCGGCTATGGCGGCGGCTATCACCATCGCCATGGCGGCGGCGGTGCCGCGCTCGGCTTCGGCCTCGGCATCCTCGCACTCGGCATCATCGCCTCCGAAAGCGCGCATGACCACGACCGCTATCGCGAGCGCGACGAATATTATCGTGACCGCGACCGCGATCGCGACGGCGCCTATGACCGCGGCGACGACGGCTATCGCGACAGCGACCGCAGCCGCGAGCGCGACGACCGCCACGACGGCGGCGACGAATAGTCGGGTCTGCGGATACTACGAATGGAAAGCCCCGGCGCAGGCGCGCCGGGGCTTTTCGTCAGGGCCTGCTGAGCCCGTACAACAAGCAGTCCCGCCGCGCCCCGTCGCGCAGCACATGGCCGCGCAGCGTCCCTTCATAAGAAAAGCCGAGCGCCTCGAGCAGTTTTTTCGACGCCGCGTTGCCGGCATGGCAGCGCGCCGACAGCCGCTCCAGACCCTGTTCCTCGAAGCCGTAGCGCAGCACCCGCGTCATCGCCTCGCGCGCGTAACCTTTGCCCCAGGCTTCGCGGCGGAACAGGAAGCCGATTTCGGCGCGCCTGTGATGCAGGTCGATGTCGGAAAGATCGCACTCGCCGATGGCCGGTCCGCGCGGGCTGAGGCTCGCCACCCACCACTGCACCGCACCGCTTTGGATTTCGGCAACGTGATTGGCGATGATGCCGCGCACTTCGTCGACGCAGCTCTGCGCCGGCCAGTCCCAATAGCGCATGACCTCCGCGTCGCCGCGCGCCACGAACAGGTCGGCCGCGTCGTGCGACTGGATCGGGCGCAGGAACAGGCGCTGCGTCTGCAGGTTCATGCGTCAGAGATGGCCGTTGAAGGCGAAATGCGAGAACGCGCCGCTGGCCGGATCGTACTCCACGCCGAACGCCAGCGCCCCGCCGTCGCAGATCGAGATCGCGGCCGTGCGCCAGCTGGCTTGCACGACCGCGTTGCGCGCGCCGTTGACATAGATGATGCGGTGGCCGCCGACGATCAGCCCGCCATATTGGCGGTAATAGGCGCCGGGCTGGACCTGGGCGTCGGTCAGGACGCGATTGAGGCCGGCTTCCAATTTGACGATGTCGGCGGCGGCCGGCAGCCAGGCGCCCTGCGCGCTCGGCGCGGCGCGCGAGCACTGCCGCGCCAAGGCCGGTGCCTGCTCCGCCGGGAAGATGACCCCCCAAAACGGGTTGATCGGCGAGGTGCCGGCGGCCGCGGCGGTGCCGGGCCACAGGCCGGCGGCGAGCAGGAAAGCCAAAACGATGCGCATGCGGCCTCGGTTCTTGGAACTGTCGCAGTGTGACGGAGAATCTTGCCGAAATTGTGCGGAGCAGCAGAAAATCATGAGCCCCGGGGGCGGAGGCCCCCTTGAATCAAGGGTGACGGCACGGATCGCGGCACGGCGGATGGCGAAGAGCACAAAATCATGAGGCGGCCGGCACTTCCGTGCCGTAGCCGCCTCACGCTGCCCCCTTCAATGCGGACCCTAGTAACCGCGAGGCTTAGCCCCCAAGCCGTTCGGACCCGCGGCGCGCTAACTGTGCTGAGACGGGTGCGTGACGCAACGGTCATGCAGCGTCATTGCATGACAGCTCTGCGCTTTTGAAAGGGCTGTTGATTTACAGCAACAATATTCGTGACGGTACAGTCACAAAGTTCCTTGTCCTCGCTTTGCATTGCAGCTGCGAAGGCCGGAGAGAGGTTCAGGGCAGCTTGAAGTGCTTGGATAGTCTCAAGGCCTGGCGCTGGTAGGTCGAGCCGATGCCCTGGCCGTAGATCTCGGGCGGCGGATCGGTCAGGCGCTCGAACACCAGCCGGCCGATGACCTGGCCGTGCTCCAGGATGAAGGGCACTTCGCGGCTGCGCACCTCCAGCACCCCCCGCGCCGCCGGCGGCTGGCCCTTTTCGAAGCCGAAGCCGGGGTCGAAGAAGCCGGCATAGTGGACGCGGAACTCGCCGACCAGCGGATTGAACGGCACCATCTCGGCGGCATGGTCGGGCGGGATGGCGACCGCCTCCCGGCTGACCAGGATGTAGAACTCGTCGGGGTCGAGCACCAAATTGCCCGACGGATTGGGCTCGATGGAGTCCCAGTAGTCGTGCGGGTTCAGCGCATCGCGCTTGTCGACGTCGATGACGCCGGTGTGGCGCTTGGCGCGCCAGCCGATCCGCCCGCCGCCCGGGCCCCGTAGATCGATGGAGAGCGCCAGGCCGTTGTCGATGTCCGCCACGCCGCTGACGATCGCGGTCTCGGCGTGCAGCCGCCTCAGCTGGGTGTCGGTGAATTGCGGCGTGCCCTTGCGCACCCGCAACTGGTTCAGCTTGGAACCCTTGCGCACCAGCACCGGGAAGGTGCGGGGGCTGATCTCGGCATAGAGGCTCCCGCGATAGCCCGGCTCGACGCGGTCGAAGGCCTGCGCCCGGTCGGTGATCAGCCGGGTGAAGACGTCGATGCGCCCGGTCGAGCTTTTCGGGTTCGCCGTGCCCGAGACGCGGGCCGAGAAATCGGCGACCTCCAGCAGCGGCACGATATAGACGCAGCCCGTTTCCAGCACCGCGCCGTGGGTCAGGTCGATCTCGTGCATGAAAACAGAGGGCAAACGGTCGGCGACCGTCGCGTTGGGCCCGGGCAGGAAGCTCGCCCGCACCCGCCAGGCGACGGCGCCGAGGCGCAAATCGATGCTGGCCGGCTGGATCTGCTCGTCTTCGATGTCCTCGGTGGCGAGGATTTCCTTGCGCCCCCGGATCAGCCGCCTGAGCACATGGCTCGGCAGGATGCCGGTGGAATAGCGGCCATAGGAATCGCCGCTCTCGTCGGCCTCGCCGAACAGGGTGTCGTCGGGTTGGGTCATCCCATGACTTATAAGGCTGCTAGCGGCCGTATTGCCAGATCGGAAGCGTCTCCAGCAGAGCCGCGATCGCAGTCCGTACGGCGGGCGGCACCGGGAGGTCCGCCGAGTCGAGCCAGGCGCTCCGGAATCTTGCCACCGTGTCCTGCATGACATCGAAAACGAGTTTTTGCGGCAACCGCGCCCTGCCGGCGAACTCGCGGAAAAGCGCGACATCGAGCGCCGCGAAGTCCTTGTGTTTCATGAAGCTCAGCGCCATGCGGTCGTCCGGCACATAGGTGAGCGTGGAGACGAAATCATAGGCCGGCGCCAGCGCGGCATGCCGCCCATCGGGGTAGATCAGCGACCAGTTCTTGAGGTGCATGTCGCCATTGCCGATCAGCGCGTTGAACGTCAGGCGGCGTATGAATTCCGCGATTCCCGTCTCGCCGATCTCGGTCCAGATCACCTCGGCGATATTGCGATAGCTGGCGCGCGCATATTTTCTCTCCGGATAGACGCCGAAGACCTGCGCGAAATCCTCGACGTGGATGCGCTCGCCTTGCGGTCCGCGGTCAAAGCGCGCGATGACGAACGCGTTGGGGCCGATGCCGTCGATCCCCGCTGGCAGGCCCGCGACCTCCTCGATCGGGAGAAGCCGGGTCTGCGGCACGTCGATCCCGCTGCGGCGCGCCAGCTCCATCATGGCGTATTCGTTCTCCGGAACGCCGACATGGGTCGCGGAAGGAAGCTTGACGATCCACGATCCGCCGGTGCCGTCCGCCGGAACCGTGAGGCCGCCGCGCGCATTGCGGACCGCCGAGAATTTGAGCTGCACGCCCGCCAGGGAGAACCGCAACGGCCTGTTCCTGCGCAGCGTGTGCGCCTCGCGGGCGTCGTCGGGCAGGATATCGCCGGTGCCGTCCTGCGGCACGATCTCGACCGCGCCCGGAAGGTCGCGGCCGAGTGCGCGAAGCAGGAAGAACTCGCGTTCCGGATTGACCTCTGCGCGCCGTGCGAGATAGTCGCGCATCGGCCCTTCGGGCAGAAGGTTGGAGAAGAAGGGCGGCAGGCGGGTTTGGGCGATTTGCAGTTCGGTGATCAGTCCGCCGAACGCATCCTTGAACGACAGGCTCAGCACCGGCCGCTCGGGATCGTCGATATAGCTCTGGTCGAAAGCGAAGAGATTCTTGTCGTCGGACAGCCGCGTGATCACGCCGACCCGGCGCCCCTCCAGCCTTACGTCGAGGCCTGCGAAGTCACTCATCGTCGCCGTCGTCGTCCAGACGATAGGCAGGCAAGGTGCGCGCCGTATGCGCCGCCGAAGTCTGCGGTTTTTTCAAAACAAGCTTCATGTTCGGTGCGTTCTTCGATTCGGTTGGCAACGGCCGCATGGGATTGCGGCTCTTCGGCGCCGGCTGCGCGATGGGCCCCGTTTTCCCGCGTGCCGGGAGCATCAGGCTGGTGCTGGCGAGCGCCTGCATGGCGGGCAAGACGGTCCGCGGCACCAGTGAAAGCTCCAAGTCGAGCGCGCGCGCGATTTCCGTCACGGTCGAAAGCCGCGCGTCGACGGCGCCGCTCTCGATCTTCGAGATCTGGCTTTGCGGCAGCCCGACCTTGGCGCTCAGCGCGCGCTGGCTAAGCCCTTTGCCAAGGCGCGCAGTCTCAAGAGCGGCTCCAATGCTTTTTGGGATCATTTTGATGGCGTTTTTTATATCATCATCGGGAATTGATATACTATTCAATATCATATTTGTCAATACGTGATATAGTATAATATATCACATGGCGATATTGATATACTATAGACCATCAATCCTCAAAAACGCCCTTATATCCCCAATCGTCTCGGCCAGGCCGCAGCGCTTGATCGGCGCGTCGGGCGGAAAGGCGCTCAGCAGGCGCGTCGGCGTGGCGGGCTCCAGGATCACGAAGCAGCCCTTGTCGCCGTCGCCGCGGATCAGCCGCCCGAACGCCTGCTTCAGGCGGAAGCGTGTCAGCAGGTCGTCGTAACCCTTGCCGAAGCGCGCGCGCCGCGCCTTGTGCAGGATCGTCGGCTTGGGCCACGGCACCTTGTCGAACACGGCGAGCCGCAGCGAGCGCCCCGGCACGTCGACGCCGTCGCGCAGCGCATCGGTGCCGAGCAGGCAGGCGTTTTCCTCCGCCCGGAACAGGTCGACCAGCGCGCCGGTGTCGAGCTTGTCGACATGCTGCGCATAGAGCGTGATGCCGGCATCCGCGAGCGGCGCCGAAATCCGCTGCTCCACCGCGCGCAGGGCGCGCACCGCCGTGAACAGGCCGAGCCCGCCGCCGCCGCTGGCCAGGAACAGTTCGCGGAACGCCGCGGCGACCTGGTCCGCATCGCGCCGGTTCACGTCCTTGACGATGTAGATGCGCGCCTGGCTTGCGTACTTGAACGGCGAGCCGAAACTGGCGCGCCGCGCTGGCTCGGGCAGGTGATTGGCGCCGGTGCGCACCTCGGCGCTCAGCCAGTCGTCGACGCCCTCGGCGCTGTCGCGCAAAGTCGCCGAGGTGATCAGCGCGCCATGCGCCGGCGCCAGCACGTCGCGCGCCAAGGGAATCGTCGGATCGATCCAATGGCGTTCCAGCCCGACGTCAGTGTCGCGCCCGTCCTCGCGCGCGATCTCGAACCAGTCGACGAACTCCGCGCCGCGCGCGCGCTCCAGTTCGTCGAGCATTTGGATCCAGGTCGGCACCACGAAGCGCCCGCGCCAGGTCAGCCCGCGCGCCGCCGCCTCGATGCGCGCCCGGCTGAAGGTTTCGAGCTCCTCGCTCTTGTCGTCCATCTGCTTGCGCAGCATCGCCGCCAGCCGCATCAGCGGCGCGGCCAGCCGCTTCAGCCCGCGCGACAGCTCGCGCGCCGCCGCCAGCATCTCCTCGCCCAGCGGCTGGGTGTCCGCCTCCAGCGTGTAGAAACTGTCCGCGTCCTCGCTGCGCGCGCGCACATGTTGATACGCAGCGGCGAGAAACAATTCCGCCGGCCCGCGCGGGCCCCCGCCATGCAGCCGCGACATCCAGCCTTCCGCCGCCAGCACGCCCGCCGCATTGATGCATTCGCCGAGCGCGGCCTCGGCCTCGCGGTCGTCCTGCGTCAGATCGCGCAGGCGCTCCTGCAGTCCGCGCATGCGGCTACGTGCCCGGCCCTCGGGCCCGCGGATCCAGCGCCGCAAATCCTGCATCTCCATGCCCGAGACCAGCGGCGCGAAGCCCGAATCCGCCGCGTCGAACAGGTGATGGCCTTCGTCGAAGACATAGCGCACGCGGCGCTCCGGCGGCGCATCGCTGGTCTCGTCGACCATCGCCCAGTCCTGCGACGCCTGCGCGATGACGAGGGCATGGTTCGCCACCACGATCGGCGCATGCCGGGCGCGGCGGATGGCGCGCTCGATGAAGCAGGTGCGATAGTGCGGACACGCCGCATAGATGCACTCGCCGCGGCGGTCTGTAATTTCACTTAAAGCCATCGAGCTGCCGAGGAACGCCGGAAAGCCGAAACCCGAGACGTCGCCGTCGCTGGTCACCGCCACCCAGCGCGCGATCAGCCCCAGCGCCACGCTGCGCTGCCCGGGCGCCAGCGCCGTGCGCTTGGCCGCCTCCTCGAAGTTCAGCAGGCAGAGATAGTTCTCGCGCCCCTTGCGCACCACCGCCTTCTCGGCGCGCTCTTCCGGGTCGGGATAGAGATGGCCGATCTCCTGCACGATCTGGCGCTGCAAGTTACGGGTGTAGGTCGAGATCCAAAGCCCCGGACCATTTTTCTCCGCCCACAGCGAGGCCGGCGCGAGATAGCCCAGCGTCTTGCCGACGCCGGTGCCCGCTTCCACCAGCGCGACTTTCGGCGCGCCCGCCGTGTCGCGCGCGCTGAACGCATACGACGCCGCGTCGGTATAGGATTCCTGCTCGGGCCTGAGCTCGCCCATGCGGTGCACCAGTTGCGACAGCCGCGCGCGCGCGTCTTCCGGCGACACCGGCAGCGAGCCCGGCTTGTCCGGCGCCTGGTTGTCCTCCCACTCGGGAAGGCCGCGCCAGCTTTCCATGCCGGACAGCGGCCCCGCTTTGTCTTCGGACTCGCCCAGCACTTCGAGAATAAGCGCCGCCCAGCGCCACCCCGCGCGATGCAGCGTGCCGGCCAGCGCCCGCATCGGCGCCCGCGCGTCCTCCGGCGCATGGTGCAAGAGGTCGATCAGCGCCACCGCGCTCTCGCGCAAGGACCGCGCCTGCTCCGGCGCCGTGTGCGGCAGCGGCAGGCCGAGCGCCCGCGCCAGGCCCAGCGCGCTCGGCACGAAGGGCGCACCCGGCCGCACGAAGGCGAACAGCTCCAGCACGTCGAACAACGCCGCCGCCGGCGGCGTCTTCAGCCGCCCCGAGACGAACGCTGCATGCGCGATGATGACGTTGCCCGAGCGGAACAGCCGCCGCGCCTCGTCGATGCCGAGCGTGCGGCATTCGCCGCCGCGCTCGCACAGCACCGCCCCGCCCGGTGCAGGCACCAGGGCGGCGAGCTCGCGCAAGGGAATCGGCGGGGGGGCCATCGCCGCCACTCTATCAAACGCGCGGCGACTTTCAGAACACGCCCGGCACGATGCGATAGGGCACGCGCTTGACGTAGTCCGCCCACAGCGCGCCGTATTTCACAGAGCAGCGCCGGTCGTCGTCGATCTGGCGCGGCACCAGCAGCGCGACATAATAGAGCGGATAGAGCCATGGCAGGAGGCGATCCGGATGCCCGAGCGCCAGCGTCAGCCCGATCGCCATCAGGAACTCGCCCAGATAGTTCACATGCCGCGCCGCGCCCCAGAAGCCGCTGACCAGCAGCCTGTTGCTGCCGTCGCTCAGCGCCTCGGGCGCGATGCGGCCGAGGAACTTCGCGGCCGGATCGCGCTTGAAAAGATATTTCTGCATGTTGGCGCCGCGCGCCAGCGACCAGCCGGCGAAGAACAGCACCGCGGCGGCGGCCAGCATCGCGTGCGGCGCGTGCGGATCGGGCAGGTCCGCCGTCGACCACAGGCCGATGCCGTAGAAATAGGGATAGAAGACCAGGCACCCCCAGCCGAGCTTGAAACCGACGCGCTCGGCGACGAAATCATAGGTGTAGAGATGCACCCGCTCGAAGAAGAGATATTCGCAGAGGAAGAAGGTGAACAGCCCCGTATAGAGCGCCACGCAAGGCGACGGATCGGCTGGGAATGCCAACCGGTGATGCATCGCGAAGGAATAGAGATTGAGCCCCAGCATCGTCGCGCCGGCGAGGTAGAGCCACATCTTGGCATCGATACGCCCGCCGAGGCCTTGCGGATTGCTGGCGCGGCCGAGGAACAGGTCCGCGAGCAGCCCCCGCCCGCTGCGCGGTGCGCCCAGCACGATGACCAGCGTGAACAGCAGCCCGAGCACGCAGGCGCCCGCGAGGCCCTCCCAGCGCGTCGTCCAGAAGAAATCCCAGGCCAGCCAGCCCTGCCAGCACGCGAGCGCCCACAGCGCGACGGTGACGGCGAACACCGACAGCCCGTTCAGCCGATAGCGATACGGCCTCCCCGTCGCCGGATCGACGACATAGCCGTCCACGGCCCGCGCCGGCAGCGCCAGATGCAGCAGCGTGACCACCGCATAGACGCCGGCGGGCGCCAGGAATCCGGCCAGCCTCACGACAGCTCCCTGGTCGAGCGCGCCATGATGGCGATCACCATGCGCCGCGGCAGCAGCCGGCCCATGACGAAGCGCGCCAGCCGGTTGACGGCGCCCGGCACGACGACGGGACCATGGCCGAGCGCGTTCAACGTCTGCTCCGCCACGATATCGGCGTCCAGCGTCCCCGGCGCGTCGCCCTTGGCGCTCCTGGCATAGCCCGGCGTGCGCACCGCGCCGGCGCAGCAGGCCACGACGTCGACGCCGTGCGGTTTCAGCTCGCTCCACAGGCTCTCGCCGAGCACGATGTTGAAAGCCTTGGACGCGGCATAGGCGGCGATGCGCGGTGCGCCTTGCAAGCCGGCCAGCGACGACATCAGCACGATTCCGCCGCGGCCGCGCGCCACCATGGCCGGCGCCAGCGTCCGCGCGAACACCAGCGGACCTTTGACGTTCACGTCGGCGACCTGCAGCAAATCATCCATGGCGCGGGTGACGAGATCGCCCGCCGGCGCGAAGGCCGCGTTGTAGACGCCGAGCCCAATCTCGATATCCGCCGTCAGCGCCGCGAGCGCCGCCGGCAGGTCGGGCCGCGCCAGGTCGCAGACTTCGGCACGCACTTCGACGCCGTGGCGCGCGCGCAGCCGTTCCGCGACGCTACGAAGCTCGTCGCCGCGCCGCGCCAGCAGCAGCAAATTCAGCCCGCGCGCCGCCAGCGCGCTCGCGAACGCCGCGCCGAGCCCCTCGGACGCTCCGGCGACAACCGCCCAGGGACCATATTTGGCAGCGAAAGATGCTGTCATCCGCGCGCTACGCCACGGGCGTCGAAGCGGATGAACGATAGCGATGGTGTTGCACGGGACCCCCGGCTCCGTTTGTACCGGGACTGGGATGGGCGAGACAAGTCATCCTGCTACTGGCCGACGCGATGCACCGGAATAAGCACCACCGTGCCGCGGATGGCATCGAGCAGGGCCAGGAGTTTCGCCCTGTCGAAAGGCTTTTCACCTTTTGCCTGATCGGAGCCGTCGGCATGATAGCCGATCGTATAATGCATGCCGACGCAGGGTGTCGTGGAAATGCGCCAGACATAATCCTCATAGGTGTACCAGCCGCCCGGATCGCCGCCCACGACATGCGCATAGTCCGGCGTGTCGACGTCGAAGGCCGAGTCGAAGTCGGGCGGCGGCACGGCGATGAAACTCCAAGCGGCGCATTGGCTGCGGAAAGGTGGGAGCGGCACGATTGCGATGTGTACGCTGGTGCTGTCCAGAGTCGTTCCCGGCTGCAGATCGGCGGTCGGCGCGATGGCCAGCGCGTGTATGCGCGGCGGCGGCTCGCCGCTCGTGGGATAGTCGTCGTCGTAGTAGTCGGGATTGGGTTTCCAGTCGGCGGGAAAGGAAACGGCAAAGCCGCGCGCCTCGTCGCGATAGGTCTGCCAGCCGGTGGGCGTCGCCGCCGGCGATGCCGGTGCAAGCATCAGAAGAACCGCCGGAACGGAAAGCAGCCGCTTCATCTTGCCAGTCCATCTCCATTCGCCGCGACGATTGCCTTGCTGCGAACATACCCCAGATCGCATCGAATTGAACGTCGGCGGCGGCGAAGCATTGTATGGCAGTTCAGCCGGGCTTCGCGTTCGGGCGCGGCTTGGCCGCGACATCGATGTGGGCGACGTCGTCAATGGGGATGCCGTCGATGTCAAAATTTCTCACCCCGGCATCCTCGCCATGACCGTCGGCATATAGCAGATGGACGGCGAGGGGCGCGTCTCCCACGGCAAATTCCCGTCCGTCATTTGCAATGCGGATCTCCACCGCTCTAAGCGCGCGCCACGGAATGAGGATGCGCGCGCCCGACTTTACCGCCGGAAAGCCCGATCGCTCCTCGACCGGCGTGCTGAGCGCGCGATCGCCGACGCGCTTCTCGTAACCGAGAGCCGTTTGCGGATTCGCCGCTTGCCGGACGTCTCCCGTTCTCCTGGTGATCCGCAACTGTATCGCGTCGTCGTCGCCGACGGTGCTGGCCGCCCAGGCCCGGTTTCCGTCTGCGATCATCTTGAGCCTGGCGATGTCGCGAATGGGGATGACGATGTCGCCTTGCACGGTCTTCCCCTCGATGCCGCGGTCGGTGGTGTCTATCAGTTGTCTGTGAAGCGTCGAGCGATCCTTCAAGCGGATCGTCGCCGCGATCGACTGGGGCCCGTCGCAGAACTCACCGCCCAGCTCGCTGCTCAGCTTTCCGGCAGGCTCGGAAAATGCGATCGAATCGATGGTGGACCACGGGATTACGTCGCCAGAGGTGAGATTTCGTCTGCTTGCGTCCGCTCCGGCAACGATCGCCCGCAAGCCGGCGGCATCGGGATCGCCACCCAGGGGATACGAGCCGGCATCGCACAGGCGAAGATAATAGGCTTGTGGTTCGACCACGATGAAAGTCGCGCCTTGGCGGGTAACAATTTCGGCGACGGCGCGGGTGACCGCCGGGCGCGGTTCACATCCGCTCAACGCCGAAATCACCGCCAGGACCGTCAAGAGCGCGCGACCTCTCGCCAGGATGCCGCTCGACCGGACGCCGGCAACGGATGCGAATCGAGTCATTCGCCTGTTCATGCTGTGCGATCCATGCCTCGGCGTGAAATCCGAAAAGGCCATGATACATGCCGCGTCGGCGAAAATCGAACGGCAACGCGAAAGGGACGATGAGGTAACGAGTCACGTGCTTGGCGCGGCGTTGCCGCTACGCCACCAAATCCGGATACAGGTTCCCCAGCGCCTGGCGCGCCCGCACCTGCTCGCCGACCACCATCTGCGCCGCGTTGCGCAACTCATTGTAGTAAGACAATAGAAGTGCAAGCATAGGGCCCCAGTCCTGCTGCATTATTTCGTCCGCAAACTCAGGGCTTTCGGGGATATCATGAATACACAGCCCGCAAGCGCTGAGTTGCCGCGCACAATTTGGTCTGAGTTCGAAGGTTGGGCCGCGCCATTCAAACCCTGGCAGCGCTTCGTGTTGAGCACTATTATCCGCTCTGTAGCGCTGACGGATGATCAGGTCGGCGCTGCCTACAGTCAGTATCTGTATGATCATGAACTCGGTCCCGCTCCCCAGCCTGCGTTGGACATTCCTGTTGCCCTTGCCGGACGACCGGCTACTGCATTGCGGGGCACAACCTATCTGAAGGCTTTGTCTAACCTGCGCGGTGCCAATGCTCTGCCAGCGACGGCCGCGTTGGTATTTTCACCAGGGCTGACTGTGATCTATGGAGGCAACGGTGTGGGCAAGAGCGGTTTTGCTCGGGTATTGTCTAGCGCCTGTTTTTGCCGCAATCGCCCAACCGTAATTCCCGACATTTACGCGAATGGTCCACAGCCATCGCTTGCGGCGACCGTCAACATTTCCGGCTCAGACGGCAACGATTTCGCTATCGAACTGACCGCTGGAGTCGAGATTCCTGACCTCAAGCGAATATCTGTCTTCGATACGATTGAAGCGCGTACCTATCTCACCGAACAGAATCCGCTTGGCTTCAAGCCTATCGGCTTCGACGTATTTCCGGAGATGGCGCGCGTCTATGCCAAGTTGCTGGAAAGGCTGGATGGCGAGATATCACAGCGCATCAAGCTGAATATCTTTCCGAACAGTTTCATCGCGCCGCAAAGCGACCTGTCGCTCTTTGTGGCAGGTCTCAACGCGAAGACTAAGATCGAAGACATAAATCGCTTAGCGAACTTTGGTGAAGCCGAGACAGCGCGTCTCACTGAGGTCAGTCGCCAAATTACCGAGTTGCAGACAAGATCGGTCGAAACCGCTCTGGATCAACTGGAATCCGCCAAAAGTGATCTGCAGACGACTCTGACTCAGCTTGCTGCAGCGTTGGCATATGCGGCACCAGAGGCGCGCGCTAGAGATCAGGGCTTGATCGAGACTTATCGCGAGCATGCCTCCGCGGTGACGGCGATGGGCTCTGACTCCTTCAAACAAAGCTTCTTTAAGGCGACCGGTTCTCCGGAATGGGAAGGCTTACTGACTTCCGCGCATGCGCTAGCAGCGCACGAGGATGCTTCCTACCCCAAGCCAGGCGATCACTGTCTTTTCTGCAACCAGCCACTGGACGAGACGAGTCATGCGCTGATTCACCGCTACTGGGAATTTCTGGCCAGTGACGTCAGGCAGCGGGCAGCCGCCTCCAAGGAAGCGGTGGACGCCGCCGTCGATGATCTTGAAACAGCATATTTCGACTTTTTTAACCCGGAAACGACAGCATTTGCCACGGTCACGCGACTGCGACCAGAACTGGCGCCTCGCATAGAGAATGTCATCACAATGGCGGCGACTTACTGCGATCGGACGATCGCCAAGTTAAAAGGCGATGGCGCTGATCTATCTCCACCCGAATGGGCGGACGTGTTTCCAGAACTGGCGAGCTTACTTGTCCAAATTGAAACTGACATAGCACGTTTGAAGGGAAACAATCCCGCCGAATCGATCAAGAAGTTGGACGAAGAACGCGTGTTGTTGCGACACCGCCAAGTCCTGCATCAATTGTACGCTGAGATCATGGCGTGGATCAGGGACCAAAAGTGGGCAGCATTGGCCGCCGACACGCGCAAATTTCTCAGCCCCCGCCCGATCACAGACAAAGAGAAAGAACTGTTCGAGACAGTCATAGCGGAGGGTTATCGTAGTCTGCTTGCGCAGGAATGCGAAAGCTTGAACTGTGAAGTGCCGATAGAAATGCATACTCAAGGCCAACGCGGCCAAACAATTCGCTCGCTCAAAATGAAGGGCTATAAGCCCGATCAGATACTAAGCGAGGGCGAACAGCGGGCCGTGGCGTTGGCTGACTTTCTGACCGAAGTCACGTTAAATCCGTCCGCCACCGGCATCATTCTCGATGACCCTGTGAATTCCCAGGATCATCAGCGCAAGCGGCTAATCGCTGCGCGGCTCGTCAAAGAGGCTGAGCGTCGACAAGTGATCGTGTTTACTCATGACATGGTTTTTCTGTCCCGTTTGGTGGAGTTGGCTGGCGACGGTGTCTCACCCATGACGCATTGGATAGAACGCGATCACAACGGCAGGCCTGGTCAGGTCACGCTGCATGATAGTCCCGCTGAGTCGAAGCAGTATCGGAAAGTTGATAAGGCTGTCGCAACATTAGCGGAGGCGAACGCGGCGACTGGTTCGGACCGGCACCGGCTGGTTCAACGCGGGATGGGCGAATTGCGTCGCATGCTGGAGGAAATTGTACCATGGTTCATGTTTCAGCAGGTGGTGAATCGCTGGAGCGATCGCGTTATCGTTACGCGACTAAAGAAAGTGAACTGGGACAACGCGCTTGCTGACGAGATCGTTGCCGCCTATGAGGAGCTCTCTAGTTACATTGAGGGCCACACGCATCCCGAAGAATCTAGTGGCGCGCCACCAGATCCGGCCACTCTCGGCAAGTTGATCAAAAGGGTCGGTGACATCGTTCGACGCGCCAAAATTGAACGCTAGTGGCAAACTTGTTGAAACGCTTCAGGATCGAAACTGACCCGCACAAAGCCGCTCGCCGCTACGCCACCAGGTCCGGATACAGGTTCCCCAGCGCCTGGCGCGCCCGCACCTGTTCGCCGACGACCATCTGCGCCGCGTTGCGCAATTCGTGGCGGCTCTCGCCGCTGCGGGTCTTCTGGGTGAAGCCGCGCGCCGCCGCCGTCACCGCGATCAGGCCGAGGCCGCCCGCCGCGCCGGCGATATCCTGCGCCAGGCGGCTGGCGTCGTCCCATTTCTCCGCCGCGCAGGCCTCGGCCAGGCCGTTGCACAGGAGCTCGGCGTTCTCGATGTAGGATTGCAGGATGCTCAGCAGCGAGGCGAGCCCCACCGATTTTTCCAGCGCGGCAAACGCATCCGCGTCGATCGGCGCCAGCCTCTCGGGCTCGGCGCGCTCGGCCTTCTCCGGCGCCTTGGCGCGTTCGTGCAGCGCCGCCAGCACCGAATAGAGCTCTTGCGCGCTGGCCGGCCAGCGCAGCACTTCGCTCGCCGTCACCGGCGCGCGCTCGCCGCGCGTCAAGAGCGCCAGCACCGGCGCGGTCAC
>OLLF01000223.1_pt1 | contig 22702 bp, 28 predicted proteins | sample 1604471 | NCBI WGS metagenome assembly OLLF01 (sample SAMEA104055714, study PRJEB20765) | soil metagenome | isolation source: soil
GGCCAACACCCTGCTCGCCGCCGATCGCCTCTGGCAGCCAACCGCACCAATCAGCGCTTGACGGCCAACACAGATGCTCTCCCGCTCGCGGGAGAGGTGAAGGAGGGCGTAAACCTTCGCTGAAAACGATGATTTGACCGGGCAGCTTCGTTGTTAGAGGCTCTGGCATCGCTATCAATTGCGCGCCCCCGCGCCATCCCACACAGGAGACTCCCATGTCCGACGCACCCGCTTACACGCCGCCGAAAGTGTGGACCTGGAACAAGGACAATGGCGGGCGCTTCGCCAATATCAACCGGCCGACGGCGGGGGCGCAGCAGGACAAGGCGATGCCGGTCGGCAAGCATCCGCTGCAGCTCTATTCGCTGGCGACGCCCAACGGCGTCAAGGTCACCATCATGCTGGAGGAGCTGCTGGCGGCCGGGCACGCGGGCGCGGAGTACGATGCCTGGCTGATCAATATCGGCGCCGGCGACCAGTTCGCCTCGGGCTTCGTCGCCGCCAATCCCAATTCCAAGATCCCGGCGCTGATGGACTATTCCAGCACGCCGCCGACGCGGGTGTTCGAGTCGGGATCGATCCTGATTTATCTGGCCGAGAAATTCGGCAGCGCGTTTTTGCCGAAGAGCGGCGCCAAGCGCGCCGAGTGCCTCTCCTGGCTGATGTGGCAGATGGGTTCGGCGCCGTATCTGGGCGGCGGCTTCGGGCATTTCTACGCCTATGCGCCGGTCAAGATCCAATACGCCATCGACCGCTTCGCGATGGAGGTCAAGCGCCAGCTCGACGTGCTCGACCAGCACCTCGCGAAGAACGCCTATTTCGCCGGCGACGACTACAGCATCGCCGACATGGCGATCTGGCCGTGGTATGGCGGCCTGGTGAAGGGGCTGATCTACGAGGCCGGCGAGTTCCTGTCGGTGCACGAATACAAGAACGTCATCCGCTGGACCGACGAGGTCGCCGCGCGTCCGGCGGTGCAGCGCGGCCGCATGGTCAACCGCGCCTTCGGCGATCCGTCGAGCCAATTGCCCGAGCGCCACGACGCTAGCGATTTCGACAAGGTGCCGAAGAAGGCGGAATGAGTTGAAGCCTTCCGTTGCCGCGGCCTGGGCGATCCATGCGCTGACGGCGAGCGGCGCGGTGCTGGCGTTCTTCGCGCTCCTGGCGGTGGAGGAGGGCGCGTTCCGGCTGGCGCTGTTGTGGCTGGCGGCGGCGCTGGTGGTCGACGGCGTCGACGGGCCGCTGGCGCGCTGGGCCGGGGTGCGGGAGCGCACGCCCGGGCTCGACGGCGCGACGCTCGATCTCGTCGTGGACTATCTGACCTATGTCTTCGTGCCGGCGCTGCTGATCTATCGCGCCGGCGTGCTGCCGCCGGCGTGGGCGGCGCTGGGCGTGGCGGCGATCCTGCTGTCGTCGCTCTATACGTTCGCGCGCAGCGACATGAAGACGGAGGATAATTTCTTCCGTGGCTTTCCGGCGGTTTGGAACGTCGTGGCGTTCTATCTCGTCCTGCTGCATGCCGGGCCGGCGGCGGCGGGGATCGTGGTGGCGCTGTTCGCCGCGCTGACCTTCGCGCCGATCCATTTCATCCATCCGGTGCGGGTGCGCGCCTATCAGCCCTGGCTCGGGGTGCTGACGGCGGTGTGGGGGGCGGCCAGCGTTGCGCTGCTGTGGCCGGGATGGAGTCCGCTACTGGGGTTCGTGTGGCTGGCGCTATCGCTGACGGGGGCCGGCGCGCTGCTCGCCATAGGGTTGCTGCGCACGGCGCGGGGCGGTGCGGCATAAACGGATCGGCTATCGATCCGCCGGGCAAATCACGAAGCCGAGGCTCGCGCCCACGCGACGGATGCGGTCGTCCAGGCTGAGAAGCGCCAAATCGGGGTGGGTTCGCTTGACATAGATCGCTGACGCGACGTGCAGCGCATCGAGGGAGCGGATCGGCTCGTTGGGAAAGGGTCGGCAGGCGCGCGCGAGGATTTCAGGTGCAAGAGGCACCATCGACCAACGCTCTATCGCGACCAAAAGGTCCAGTGCGAGCCGGTTTGCCGCGCGTGACGACAGGCGTTCCAAAGCACGCTCGCGATGGATCGCGCGCTCGCATTCGACGCGCGTAAGGTCGGAAGTGAAAATATGATCGGCCGACGCCAGAACGGTTTCGACGGTCGCGCCCGATGGCTCCTCAAGAAGCCATGCGAGCACGGCACTCGACTCGGCATAGATGTTCATGGCGGCGGATCAGACGGTATCTTCGCGCAGCGCATCGAGTATTTCGGCGGACGTGATGCCCTCCAACAGCGGAGGGCCTGGGCGGTGATAGAAAGCGCGCTTCTCCTCCGCCGTCATCTCGTGATGGAGTTTGATCCGCGTGCGATTAGGCATCTCCGGCGGGCCGAGTTGCGCGACGGGCTCGCCGCGGTCGGTGACGACAATGGTTTCGCCGTCCTGCGCTTCGCGGACGTAAGCGCTGAGGCTGTTCTTGAGCTCGCGGATGCCGACGGTCTTCATGGGGGCAATGTAGCTCCATGAGGCCACATTGGCAAGGCGCTGGCTGCGCAGTCAGTAAGGCGTGCCGTCGCGGTGGGTGATGTGCGACTTGCCGTCGATCAGCGCGGCGATCAGGTCGATATCGGGATAGTGCGCGGTGTCGGTGACGAGGTGGTTGCCGATTTCGAGCACGACGGCGTCGGCGGCGGAGCGGTTCTGCAGATGATGGCCGTTGGGGTCGCCGGCCTTGAAGCCTGCGGCGTCGCCGGCGCGCAGGACTTCCTCGCCGTCATTGGTGACGAGCGTGACCTCGCCGGAAACGACGTAGACGAACTCGTCGCTGGCGTCGTGCCAGTGGCGCTGCGTCGACCAGGTGCCGGGCGGCAGGCGCAGCAGCGTGATGCCGATCTTGGTGAGCCCGGCGGCTTTGGCGAGGCGCTTGCGTTCGCGCTTGGCGACGGCGGAGGCGAAGGGCTTGGGATAGCCCGACCCGACATGCGTCGCGATGGCGGCGATGTCGAGTTTCTTCGTCACGCCTTAGTACGTCCTTGCCTTCGGCGGGATGTACTCGACCTCGTTGGTCAGCGTGTAGGTGTGCACCGGGCGGTAGTCGAGACGGGCCTGGCCGGTGGCGGGGTCGAGCCAGGAGAGCGTGTGCTTCATCCAGTTCTGGTCGTCGCGGTTGGGGAAATCCTCGCGGGCGTGGGCGCCGCGGCTTTCGTGGCGCACCACGGCGCCCTCCACCGTCACGATGGCCTGCTGGATCAGGTTCTCGAACTCCAGCGTCTCGACGAGGTCGGTGTTCCAGATCAGCGAGCGGTCCGTGACATGCACGTCCTTCAGGCGGCCGTAGATCTCGTCGATGTTCTTCTGGCCGCTTTTCAGCGTCCCGCCGGTGCGGAACACGGCGGCGTCGAGCTGCATCGCGTTCTGCATGGCCAGGCGCAGCTCGGAGGTCGGCGTGCCGCCCTGGGCGTGGCGGTATTTGTCGAGCCGGGCGAGGGCTTCGTCGCCGGCGCCGTGGGGCAGGTCGCGGTGATCGGCGATGCCCTTCAGCGAGTCCGCCGCATGCACGCCGGCGGCCTTGCCGAACACGACGAGGTCGATCAGCGAGTTGGAGCCGAGCCGGTTGGCACCGTGCACCGAGACGCAGGCCGCTTCGCCGACGGCCATCAGGCCCTGGATCGGCGTGTCGGGATTGCCGTCCTTCAGCGTCAAAGCCTGGCCGGTATAGGCGCAGGGAATGCCGCCCATGTTGTAGTGCACCGTCGGCAGCACCGGGATCGGCTCCTTGGTCACGTCGACGCCGGCGAAGATGCGGGCGCTCTCCGAGATGCCGGGCAGGCGCTCGTGGATGATCTTCGGATCCAGGTGGGACAGATGCAGGAAGATGTGGTCCTTGTTCGGGCCGACGCCGCGGCCTTCGCGGATCTCGATGGTCATGGCGCGGCTGACGACGTCGCGGCTGGCGAGGTCCTTGGCGTTGGGCGCATAGCGCTCCATGAAGCGCTCGCCTTCGCTGTTCGTCAGATAGCCGCCTTCGCCGCGCACGCCTTCGGTGATGAGGACGCCGGCGCCGAAGATGCCGGTGGGGTGGAACTGGACGAACTCCATGTCCTGCAAGGGCAGGCCGGCGCGCAGCACCATGGCGTTGCCGTCGCCGGTCTGGGTGTGGGCGCCGGTGCAGGAGAGATAGACGCGGCCATAGCCGCCGGTGGCCATGATCACCTTGTGGGCGCGGAAGCGGTGGATGGTGCCGTCGTCGAGGTTCCACGCCATGATGCCGCGCACCGCGCCGTCCTCCATGATGAGGTCGAGGGCGAAGTACTCGATGAAGAAGTTGACGTTGTGCTTGACGCACTGGCCGTAGAGCGTGTGCAGGATGGCGTGGCCGGTGCGGTCGGCGGCGGCGGCGGTGCGCTGCGCGATGCCCTTGCCGTAATTGCTGGTCATGCCGCCGAAGGCGCGCTGGTAGATCTTGCCTTCCTCGGTGCGGCTGAAGGGCACGCCGAAATGCTCGAGCTCGTAGACCGCATCGGGCGCGTGGCGGCAGAGATATTCGATGGCGTCCTGGTCGCCGAGCCAGTCGGCGCCCTTGACGGTGTCGTACATGTGCCAGCGCCAGTCGTCCTCGCCCATGTTGCCGAGCGCGGCGGAGATGCCGCCCTGCGCCGCCACCGTGTGGCTGCGGGTCGGGAACACCTTGGTGATGCAGGCGGTCTTGAGGCCTTGGGCGGCGCATTCCAGCGTGGCGCGCAGGCCGGCGCCGCCGGCGCCGACGACGACGACGTCAAACGTGTGGTCGATGATGGTGTATCCGGCGGTCATAGCGGCCCCGCGATGCGCAGGAGGGCGAACAGGCAGGCGGCGCCGGCGGCGAGCGCGAAGGCGCGCGCCAGCAGCATCAGCGAAACCTTCTGCCAGTTGACGTAGACGTAGTCGTCGATGACGACCTGCAGGCCGAGCAGCATGTGATAGAGCGCGATGACGGCGAAGGCGGCCATCAGGATGGCGTTCAGCGGCCGCGACAGGAAGGCGAGGGTGGCGGCTTCATGGGCGCCGATCAGGCCGAGGACGGAAAATCCGAACCAGATCGCCAGCGGCACCAGCGCCGCCGCCGTGACGCGCTGGCGCCAGAAATGGGTGACGCCGGAATGGGCCGAACCGAGGCCCTCGACTTTGTGCAGCGGGGTTTGGAGGCTCATTGGTAGTATCCGCCATGGCCGGTATAGGCGAGCACGAAAACGCCTCCCGCCAGAAGAATCGAGCCGGCGATGACCAGCACGCTGTTGAAGCGCGCCGCCGGAATCGAGAAGCCGAAACCCATGTCCCAGGCGAGATGCCTTATGCCGTTCAAGAGGTGGAAGGCGAGCGACCAGGTGAAACCGAACAGGATCACCTGTCCCAAGGGCGTGGCGGCGAGGTCGACGAACTGGTTGTAGCTGGCGGGGCCGCTGGCGATGGCGATCAGCCACCAGGCGAGGACCGCGGTGCCCGCCGCCAGGCCGCAGCCCGTGACGCGGTGCGTGATGGAGGTCGCCATCGCGACCGGCCAGCTATAGTGGAAAACATGCGGTGAAAGCGGCCGCGGCCGGTGCGCCGCATGCGGGGTATCCGCCATGAATGTCCTCGAAAACGCGGGTGCGAAACAGGGGCGGGAGTTTAGGACCGGGGGCGCGCCAGTCAACCGCGCGGGGCCAGAGAATCGCCAAGCGTTTCGCGGATTTATGACGGCCATTTCGCCTGTCGATTTTGTCACTTTGCAGTGCAGCATCCGATGCTGCATGGTTCCGGCTTGCGTTGGGGGCGTTGGGGGACGATGAGCGAGTTGGGCACCACCGCGGCAACGCTGCGTCCGGTCCGTTTTGCTCTCCCGGCAGCGCCGCTCGCGCATCCGCTCTACGAAGCGCTCGGCGTCCTGCTGCTGTGCCCGATCCTGCTGTCGGTGGCGGTGTGGAACGGCTTTCCGATCATCTTCTACGACACCGGCGCCTACATGCTGCAGGGCCTGGGCCATCTCTTCATCGCGGAGCGTTCGCCGGTCTATTCGGGCTTCCTGAGCGTCGCCGGCGGCGCCACGAGCCTGTGGCTGGTGGCCATCGCGCAATGCGCGATCACGGCCTTCGTGATGACGGAGTTCGCGCGCGCCATCCGGCCGGCGCTGTCGCTGTGGGCGCTGCTGGCCATCGGCGCGTTCCTGTGCGTGACGACGGGTCTGCCCTGGTACGCGGCGCAGATCGAGCCCGATTGCTTCGTCGTCATCGTGCCGCTGACGCTGTATCTATTGGCGTTTCATGGTGCGTCGCTCGGGCCGCTGCGCCGGGCCTTGCTGTTCGTTGCCGCGGTCGTCGCGGTTGCCTGCCATCCCTCGCACGTCGCGCTGGCGGCGGGCCTGCTGGCGGCGATCGCGCTGCTGCGGCTTGCGCCGCAGAGCTGGATCGCGGCGAACGGTCTGCCGCGCCCACGCCTGGTGCTTGCCGTCTCAAGCCTGGCGGTGGCGTTCCTCGTCGTCGTGGCGGCGAATTACGCGTTCACCCGGGAGGTTTTCTTCAGCCGCTCGGGCGCGATCTTCCTGGAGGCGCGCATCATGGAGGACGGGCTGATCGCGCCGGTGCTGGACGCCGACTGCCCGGGCGCCGGTTACGCGATCTGCCCCTACAAGGACCGCCTGCCGTCGCGCGCCGACACCTGGCTGTGGATGACCAAGGCCAGCCCGTTCAAGAAGCTCGGCGGCTTCGCCAAGCGGCAGACGGAATCTTCGCTCCTGGTCCGCCAGAGCCTGCTGCGCTATCCGCTGGAGAACGCCGTCGTCGCGCTCGAGGATGCGGCGCTGCAGTTCTTCTGGTTCCAGACCGGCGACGGCATCGTGCCGCAGGAATGGGTGCTGAACCGCGAGTTCAGAATCGCCATCCCGCAGCAGATCAGCGCCTATGACCGCGCCTACCAGCAGGAAGGCGAGATCTGGTTCGTGCCGATCAACATCGTGCACGTGCCGGTGGCGTTCCTGTTCCTGGCGGCGCTGTACCTGATCCTGCGCCAGGCGTGGACGCGGCGCGACTGGAAGGGCGGAATGCTGCCCGTTTTCGTGCTGCTGGCGCTCTTGGGCAACGCCTTCATCTGCGGCGTGTTTTCGGGGCCGCATGGCCGCTACCAGTCGCGCATCATGTGGCTGCCGGCCTTCGCGGTGATCCTGATCGCCTGGCCGCGGATCGAGGACGAAATGCGCCGCCGTTTGCGGCCAAATCCGGCCACAGGCTGAAGGCCTCCGCCGCCTTGCGGGCTCCAGTCGAATCCGGCACTTAATGGCCGCCATGGCCAGCCCCGTCCGCATTGCGCCCTCGATTTTATCGGCCGATTTCGCGCGCCTGGGCGCCGAGATCGAAGCGGTGGAGGCGGCCGGCGCCGACCTGATCCATGTCGATGTGATGGACGGTCACTTCGTTCCCAATATCAGCATCGGCCCGCTGGTCGTCAAAGCCCTCAAGCCGTACGCCAAGCGTCCGCTCGACGTGCACCTGATGATCTCGCCGGCCGATCCGTTCATCGAAGCGTTCGCCGAGGCCGGGGCGGACGGCATCACGGTACATCCCGAAGCCGGGCCGCATGTCCATCGCACGCTGCAGCTGATCCGCAGCCTCGGCAAGAAGCCGGGCGTGGTGCTCAATCCGGGCACGCCGGTCGATGCCATCGACAATCTGATGGACCTCGTCGATCTCGTCCTGGTGATGAGCGTCAATCCGGGCTTCGGCGGTCAGAGCTTCATCCATAGCCAGCTTAAGAAGATCGAAGCCGTCGCGACGCGCATCGCAAAATCGGGGCGCGAGATCGCGCTCGAAGTCGACGGCGGCATCACCAAAGAGACGGCGAAGCAAGCCATCGCCGCCGGCGCGACGGTATTGGTTGCGGGCACGGCGGTGTTCACGGGCGGGGTGGGGCAGTACGCCGCCAATATCGCCGCCTTGCGCGGCTGACGCCGTGGCCGAGGCACCTTCACGTTACCCCCCGATGAGCCTCTTGCCCGAGTTGCTGCGTGCGCTGTTGTGGCGGGCGCTGCGGCCGCTGCGCGGCTGGTATCGCCGGACCTGGCTCTACCGACGTTTCCTGACCGGGCCGCTCTCCGACCGGATATTGTTTCATCCCTACGACGCGTTGCCGCGCCGCCTGGAAGACGCCGACGCGCTGCTGCGCGGACGCTTCCGCTTCCACGGCGAAACGGTGGAGGTGAAAGAGGGCTCGGTCTTCGACAAGACGCCACCGTCGGAAGAATGGGCCAAGGCGCTGCACGGTTTCGCCTGGCTGCCGCCCTTGGCGCTGGCCGGCGGCGAGGCGGCGCGCACGCTGGCCACCAACCTGATCAGCCAATGGCTGAAGCGGCATTCGCGCTATTCCGAGCCGGCGTGGTCGCCGGAGGTGATCGCGCGGCGCCTGGTGCATCTCTTCGCGCATGGCCGGCTGGTGATCGCCAATTCGGATTTGCTGTGGCGCTCGAAGGTGTTCGTCTCGCTGCGCGAGCAGTCGCGCATGCTGGCGCGCATCGCGGGCGAAGCGCCGGACGGCATGCCGCGCTTCGAGGCGGCGGCCGCCTACGCGCTCTCCGGCGCCTGCCTCGGCGACAGCCAGCGCCGGCTGGAAGAAGGCCTCAAACATCTCGAAGGCGAGATCGTGCGCCAGATCCTGCCCGATGGCGGCCATGTCAGCCGCTCGCCGGAGGAACTGGTCAATTGCTACCGCCTCATCATGATGGTGATGGACGCGCTGGGCGCCGGCGCGCTGGAAGTGCCGCATGCGATCCGCAGCGCCTATGACCGCATCGCGCCGACCATCCGCTTCTTCCGTCACGGCGACGGGGCGCTGGCGCTGTTCAACGGCAGCACCGAAAGCGATTCACGCACCATCGCCGGGCTGCTGGCGCGCGACGAGGTGCGCGGCCAGCCCTTCGCCTTCGCGCGCCATTCGGCCTATCAGCGCCTGACGGCGGGCAAGACGCTGCTGCTGCTGGATTGCGGGACGGTGCCGCCGGGGCCGTTCTCCTGCGACGCGCATGCGGCGTGCCTCGCCTTCGAGTTCAGCAGCGCGAACCAGCGCATCGTCGTCAATTGCGGCGCCGCCGGCGCCTCGCAGCCCAAATGGGAATCCGCGTTGCGCGCCACCGCCGCGCATTCGACCCTGGTGGTGGCCGATGCCTCCATGGCGGCGATCCTGCCGCCGGGCCTGGCGCGCCGGCTGCTCGGCCCGCGCCTGCTGCGCGGGCCGGCCGCCATCGAAACGCGGCGCGTCGAGACCGCGCAAGGCTGGAGCGTCGAAGCCAGTCACGACGCTTACATGATGCCGTTCGGCGTCCGCCACGAGCGCCAGATCACGATGTCGGCCCAAGGCCTCGCCATCACCGGCGCCGACCGCGTGCTGCCACGGCCCGGCAAGGGGCGCAAGGACACCGCCTTTGCGATCCGTTTCCATGTCCATCCGGACGTCCGCATGTCGCCGTCGCAGGGCGGGGCGGTGCTGCTGAAACTGCCGAACGGGGACGGCTGGCGCTTTCGTTCCGGCGCGCCGGTCTCAATCGAAGAGAGCGTCTATCTCGGCGGCGACCAGGTGCGGCGGACGGAGCAGATCGTGCTCGCGGGTTCGGTGAAGGACCAGCCGGTCGAGGTTGCATGGGTGTTCGAACAGATCGGGGCAGGTTGACCCAGCGCTGCTCATGGGACATCAGAATCTCATTGCCGGAGCGGGTGTGTCCTCCAACTCGCGGCGTTTGATGGCCCCATTCCGCCCGCGCGGATCGGATAGCGTCATGACAGTAGCGGCCGTCCCGAGCACGTTATCGTCGATGGTTGCAGATAGTGAGGACTGGTCTCGATCGCACTCGTCCGGTCCCATGCTGCGGTCAATCTTCTGGCACCAGAAGAAATCGTCATAGCCGGACCAGCTATGTTCACGAGTGTAGGACGGCGGACCGTACTTGGCGAGCACCTTGGCGCGAAACGGTGCGCGGTCGCGCTCGGGAATAAAACCGGCCTCCGCATACAGGATGTTATGAGCGATGCAGGGACCGGTGTTGCGGCCGTTGGCGTGATAAAACCTCACCCAGATACGAACCTTTTGCTGCATGGTCAGCATTATGTACGGCTCATCGGCAACGGCGAATTTGCTATTGTCCGCGTCGCATTCAATTGAGTGTTTTTCAGGCGTGATCGTATCGCTGTAGTTGATCGTACAACCATTGCAATAGAGATCATTCCAGCCCGGCTTAAAACGCGCGATCAGGATGTCGAGGATCTGGTCCCCGGACATGCCGAGATGGAGGCCTGCAATATCGAATTTGACTGTGTCGACGGTTCGTCCACCGGTATGCGACGCCTTTGCATATGACGTACATGGGAGTATCAAGGCGGAAAGCAGTACAGCAGCGATTTTCAATCGTCCAAACCTGTACCGGCGCATGGTGTTCCCCCTCTACTAGGCTGGCGATTGTAACATAATTGTTCTTACGGGTGATCATGGGTCACCGGGACGAAGCTGCGCGAAGAAACGCTGCAAGGCCGCAGGCGGATACCGGTGCGTTGCCATGGTGGGGCCGGCTTGCTAAACCGGTCCACCGCCATTTCGCCGTCCGGCGTTTCAAGGAAGATCATGGTTCAGCTCACATTGCCCAAGGGCAGCAAGCCGACCAAAGGCAAGGTCTGGCCCGGCCCCAAGACCGCCAACGGCAAGAAGCCCAAGCGCTCGAAGGACTTCAAGGTCTATCGCTACGATCCCGACGGCGACGCCAATCCGCGCGTCGACACCTATACGGTCGACCTTTCGAGCTGCGGCCCGATGGTCCTGGACGCGCTGATCAAGATCAAGAACGAGATCGATCCGACGCTGACCTTCCGCCGCTCCTGCCGCGAGGGCGTGTGCGGGTCGTGCGCCATGAACATCGCGGGCAGCAACACGCTGGCCTGCACCAAGGCGATCACCGACGTCTCGGGGCCGATCTCGGTCTATCCCCTGCCGCACATGCCGGTGGTCAAGGACCTGGTGCCGGACCTGACGAATTTCTACGCGCAATATTCCTCGATCGAGCCCTTCCTGCAGACGCGGACGGCGCAGCCGGAAAAGGAATGGCAGCAATCGCCGCAGGACCGCGCCAGGCTCGACGGCCTTTATGAATGCATCCTGTGCGCCTGCTGCTCGACGGCGTGCCCGAGCTATTGGTGGAATTCGGAGCGCTATCTGGGGCCGGCGGCGCTGCTGCAATCCTATCGCTGGCTGTCCGACAGCCGCGACGAGCACACCGGCGAGCGGCTCGACCGGCTGGAGGATCCGTTCCGGCTCTATCGCTGCCACACCATCATGAACTGCACCAACACCTGCCCCAAGGGCCTCAATCCGGCCAAGGCGATCGGTGAGATCAAGCAGATGCTGGTGAAACGGTCGGTGTAGCGCGGCGTTTTGGGTTGCGTTGAATCAAACCCATTCGTCATCGCCGGACTTGTTCCGGCGACCCATGAAAACTGCCGTTGAAAATTTTCACCGGTGGTGTTCATGGATGGCCGGCACAAGGCCGGCCATGACGTTAAAGGGGTGCGGCGGAGCAGGCTGGTTCAGGCCGCGACCGGCGCCGGGCCGATGTCCTGCGTGCCGGCGCGCATCCGCAGGAAGCGCCAGAGCAGGGCGCCGGCCACGTTCGACAGCCAGCCATGCGGCTGGGCGCCCACCGCCTTCATCACCATCTGCACCAGCCGCTGCACGTGGTTGCGGCGGTAGATCGTCATCGTGCTGTGGGTCGCGGCGCGGGCGTAGTAGGCGCGGGCGTAGGGGATCTTCGCCGTGTCGGCGGCCGGCACGTTGGCGCAGTAATAGGCGTAGGCCAGCTCGTCGTCGTCGGACTCGGTGATGCGGCCCGCCGCCACCACCAGCTTCTTCCAGAACGGCAGGTCCGGTTCATCCTGCGCGTTAAGCGTCTCGTAGAAGAGCTTGTAATGCCTGTACTCGTCGGCGGCGATGCGTCCGGCGATCTCCTGCAGCACGGGCTCCTCGGTCGCGTCGCGGATGGCGGTGTAATAGGACGAGGTGCCGCTCTCCACGACGCAGCGCGCGATCATCTCGCCGCGCCGGCTGCCGCGGATCGACTGGCCTTCGGGACCGTCGAAATGCGCCGGCTTGTAGCCCGACCGGAAGCGGGCGAAGGCCTCTTCGACCTTGTAGCTCGGGTCCGCCAACTCGGCCCAGCGGCCGAGGGCGCGGCCGTGCTGGCTTTCCTCGCAGCCCCATTGCTCGATGGCGCAAAGGGTCTGCGGTCCGGCGTCCTTGAAGACGCGCTTGAGGTAGGAGACGTAGTCGGGCGCGTTGAGCTCGACGAGTGCCGCGGCCTTGATGGCGGCGACCATGCGCGGCGTCGCCTTCGACGGATCGAACGCCGCCCACCGGACGTCGTCCAGCGTCCAACCCTGCTTGTAGACGGCCGTTCCCGTCATGCGCGCCCCGTAGTCCTTTCAAGAATCCAGGACTAATCTAACGTTTTATACCAAGACCCGTTGCCACAGAGAACTACGCAGCCGGCGGCAATCCCGATCACAATTGGCTCGGGACTGATTACCCAGTAACTTCAATGGGATCAAGCGCGCACGTCGCCGCCTCGCGGCGATTTGGTTCGGCGCCGGGAGCCCCGGCCAAATCGTGCTAGGCTGGTGCGCCCGGCGGCGTCGCCGGAATCGTTCGCGGCCCGCGCCCGCCTTGCTTTTCCAAAAGGGGCGCATCGCCGGCGGCTCGGTTTGGCCGTCCGGCCCTAAACGTGGGGTAATTCATCATGCGAAAATTTGTAGCGGTCGCCGCGGCGGCTTTGATTCTGAACGTGCCGGGCGTGGCGTCGGCGCAGAAGCTGCCGCCGATCCCGAAGGGCAATCACTATGTCTGCTATCCGGCCAAGGGGGAGTTCAAGCCGGTCAAGGCGTCGTTCGTCGACCAGTTCGGCGAGATCGACGTCGTGGTGACGGGCATCACGCGGCTCTGCGCGCCGGCGACCAAGCGCTACAACGGCAAGATCACCGAGGTGGTGGACAAGAACCTGCATCTGGTCTGCTACAGCATCAAGCCGAACCAGACGCAGACGCTGCCCAAGGTGCTGATCAACGACCAGTTCGCGTCGGGGACGCTCGTTCTGTCGCAGCCGAACGAGATCTGCCTGCCGGCGGGCAAGCTGCCGTTGGGGTGAGGAGAGGGTTGGGTTGAGCTTATCCCTTTAACGTCATCGCCGGCCTTGTGCCGGCGACCCATGAAAACAGCCAGCGAAAATTGTCACCGGTGGTGTTCATGGGTTGCCCGGACGAGCCGGGCAATGACGGTTTTGGGTGGGCGATTCAAACCGAACGCTAGAACGCGGCGCGCACGAGTCTGAGATCGTCCAGCAGCTCATCGATGCGGGCTTTTTCCGCATCGGTGGCTGCGGCGATGTGATCGGCCTCGGCGTCCTTGATGCGCTGGTCGAGGATGGCGAGATCGAGCTCGGCGAACGGGATCGCCTCCTCGGCGAGGATCGTGACCTTGGCGGCGCCGATCTCGGCGAAGCCGCCGCGGATGAAGTAGCGCTGGTCGGCGCCGTCCTTCAGCACGTCGATCATGCCGGGGCGCAAGGTCGTCACCACCGGCGCATGGCCGGCCATGACGCCCATATAGCCCTCGGTGCCGGGGATGGTGACCATGTCGGCTTCATCGGAGAGCAAGAGGCGCTCCGGCGAGACCAGGTCGAATGCGATCTTGGCCATCTCTACGCCGCTTCCGCCGCCATCTTTTGCGCCTTGGCGACGGCGTCTTCGATGGTGCCGACGTTGTAGAACGCCTGCTCGGGCAGGTGGTCGTACTCGCCGTCGACGATCGCCTTGAACGAGCGGATCGTGTCGGCCAGCTGGACGAACACGCCCGCCAGGTTGGTGAACTGCTCGGCGACGAAGAAGGGCTGCGAGAAGAAGCGCTGGATCTTGCGGGCGCGCGCGACGGTCAGCTTGTCGTCTTCGCTGAGCTCGTCCATGCCCAGAATGGCGATGATGTCTTTCAGCGCCTTGTACTGCTGCAGCACTTCCTGGACGCGGCGGGCGACGCCGTAATGCTCTTCGCCGATGACGTTCGGGTCCATGATGCGCGAGGTCGAGTCGAGCGGATCGACCGCCGGGAAGATGGCCAGCGCGGCGATGTCGCGGTTGAGCACGGTGGTGGCGTCCAGATGCGCCATCGAGGTCGCGGGCGCCGGATCGGTCATGTCGTCGGCCGGCACGTAAATCGCCTGCACCGAGGTGATCGAGCCCTTGTCGGTCGAGGTGATGCGCTCCTGCAGATTGCCCATCTCCGAGGCCAGCGTCGGCTGGTAGCCCACGGCGCTCGGGATACGGCCGAGCAGGGCGGACACTTCCGAACCCGCCTGGGTAAAGCGGAAGATGTTGTCGATGAATAGCAGCACGTCCTTGCCTTCGACGTCGCGGAAATATTCGGCCTGGGCGAGGCCGGTGAGGGCGACGCGGGCCCGCGCCCCGGGCGGCTCGTTCATCTGGCCGTAGACCAGGGTGCACTTGGAGCCTTCGGTCGAGCCGGTCTTGGGATCGATGTTGACTTTGGACTCGATCATCTCGTGATAGAGGTCGTTGCCCTCGCGGGTGCGCTCGCCGACGCCGGCCAGCACGGAGTAGCCGCCATAGGCCTTGGCGATGTTGTTGATCAGCTCCTGCATGGTCACGGTCTTGCCGACGCCGGCGCCGCCGAACAGGCCGATCTTGCCGCCCTTGGTGTAGGGGCAGAGCAGGTCGATCACCTTGATGCCGGTGACCAGAATCTCGGCCGTGCCCGCCTGCTCGACGAAGGTCGGCGCCTCGCGGTGGATGCTGGACATGTGCGTGGTGGCAATGGGACCGGCTTCGTCGATCGGCTCGCCGATGACGTTCATGATGCGCCCGAGCGTCGCCGGGCCGACGGGGACGCGGATCGGACCGCCGGTGTCATAGACGTCGGCGCCGCGCACGAGGCCTTCGGTGGTGTCCATGGCGATGGCGCGCACCGCGTTCTGGCCCAGATGCTGCGCCACTTCGAACACCAGGCGGAACGGCTTGCCCGTCTTGGCGTCGATGTTGGTGGTCTCCAGCGCGTTCATGATGGCGGGGAGGTCGCCGTCGAACTCGACGTCGACGACGGCGCCGATGACCTGGCTGAGGCGGCCCTTGGCGTTGGCTTTCGGTGTGGCGGGTGCGGACATGGCTGTGGTCTCTTTCTGCAAACGGTCAGACGGCGGCGGCACCGGAGATGATCTCGATCAGCTCCTTGGTGATCTGCGCCTGACGGGTACGGTTCATTTGAATGGTGAGCGCCTTGATGAGGTCGCCGGCGTTGCGCGTGGCGTTGTCCATCGCGGTCATCTGCGAGGCGAAGAAGCCGGCCTGGTTGTCGAGCACGGCGGCGAGCAGCTGGACGGTGATGTTCTGCGGCAGCAGGGCTTCCAGGATCGTCGTCTCGTCGGGCTCGTATTCGTAGAAGGCGGCGGTCACCGGCGCGGCGGACGGCTCGATGGCGGCGGGGATCAGCCGGCGCACGGTCGGCGTCTGCGTCACCACCGACTTGAAGCGGCTGGAGATCAGCGTGACGACGTCGACCTCGCCGGCGGCATACATGTCGATGATCTTGCGCGCGACGGGACGGACGAGGGCGAGGGTCGCGGTCTTGACGCCCATCTCGTAGGTCTCGACAAAACGCTGCGCATGGTTGCGGCGAAGTTGGTCGCGGCCCTTGCGGCCGAGCGTGATGATGCGGACGTCCTTGCCTTCCGAAATCAGCCTCGCGATCGTCTCGCGCGCGGCGCGCACGATGCCGGAATTGAAACCGCCGGCGAGGCCGCGGTCGGAGGTCGCCACGACGACGAGATGACGTTGGTCCTTGCCGTTGCCGGCGAGCAGCACGGGCGCGCCGGGGCCTGTGACGCCGGCTACGAGGTTCGCGATCACCGCCGCCATGCGCGAAGCGTAGGGGCGCGCGGCCTCGGCGGCGGCCTGGGCGCGGCGCAGTTTCGCCGCCGCCACCATCTGCAGCGCCTTGGTGATCTTCTGCGTGGACTTCACGCTCGAGATCCGTGTGCGCATTTCCTTGACGGAAGCCATGACGGGTCGGTCTTTCCTGGGCCTAGGCCACGAACGTCTTGGCGAAGTCGTCGAGCGCGGTCTTGAGCAGGGTCTCAAGCTCGGGCGTCAGCGCCTTCTGCTTGCGGATGCCTTCGAGGAATTGCGGATAGCTCGCCTTCAGCTTGGAGAGCAGGGCGTCCTGGTAGGCGCCGATCTTGTTCACCGCGATGGCGTCGAGATAGCCGCGCGTGCCGGCATAGATCACCGCCACCTGCTCCTCGACCGCGAAGGGCTTGTACTGCGGCTGCTTCAGAAGCTCGGTGAGACGCTCGCCGCGCGCCAGCATGCGCTGGGTCGAGGCGTCGAGATCGGAACCGAATTTCGCGAAGGCGGCCATCTCGCGATACTGCGCGAGGTCGCCCTTGATCGGGCCGGCGGCGGTCTTCATCGCCTTGATCTGCGCCGACGAGCCGACGCGGCTGACCGAGATGCCGACGTTCACCGCCGGGCGGATGCCCTGGTAGAACAGGTCGGTCTCGAGGAATATCTGGCCGTCGGTGATCGAGATCACGTTGGTCGGGATGTAGGCCGCGACGTCGTTGGCCTGGGTCTCGATGATCGGCAGCGCCGTCAGCGAGCCCGAGCCGTTGTCCTCGTTCAGCTTGGCGGCGCGTTCGAGCAGGCGGCTGTGCAGATAGAAGACGTCGCCCGGATAGGCTTCGCGGCCCGGCGGGCGGCGCAGCAGGAGCGACATCTGGCGATAGGCGACGGCCTGCTTGGACAGATCGTCATAGATGATCAGCGCGTGCATGCCGTTGTCGCGGAACCACTCGCCCATGGCGCAGCCGGAGAACGGCGCCAGGAACTGCAGCGGCGCGGGCTCCGACGCCGTGGCGGCGACGATGATGGTGTATTCCAGCGCGCCGGCGTCGGCGAGCGTCTTGACGATCTGCGCCACGGTGGAACGCTTCTGGCCGATGGCGACGTAGATGCAATAGAGCTTGGCGCCTTCGTCCGTGCCGGCGTTGATCGCCTTCTGGTTGAGGATCGCGTCGATGGCGACGGCGGTCTTGCCGGTCTGGCGGTCGCCGATGATGAGCTCGCGCTGGCCGCGGCCGATCGGGATCAGAGCGTCGATGGCTTTCAGGCCCGTCTGCACCGGCTCGTGCACCGATTTGCGCGGAATGATGCCGGGCGCCTTGACGTCGACGCGGCGGCGCTCGGCGACGTCGGTGATCGGGCCCTTGCCGTCGATCGGATTGCCGAGCGGATCGACGACGCGGCCGAGCAGGCCCTTGCCGACCGGCACGTCGACGATCGAGCGCGTGCGCTTGACGGTGTCGCCTTCCTTGATCGTCGAGTCATTGCCGAAGATCACGACGCCGACATTGTCGTTCTCGAGATTGAGCGCCATGCCCTTGATGCCGCCCGGAAACTCGACCATCTCGCCGGCCTGGACGTTGTCGAGGCCGTAGACGCGCGCGATGCCGTCGCCGACGGACAGAACCTGGCCGACTTCGCTGACTTCCGCTTCGGCGCCGAAATTCTGGATCTCGCGCTTCAGGATGGCGGAGATTTCTGCGGGCTGGATGTTCATTTCAGTTACCTCTCATGGCGCTGCGAATGCCGGTCAGCTTCGTGCGCAAGGACGAATCGATCATGCGCGAGCCCACCTTGACGACGAGGCCGCCGAGCAGGTTGGGATCGACTTTGGTTTCAAGGCGCGGCTCGCGGCCGAGCTTGGCTTTCAGTGCGGCTTTCAGGTCCGCCATCTCGGCGTCGCTGAGGGCGCGGGCAGAGGTCACCTGGGCCTGCACTTCGCCGCGCGAATTCGCCAGCAGCCGGCCGAAGGCGGCGATGATGTCGGAGAGCGCGAACAGCCGGCGCTTGGCGGCGAGCGTCAGCACGAACTGCGTGCCGAGCTTGGAGGCTTCCATCTTTTCGAGCACGGCCTTCATCGCCTTGCCCTGCTCCTCGGCGCCGAAGGCAGGGGATTTCACCAGGCGGTTGAGATCGGCGCTCTCGCTCATCATCGTGCGCAGCGATGCGAAATCGCGCTCGACGTCGGGAAGGGCTTTGGTCTCCTGCGCCAGTTCGAAAACGGCGGTGGCATAGCGCCCCGCCAGTCCGACTTCGCGTTGCTGTTCCGGGCCCACGTTCATCCTTCAAACCCTGGCGCGTTTGCCGTCGCGCCGGCCGCATAACCATTTGAAATAGCTGATGGATTTACTCCACCCGCGGTCGAGTCCCCGCGCGCGCGAAGCAGGTAGCATGGGCATTACCGCCGCGCAACAATCTGCCACTAGCCGTGGTGTCGCGGGGCGGGAAGGGGTCCAAATCAGCGCTTTTTGCGCCGGACCGTTTTCTTCAAGGTTTCGTTGATGCGGCCCTGCCAGCCGGGACCGTCTTCCTTGAAGGAATTCACGACCTCTTCGTCGAGGCGAAGGGTGACCTGCAGCTTGGGATGTTCGAGCTTCGGCCGGCCGCGTTCGCGTTTCTGCGCGCGCGCCTGTTCCACCGCGTCCATGATCTTGCGATGCAATTCGGGAAACTCGCGCAACGGGCGCATGCGCCGGACCATGTCCGCCGTCAATTCCGGGCTGTCGGGATCGTCGATCGGCGCATCGTTATAATCGGCGAGATCAATTTTTCTCTTCTTCATAGACCCTTACCTCCTGCCGGCTCGCCTTGCGAAAGCTGATGATGCGTGTGTTCGATCCGCGCGCGGTAAATGTCACGTGATGAACGCGGTTCCTGAACCAGCCCAGAGCAAACAAACGAACCTCGCCATAGTCCACGCGATCATCGATTCCGATGTAAGCCTCGTGCCAATCGAATTCTTCGACGGAATCGGCAAAATCCACGCCGTGCTTGGCCAGGTTCTTCCGACGCTTCGCCTCGTCCCATTCGAAGGCCATGATTAAATGTAGTGCGATAATTCCGTGCGGTCAAGAATAAATGCACTACATTTAATAAAAGCCGGGATGCTTCGAATTTTAATGAAAGTTCCACGCGGGCCTTAACGGGCCGCGCGGCATGCTCGCCCGGTGGGATAGGGGCAGTCGCCATGGCAAGACAAGTGATCGGCGCGATCCGACAGGTCGTAGGGTTTCTCGTTCAGGGCATCGAATTCGAGGCGGATGGCTGGCGCGCCTTCGAGAGCGAAATGCGCGAGCTGATCGCGCCGCACATGGCGGTTCTGATGCACCGGCGCGCCAAGCTGCTGGACGGCTCGGACGGCGCCCGCTGGGCCGACGAGCTCGACGGCTTCATGCGCCGGAGCCTGTGGCCGCTGCTCGGCGACGACCGCGACTATGCCGACCGCAACCGCACCTTCGTGACGCTGATGCTGGACGTCGCCATCGCGGAGGAACAGCGCCGGGCCGCATCGCTGCAGGCGGCGGTCATGCCGCTGATGTCACGCTTCGACGCGGCTTGGGCGGGATAGGCTCGCCGGCCGCGGCGCAATCTTCACCGGTTTCTTGGCCGCCGCGCCGTCGAATTTCGCGCGCGCGATCTCGATTCGGGCGATGTTCTTCAGCGCCCAGTCGCCAAGCGCCGAGACCGGCTCCAGCAGCGAGCGGCCAAGCGCGGTCAGCTCATAGTCCACCCGCGGCGGAATCGTCGGGAACACGGTGCGCGTGACGAGACCGTCGCGCTCCAGGCCGCGCAGGGTCAGCGTCAGCATGCGCTGCGAGATGCCGCCGATCTCCCGCTTGATCTCGTTGAAGCGCATCGGCCGCGCCCCCAGCCGGCTGACGATCAGCACCGACCACTTGTCGCCAATGCGCGCCAGGACGCCGCTGACCGCCTTGCAGTCGGAGGTTTCATGGATGTTACCCTGTTTCACCGGCGTGCCTCCTTGCGCCCGTCCCGGACAGGCATCATCTTAGCGTCAGTCACAATTTGTTACTTGGCATCAAACAGGTACTTAAGCAAGGAGAGCCGCCATGGCCCTGAAGCTGCAGACGATCGTCACCTCCACACGCCCCGGCCGCGCCGGCCTCGCCATCGGCGAATGGTTTCACGAGGGCGCCAAGGCGCACGGCAATTTCGACGCCGAACTGGTCGACCTCGCCAGCTTCAACCTGCCGCTCTATGACGAGCCGCAGCATCCGATGCGCCGGCAATACGCGCACGACCACACCAAGGCGTGGGCCGCCAGCGTCAACGCCGCCGACGCCTTCGTGTTCGTGCTGCCGGAGTACAATTATTCGCCGCCGCCGTCCTTCGTGAACGCGCTCGATTACGTGTTCTGGGAATGGCAGTACAAGCCGGTGGCGTTCGTCAGCTATGGCGGCGTGTCGGGCGGCTTGCGCGCGGCGCAGGTGGCGCGCTCGCAGGCCTCGACGCTGAAGATGATGCCGATTCCGGAAGGCGTGGCGATCCCGAACTTCTTCGCCCAGCTCACGGACGGCACGTTCACCGGCACCGAACTCAACCAGCAGGGTGTCGCCGCGACGCTCAACGAACTGCACAAATGGTCGGGCGCGCTGGCGGAGCTGCGCGACGAGATTCGGCATAGGAAGTAGTCTACCAACCCGTCATGGGCGGCCTTGAGCCGCCCATCCAACTTTTCCCGCGATGGGCACAGAGTCTCGTGCGCCCGCAGACGCGGGCGCGATGGGTGGGCGGGTCAAGCCCGCCCATGACGGTCTTTAATTCACGCCGTTGAACACGCGCGACAGGCGGAACTCGCCGACCCACGACCACACCGCATGCGCGTTGAGGAAATCGTAGGAGCCGACGACGAACTCGGCGCGGCCGACGAGATTTTCCACCGGCACGAAACCGACGCCGCCCTTGTCGGCGGGAACGCGGCTGTCGAGCGAGTTGTCGCGATTGTCGCCCATCATGAAGACGTGGCCGGCGGGCACCAGGAACTGCTCGGTGTCGTCGAGCGGGCTCCAGGTCCCTTTGTAGATCGGGTGGGTCTTGCCGCCGGGCAGGGTCTCGATATAGCGCGGCGTCTCGGAGATGCTGCCGTCCTCACCCTCGACATGGCCCTGGCCGTCGGGGCGCAAGGCGGCTTCCCGGCCGTTGATGTAGAGCCGGCCGCCGGTCATCTGGATGCGGTCGCCGGGCAGGCCGATGACGCGCTTGATGTAGGTCTGGGCGGGATCGCGGGGCAGGCGGAAGACCACCACGTCGCCGCGCGCCGGCATCTTCTGCAGCAGCCTGGCGTGCGAGGCGGGGCCGAGGCCGAAGGGCACCGAGTAGCGGCTGTAGCCATAGGGATATTTCGCCGCCACGAAGGCGTCGCCGATGGCCAGCGTCGGCTGCATCGAGCCGGACGGGACATAGAAGGGCTGGGCGATGGCGGTCGTGGCCGAGAAGGTGATGGCGATGATCGCCACCGGCTCGAGCAGGGCCCGCGCCACACCCTTGCCGTCCGCCGCGCCGAGGACGTGTTTCAGGCCGTTCCAGATGGTTTGTTGCAGTGCCATGGGCTGTCTTACTCCCGCTGCCCTTAAATCTCGATACCCCGGGGCCCGAATTCAAGGGCGAACCTGGCGCTTAATCCTTTCCTTGACGGAAATTCATCCGCCTGCCAAAGGCTGGCTCATGGCCAAAAAACTGACGCAACTGGGCCGTTCCGTGCCCCTGCCGGCCTCGCCGGACGACGCCGTGCTGGAGGCCGCCCCCAATCCCCAGCCGGGTTCCCGCTATGTCGTGCGCTTCACGGCGCCGGAATTCACCTGCCTTTGCCCGGTGACCGGCCAGCCGGATTTCGCGCATTTCGTGATCGATTATGTTCCGGGCCGGACCATCGTCGAGTCCAAATCGCTCAAGCTCTTCCTCGGCAGCTTCCGCAACCAGGCGGCGTTCCACGAAGGCTGTACGCTTATGATCGCCAAGCGCATCGTCGCCGCCGTCAAGCCGCGCTATCTGCGAATCGCCGGCTACTGGTATCCGCGCGGCGGCATTCCCATCGACGTGTTCTGGCAGACCGGAAAGCCGCCGGCGGAGGTCTGGCTGCCCGACACCGGCGTCTCGCCCTATCGCGGACGCGGCTGATGGCCCCACCTTCGCCAACGGGCTTCGGCGCGGTGCTGCTCGTCCCGGTGCCGGCTTCGGACAAGCCTCTGCTGTGGGACGCGTTGCAGAAATATATCGCCGAGCTGATGGCGTTCGGCACGCACCGGCCGGTCGACGGCGTCTTTCAATACCCCTGGTTCGAGCTTTATTGGCGGGAGGCAAACCGCTTCCCCTTCTGGGCTTATGCGGGCGGCGCGCGGGCGGGCTTCGCGCTGGTGCATCGCGAAGAACGCACCGAGATGGCCGAGTTCTACACCTTCGAGGACTACCGCCGCAGCGGCATCGGCCTCGATTTCGCGCGGCAGATCCTGAAGCGGTTTCCCGGGCCCTGGACGCTGTCGGAATATCGCGCGCATGGCGCGGCGGTGGCGTTCTGGCACAAGGTGATCGCGGACTATCCGTTCGCCGAGCGCGTCTATGTCGGCGGCCAGGGCAAGGAACGGCTGGAGCAGACGTTCGTCGTGCCGGGTTAGGGGGAGTTTAAATTTCCCTCCAACGTCATGGCCGGCCTGGTGCCACTGCTGTCCGGTTTAAATTCTAGGCCCATAGCAGCTCGATTTGGTTTGGATTTCTGCGGTTTGGCGCCTCGGGTTCGAGGAGTT
>OLLF01000076.1_pt1 | contig 22602 bp, 13 predicted proteins | sample 1604471 | NCBI WGS metagenome assembly OLLF01 (sample SAMEA104055714, study PRJEB20765) | soil metagenome | isolation source: soil
GACACCTCCCCCGTAACAACGGGGGAGGAAAGCAAAAACAAGCGCTGCTCAGCCCCCGCTCACCCACCCGACCGCCGCGACCGCGGCGTCGGCGATCCAGGCGAAAGCGATCACGGCGATCAGCACGGCGTGCGGGATATAGGCGGGGTGCAGGCGGACGGGGACCGAGACCACGCTCTGGCCGCCGAACACCTCAATCCTGGTGGGCGATTTCACGATCCGCTCCGGGCAAGACGACCGCCGCACCACCCTGGTGCGGCATGTGCCATCGCGTCGTGCCCGAGCGGGTGGAGCGCATTGCCTGCCGGCGCGTGCCGCGCCGCCAGACGCCGAAACAGGCGATATGATTGGTGCCCATCTCGCAGCGCCGCCAGATGGCGTTCACCATCTTGCGTCCGCGGTGCGTGCGCTGCACGCCGCCGCGTTTCCTGATGTCCGCGACTGCAAAAGCGCGCGCGCCGATGCCGGCGCGCAGGCTGCGCGGGGCGGTTGGCTGGCTGAGATCCTGCATTCTGCGGGCCCTTCGCGATGACCGGGAGGCGTTTTGCCTCCCGCGAATCGCATCAAAGCGCCTTTAGACTCGCACCGCATTGCGGATTGTCAAAGCGGCGGCGGCGCGGACCGAGTTCGTCGGGCCGCGGCGCTGCGTAATTTTTTGTGTCTCAATGGTTGCCGGAACGTAGTCGCATCACAAGCGCGCGGGCACCCAATTGGGCTCGAAGGCGGCGCACATTCCACTATTTAGCGCGGGTAAATCTTCGGATCAGAAAGGGCAGGAAAAGCGGCCAAAGAATCCAGTTTAGCCACAACATGGCTCCGAACCAGTCGCGAGCACGAGGCCAAGATGAGTACGGCCAAGCTATTGGCCGGGGATCTCCGCTTCCGTCCGGCGACAGGAAACGAATGCGCATCGGTCTGATCGAGGGCTGCCATTCCTCGGCGACCACCGCGTCGACCAACGGGACATGAAAGCGAAGCGTCATCCATATTTTTTCGCCTATCGGCCAATATTCGGACTTCGGATTCAGGTTGTCGTCCCATTTGCGCTCGACATTGCCGGCTTCGGCCTGACCGGCGCCCGCTGTCGCATGCGTTACCGAAAGCGCGGCCCGCGCCAAGTCGCGCTCGGACTGCTCGGTTCGCGCGGCCAGGGTCGGCTCGAAGTTCCTGGTATCGGTAGCCAGCACAAAGGAGGCCAGCATCAGCACCCCGATGACGATCGCCAGCCGTGTCGCGCCGGTTCCGTAGTCGCTCATCGACCAAAAAAGATGATCACCGAAGACACGAGCCGGCGTTTGAAACAAGAGATAGCCGACGATCATGTAGCCGAGGAAGTCGAACAGTGGGAAATCCCAGCGGAATCCGAAAAATATAATCAGCCCGAGCAGAATCGTCGCCACACCCACCAAGATCGACGCGGATTCGAGATTGGGCCGCACTAGACGGAAGAGGGGGACGCTGGCGCGAAACACCAATGAGGTTATGAACGTGAACGCGACGATGCCGGCCGCTACCCAAAACGGGGTCCGCGGTATCTGCGAAAATATGCCCAGACCAATCAGGGCGACGAGAACGGCCTTGATCACGCGGCTGGACAGCGCGTCTTCCCGCCGATAGCGGCCGTCGCCTGGCCGCCAAACCAGCGTCTGGAACCACCACCCCGGCCGCCAGTTGACGACCTGCCTGGCCCGCCAGAGCCATTGCCGCCAAGCCCGCGCATTCTCGTCCAGTATTTCGGCCGGCGTGCCCGGCGTGCCCGATGCCCCGGTCCTTGTATCGCGATAAATGCCCGCGATGTAGATTCGCGTCGCCTCCTTTTCTAGACCGCGATTCCGCAAGGATCGTTCGATCGCCAGGTAGGACGACATGCGGAATATCGGATCACTATCCAGCAGATCCAGATAGGCGTTTGGATCGGTCGCCTCGCGTCCGATGAAGGCTTGGTTGGTCCGCGGCAGGTCCTCCCCGCTTTCCAGGAACCAGCGACGCACTTCGACGTCGAGCAGGTTAAGCGGGACGGGAAATCCGCTGTGCGCGGGCTTGCCGTTGGCGGCGCGATCGCGCCGGGCGACATAGAGCGTGTCGAGCTTGGCGTGCGACAGGACGATGCCGTTGCGCGCGGCGTCCGAGCGCGGCCGGCGATCGCTGAACGAACTGTCCGAGACCCTGAGCTCGTCGATCGTCGCGTGCTCCAGATTCAACGCGCCGAGGATGACCGCGCAGGTCTCAAGCTCCATCGCCGTCAATCGCATGCACTGCAAGACCGCCTCTATGGCCGCGTCGCCAAAGCAATCGACCAGCAGCTTGCGCCGGTGATCGGCATATTCGGGACGCGACGGCAGGAGCTCCGCCGGAAACGGCGCCAGCGACGCGCGCTGCGCCGTTTGCCAGTCCTCGGCCGCGACGACCCGGCCGACCTCGTCGAGCGCCAGCTCGACCTGAATCGCGGACAGGCGCGCAAAGGTCGAAAGCTGCCGCTTGATTTCGGCGGACTGGAGAGCAACGCCAAACCGTTCGCCGTCGATGGAATTCACGCGCGCGAGCTCGTCCAGGACCGGCTTGACCTCCGCCGCCGAACGGCCGCGAAGCGCAAAGAGTTGCCGCCGGATCCGGGCCGACTCGGTTACGGCCCAGGCCTCGCGTTCTTCATTCGTCAAAATCCGTCCGCGAATGCGCAGGCCGCTCAACTCGACCTTTTCGGCGATCAAATCGCTGAACTCGACGCCGTCGCAACGCGCGCGGGCGAAGCCCGCGACGGCATCCTCCCACCTCTCCTCCGCCTCGCTCCCGGGCGGCGGCAGCGGCGTCGGCGGATCCGGCGCCGGCAGCAACCGCGTCACGACCAGATATTGGGCCAGCAGAAGCAAGGCGGCATTGTCGCGTTCCGGATCGGACAGATGCGCCATGGGTGAATCGAATTTGACATTGCCCTTGACGGTGCATTGCAGGACTTCGATGCGGCCGTTTCCCGGGCTCTCCGGATCCCTGACATCGATGCCGGTCAGAATGAGATCCTCGCCGATCGCGCAATGCTTCAAATTGACCTTGCCGCGGACCGACATCCGGCGCGCCCAGCGGTTGAGCGGCAGCTGGCATCTGGGATCCTGCTGCAAGACCGGCGCCTGATCCGCATCGAGCACCAGCATGATCCGGTCGAGGTTTTGCGGCGGTGTCGTGAAGTAGCCCTGGAGTTCGTTGCAGGTGTAGTGACCCGGCCACAGGCTGAGCCTGCGGTCGATCTGGCTCGAGAGGATGTATATTCCGTTCCAGCCGCGCTGATCCTTCTTGCCCGAAATCCGCTCGGGGTGGAGCCGCAGATAATCGTGACAATGCCAGCTCGACATGAAGAAGTTGCCGAGACGCGATCCGAGGACGAAAGCGACAGGCTGCTTTTTGGCGTTGACGAAGCCCTCGCCGACGCCGTCCTCGATATCGATCTGTCCGGACTTGCCGTCGATCATGACGACGGATCCGGAAATCGTGATGCCCTGCAGCCGGATGAAGCCGTAATTGCCCCCCGACAGCACGAGATTGCCTTCGACCACCGCGCCGCCGAACGTCGCGCCCGTGACGTGTTCCTTATCGCCCGGTCGCGACGCGAACAGCGACACGCCGCTGGCAAAGGAACTGCATCGCAGATAGTCGCACTCCAGCGCGCCCACCACATGGACGACGTTGAGCAGAACGTTGGTCGCGCGCGCATTGCGCAGCGAAACCGCGACCTGGCCGCTGCGGTCGCCGATCACGGTGCGCCGCGTCGCCCGAAACGTTCCCGCGTCCGCCTGCAGGGAATCGAACACCGACCGGTGGCCGGACGCCCCGCCGAGATCCAGGACGATCGAGCCCGAAACGTTCGCGCTGGCGAAATTGGCGACCGCATCGATGCCGCCGGAATCGCCGTCGATGGTGCAGCCGTGAAACGAAACATCTCCTTTGACCTTCAGCCGCAAGGCGCTCAGGAGTCCGTTGACTGCGGTCTCGTCCAAGCGGACGTCGCCACTCACCTTCGCGCCGTCGAGCGTCAGCGCCGTGCTCGCCAGCGCGACATCTTCCAGCCCAAAGCGGCAGTCCAGAATCTTCAGCCCCAGGTCGAGGCGGGCATTCGACATGTCCAGCGAACCGTTGAAGCTGCATCCCTTCAGCCGCAGTTCGGCATGAAACGCGCAATTGCGCAGCCGTACGGCGTCGCGGAAGGTCACGCCCTCGATCTCGAGGCCGTGCTGGAATGCCTCGCCCGACAGATCGACGTCGCCGGCGACCTCGGCGTCGAAGAGGCCCAGATACGGCGTCTTTTCCCTGCGCGCCGTCTCGATGTAGCTGACGAAATGCGCGGCCGAAATCGAAATGCTGTGCAGCTTGTGCGCGGCGGGCATCACGTCGCCTTCGCGTTCGGGCGGGATTGTTCGTCAAAGGCGTTCTTGAGGGCGGCCCGCTGCTCGGCGAAGGAGCGCACCGGTATCACGGGAATCGCCCGCCCCGGAGGCGTGCGCTGCCGGCGGTCGCCGACCGTGATCTTGCCGTCCGGCGCCACCGTCATCCCGACGTGATACAGTTTCTGTTCCAGCACGATCGTCGCGAAAACGGTGGCGACATCGTGCTTGAACCCGAACATGGTGGGGGGAATGAGCAGGCTTTCCGGCAGCGCGGCGGTAAAGAGGTCGGCGCCTTCGGCTTTTTCGGGCGGCGGCACGCTGAGCTGGAATTGCGCCTTCAGAAACGGGTCCGGTTCGCCGGCCACCGCGTCCGCGGCCGCGAAATCGTGAAGGTCGCGGACGACGTAGAGCTGGTCCGTTTTGAATTGCTGGTGGTCGAAGGCGAAGCTGACATAATGCTCGATGAGGCTGGGCTCATAGCCGTCCTTGTTGAACAGTTCCTTGAAGGCGTCGTCGATCGGTCCTCGGCTGCCGTCCAGATACAGCCCGACAAAATCCCGCCGGTGCCAGCTTTCGCTCGAAAAGCAGATGAAGCGAAAGCCGAGCGGCGCCGAGCGGTTCGCCATGCGCAGGCGCGGATGGCGAAATTCGACCAGGCGCCGGTCGGGAAGAACTTGGAGGGCGCGCTCGAAGAACTCCGCCTCGGGGTCGAACGCCAGGACGCGCAAGATGCGCAGCGCCTCTCCCGTCCTCTCGAGCACCTTGGAATCGGCGGTGGCGCCGATCACCGAGATGCGCACACGTTCCAGTTCGTGCGCGTCCTTGATGCGGTGCCATTGTATCTCGGGATTCGCGCGATAGGCCTCGTGACGCCTGCGCGCCTCGGCGATCGCCGCTTCCGTCGGCGTCCACTCCGCATCGATGGCATAAGGCTCGCCGGCTTCCAGAGCAGCGCGCGGATCGTTCCGGCTCCGAGGAAGGAAACTTATGAGTTGCTTGATAAAACCCGACACCCCCGGCCCCCGCCAGTCCACAACCACAGGTTACGCAATTTTGCGGCGTTTACAATGTGGCCGCGGTCCGGCGAGGCAACCAAAATGGGGCATCAGCTTCGCGTACACACCTGCCCGGCGTTCTGGTCGTCGAGCCATTTCGACAGCGGCGCGAAGTAGTCGACGATCGCGCTGGCGTCGATGTCGTGCTCGCCGCTGAAGGCGGCCAGGGCTTCCGGCCAGGGCTTGGACTGGCCCATCTTCAGCATCTCCTGGAATTTGGCGCCGACTTCCTTGTTGCCGTAGATGCTGCAGCGGTTGAGCGGCCCCTTCCAACCCGCCAGCTTGCAGGCCGCGCGGTAGAACTGGAATTCGTAGATGTCGGCCAGGAAGTAGCGCGCATAGGGCGTGTTGTCCGCGATGTGGAATTTCGCGCCCGGATCGAAGGCATTGGCGGGGCGCGGCCCCGGCGGCATCAGGTACTGGTACTTGGCGACCAAGTCCCACCAGGCGTCGTTGTAATGCGCCGGCGTGATCTTGCCGGAGAACACGCCCCAGCGCCATTTGTCGACGATGATGGCGAAGGCCAGGATCGGCACCTTGTCCAGCGCCATGCGCAGCAGGTACGGGATGTCGGCTTCCGGTCCCGGCACCTTGTCGATCAGACCGATCTCTTTGAGATAGTCCGGCGTCAGCGCGTTGAGGCCGGCGAAATCGCCGATCGCCTCGTGGAAGCCGTCATTGGCGCCGTTCTGGAACAGATAGGGCTGCATGTCATAGGCGCGCTGGTACATGTTGTGCCCGAGCTCGTGATGGGCGGTGTAGAAATCGTCCGCCGTCACGGTGAAGCAGGCTTTCACGCGCAGGTCGTCCTTGCCGTCGATGTCCCAGGCCGAGGCGTGGCACACGACCTCGCGGTCGCGCGGGCGCAGGATCATCGAGCGCGTCCAGAACGTCGCCGGCTCGGCGGGCAGGCCGATCGACTGATACCAGTTGTCGGCGGTGTGGACGATCTTCACCGCGTCATAGCCGTGATCGACGAGCTGCTTGGTCAGGTCGTAGCCGAGGCCGGGACCGTCCTTCGGCGCCACGACGTCGTAGATGTTGCCCCAGTCCTGGCTCCACATGTTGCCGGTGAGATCGGCGCGGATCGGGCCGGTCGCGGGCTGCACCGCCGGACCGTATTTCTGGCTCAGCTTGGCGCGGACATAGCAGTGCAGCTTGGCGTAGAGCGGCGCGACCTGGTCCCACAGCGCGTCGGCCTTGGCGGCGAAGGCGTCGGGCGGCATGTCGTACCAGGAGCGCCATAGGGCGCCGGTGTCGGGATAGCCGAGCTCGCGCGAGCCGTCGTTCGCCAGAGTGACGAGCCGCGTGTAGTCGGCCGTCATCTGCGGCGACGACACCGCGCGCCAGCCTTCCCACAGCGTCTTGGTCTCATTGGGATCGCGCGAGGTGCGCAGGATGTCTTCCATGTCGTCGAGGGTCAGGGTCTTGCCCTGATAGACGAACTTGGCGGTCGAATAGTCGCTGTCGAGGCGGGCCGCGATATCGGCGAGCTCCTGCGACGCGCCGGGCTTGGCGGAGGCCGGCAGCACCAGACCCTGTTTGAGCAGATAGAGCTTGCGCCGCGTCACGTCGTCGACCTTCACATGGTCGAAGCGCGCCGCGCCCTTGGCGTAGCGCACCGCCATGTCGGTGCCTTCGGAATTGGCGCGGGCCACCAGCCAGTTGGTGTCGCTGTTGATATAGGTCGCCTGCACCCAGCCGGCGTGGTTCTGGTACTCGGCCTCCTTGGCGAGATCGGCTTCGGCTTTGGCGACGAACGCCATCGCCTCGGCGGTGGTGGGCGCCGTCGGCGGCTTGCCCATGGCACCGATGCCGGCAGCGGCGATGAAGACGGCGGCCAGCGCCGTCGCGGACAAATACTTGGCCTGCATGAAAATCCTCCCGGTTCGCGGCGCAGTATGGCGGCGCGCGCGCACCAAGGCGAGAGTCAGGAAATGGCGATCCCCCTCCCCGTCCGGCAACTTCCTGTCAGCGTCTGGAGCATGCTCGCATTTGATAGATTTGGATCATGCTCCAGATTCTTTGATTGGCGCGCAATTTACGGGTGAAGCTGAAGTACGCTTCACCCGATTGCGCTTCAGCTCAGCAGGAAGTCGCCGCTGTTGAGCGTGCCCATCGTGACGTTCTGCAGCAGGATATGGTCTTGCGCATCGAGCGCGATCAGCGTGTCGGCGCCGACCTGCGTCATCAGCCCCTGCAGCGCAGCGAAATTCGCCACGCCGTAGCCGTGCAGGTCGATGAGGTCGTTGCTGCCGGCGCCCGCCACGAAGTCCGTGATCGTGTCGTTACCGTCGCCGATGCGAAAGTGGAAGGTGTCGTCGCCGCCGCCGCCGGTCAGCACGTCATTGCCCGTCCCGCCGGTCAGCTGGTCGTTGCCGCCGCCGCCGTTCAGGGTGTCGTTGCCGTCATAGCCGAACAGGACGTCGGTGTTGCCGCCGCCGGCGAGATTGAGATCGGCCGGACCGGCACCGGTGTTCACATTGTACGGCGTCGCGTACCACTGGAGCGTATCGAGCGCCGGCGCGACATCGTTCATCGAGATCGTGGTCGAGGCGTCGTCGCGCACGCCGGTCAGGCCGGTCTGGTTCCAGCCCGCGTCATAGGTGATCGTCGCGTTCGCCCAGGTATACTGGTTGGCGGCATCGAAGACGGTCAGCGTGTGCGTTCCGTCGTCCCTGGTGGTCGTCGTCTCCAGCAGATTGTGATTGTTGTCGAAGTGCTGCGTGCTCCACAGCGCCGCCGTGCTGTTGGCCGTATCGACGCTGTTGACCCATTGGCCGCCATTGTCGCCGGTGACCGAACTGCTGGCGATGCTGCGCTGCGCGTCGAAGACCGTGCCCACGAAGAACCACGGCTGGACGTTGTCGAAGTCGAACGTGATCACCGCGTCGGAGAATTTCAGCGTCTCGACATTGGTGAGCGTATCGGCGCCCTCGAAGAAGCCGCTCGTCATGTCCTGGACCGCGACGGTGGTGCCGCCGACGGGGCCGAAGATGTATTGCAGGTAAGAACCGGCATAGATGGCGGTGTCGTTGCCGGCGCCGCCGTCCATCGTGTCGTTGCCCTGGCCGCCGACCAGCGTGTCGTCGCCGCCAAGGCCGTTGAGCGTGTCGTTGCTGCCGAGGCCCGCGAGATAGTCGTTGTCCGGCGTGCCGGTGAGCGTCTCGGGTCCGCCACCCTGGCTGCCGGGCAGCGCGGTGAAGGCGCCGGGGCTGGAGCCCAGCGGATTGACCGCATCGGTCAGCATGATGGTGCCGGCGGCGGTGCCGTCGCTGGTCCAGACTTCGGTGCCGTGCACGCCGTCATTGGCGTAGAACGTCACGCCCGCGCCGTCCGCCTTGATGTTGAAGATGCCGCCATTGGCCGAGCCCGGCGCGATGTCGAGCACCATATGCGTGCCGGCGCCCGAGGTGCCGTCGCTGATCCACAGCTCCTGGCCGTGCGTCGCGTCGGTGGCGGTGAAGAAGATATTGCTGCCCACCACGGTCAGGTTGCCGGGATTGGACGAGGCGCTGCCGGTATTGAGATCCTTGACCATATGTGTGGTGCTGACATTGCTGCTCCACAGTTCGGTGCCGTGGCCGCTACCGTCGTCGGCACTGAAGAACACCGTGCCGCCCATGGCGGTCAGGTTCGCCGGATTGGACCCTGTCGCGCCGGCGGCGATGTCGATCAGGACCACCGCGCCGCCATTGGTGACGTAGAGCTCGGTGCCCGCCGCGCTGGTGAAGCCGGTGAAGAAGATGTCGGGGCCGGCCGCGGTCAGCGTCTGCAGGCTGAAATTCCACTGCGTGTTGGTCAGCATGGACGCGTTGCCGGCGGTGCCGTCGCTCACCCAGAGCTGCGGACCGTTGACGCCGCCATTGTCGGCGATGAAGAAGAGATGGTTGTTGGCGACCGCCAGATTGTGCGGATTGGAGCTCGTCGCCGCGCCGGTGTTGACGTCCTTCAGCAGGACTGTGCCGGCGTTGAGCCGGCGACGCCGGTGCTGGAATAGACGCCGAAGCCGCTGGGGCCGTTGCCGTTGAAGAACAGCAGATTGTTGGCGACCAGGATGTTGTTCGGGGAATAGCCGTTCGGCACGCCGCCGGTGCTGCCGGTGAAATCGGTGACCGCCACCGTGCCGGCCGCGGTTCCGTCCGAGCGCCAGAGTTCCCGTCCGTGGACGCCGTCATCGGCGCTGAAATAGGCGACGCCGTTCAGGACGGCGAAGGCCGGGGTGTGATCGGGATCGAAGTTGGAACCGGTATTGGCGGGATTGGAACCGCTCGCGCCGGGATTGATGTCCGCCAGGCGGATCGTCCGCCCGGTGGTTCCGTCCGTGCTCCAGAGCTCTACGTTGCCATTGCCGTCGTCCGCCGAAAAAAGCGTGATAGTCATGTGATCCCCCCGTTACCGACGCCACAAGGTGGATCACGCGACCGGCATGGAATCCCCTTACCCGGAACTCTTATGGCATGAAACCAATCGGGCAGATGCCCCATGTCGGCGGCGGCAACAAATTAACCGGACAATATTTCGTGGCCGCGACCGATGATTGTGTTGCGGCGCAGCAATTCAACCGTTATGCAGCGCCGGTCACCGGAACGCCTGGCGTGGCCGCGGTCTCAACCATAGACCCAGCGGCAGCATGACAGGCGGCAAAGTTTTGTTGTAGAAATCGCCAGTAGTTCCAAAGAACTACCGTCGGCAGGCTGCTTCGGTATCCGGATGCGCCCGCCACAGGGCTCCATCGGGCTGTCTTGGGGAAATCGATTGTCATGAGTTCGGGTCTGTTGTCCTGCTTGGCCGGAGCGTTGGCGTTCGCCGGCTCGGTGACGATCTGCCAGGCAGAGACCTTGACCCTGAACCAGGCCCTGGCCATCGCCTACGAGACCAATCCGCAGCTCGCCGGGGCGCGGGCCGGCGTGCGGGCGGTGGACGAAGGCGTGGCGGAGGCCAATTCCGCCTGGCGCCCCAGCATCACGGCAAGCGCCTCCTATGGCGTCCAGAACGGCCAGGTGAAAGGCTTCGCCAGCGCCTTCAACAGCCATCCCCTGACCGGCGCCGTTACCGTGACGCAGCAAGTCTTCCGCGGCGGCCGGACCTATGCCGAAGTCGGCCGCGCCATCGCCCAGGTGCATTCGGCGCGCGCCGAGCTCGCCGACACCGAGCGCGGCATCCTGCTCGACGCCGTCACCGCCTATCTCGACGTCGTGCGCGACGACCGCATCCTGTCGCTGAACCGCGACAACGTCCGCACATTGCAAGCCGAGCTCGACGCCGCCAACACCCAGCATGCGGGGGGCGCCATCACGCGCACCGATGTCGACCAGGCGCAGGCGCGCCTGTCGCGCGCGCAGTCCGATCTGGCGATTTCCGAGCGGCAGCTCGCCGCCAGCCGCGAGGCGTTCGACAACGTCATCGGCCGGCCGGCCGGCACGCTCGACGCCGCGCCGCCCCTGCCCGCCATGCCGGCCTCGATCGACGCGGCGCGCGGTGTCGGCGCGCTGAGGAGCCCGAAAATCCTGCAGGCCAAGGCGGACTGGCGCGCCGCGGACTACGCCGTGGCCGACGCGGTCGGCGCGCTCCTGCCGCAGCTCTCGATCCAGGGCCAGTACGAATATCTGCGCGACGCCGCCGGCACCAACATCTTCGCCACCAAGCAGCCGCAGCAGATCCTCAGCATCACCGGCCAAGTCACGGTGCCGATCTACCAGGGCGGGGCCGAGGACGCGGCGATCCGGCGCGCTAAGGAACTGCGCGGCCAGTCGCAGCTTGCCATCGCGACGGCGCAGCGCTCGGTCTGGCAGGACATCGGCAATGCCTGGGACGGCTATCGCGTGGCGCGGCTCCAGATCACCGCCAACGACGCCCAGGTCGCGGCCGACCAGAGCGCCCTGGATGGCGTCAAACAGGAACAGGAAGCCGGCGAGCGCTCCATCCTCGACATCCTCAACGCCCAGCAGGAACTTTACAGCGCGCAGGTCGCCGCCGTCACGGCGCGCCACGATGCCGGCGTCGCCGCCTACCGGGTGCTGTGGGCCACGGGACAGCTCGACGCCAGGACATTGGCCCTGCCGGTGACGTACTATGACCCCGTCGAGCATTATGATGAGGACGCCGCCGCCTGGATCGGGTTCGGCGAATGAGAGCTTTGAGCCAAGGATCGCAGCGCATGGTCGAGTACGCATCTTCGGGAGCACGGCGTCGTGGCTGAGCCTTCGGCATCGACGCCCGGCGGCGCCACCGATCCGGTGCGCGCGGCGCTGCTCGCCAACCGGCCGCTGTTCATCGCGGCCTTCGGCTTCAGCGCCGCCATGAGCATCCTGGCGCTGACGACCTCGTTCTACATGCTGCAGGTCTATGACCGCGTGCTGTCGAGCCGCAGCGAGGACACGCTGCTGCTGCTGACGGTGATCGCCGTCGGCGCCATCGCCGTCTTCAGCGCGCTGGACTCTCTGCGGCTGCGCCTTCTGACCCGCATCGGCATGCGGGTCGGCGAAGCGCTGTCGGCGACGGTGCTGCGCGCCATGGTGGCCGGCACCTCGCAATCGGGCGGCAGCCAGATCCGCACCGGCCTGCGCGACGTCGAGACGGTGCGCAATTTCGTCGGCAGCCCGGCGCTGGCCGCGCTGATGGATGCGCCGTTCGTGGTCTTGTACCTGATCGTCCTCACCCTGCTGTCGCCGGTGTTCCTCGCCATCGTGCTGGTCGGCGGCGCCATCCTGGTCGCCATCGCGCTGATCAACCAGCGCACCACCCATACCGACCTGATCCACGCCATCGGCCTGTCGTCGAAGGCGCATCTCTATGCCGAGGACGGCCTGCGCAACGCCGACGTGCTGGAAGGCATGGGCATGTCCCATACCTTTGTCGCGAACTGGCGGCGCAAATGGATCGAGTCGCAGCGCGCGGGTTCCGAAGCCTCGGACCGCGACAGCCGGCTGGGCTCGATGTCCAAGGGCGTGCGCCTGCTGATCCAGATTTTCCTGCTCGGCGCCGGCGCCCTGCTGATCCTCGACTTCAAGGCCACCGGCGGCATCATGATCGGCGCCTCGATCATCGGCGCGCGCGCCTTGGCGCCGATCGAGACCATCGTCGGCAGCTGGAAGAGCATCATCGCGCTGCGCCTCGCCTGGACGCGCATCGTCGAGCTGCTCGACAAGGCGCCGCGCCGCGACGAAGGCATGAAGCTGCCGCCGCCCAAGGGCCTCCTGCAACTGGGCGGCGTCAGCTTCGGCAGCCGCGCCGCCGGCCGCACCGTGCTGTCCAACATCTCGCTCGAGCTTCTGCCCGGCGAGGCGCTGGGCATCATCGGGCCGTCGGCGTCGGGCAAGTCGACGCTGCTGCGCCTTCTGATCGGCGCCTGGCCGTGCACGTCGGGCGTGGTGCGGCTCGACGGCGCCAACATCTATGCCTGGCCGCGCGCGGAGCTCAGCCGCTACATCGGCTACCTGCCGCAGGACGTCGAGCTGTTCGAAGGCACGGTGCGCGAGAACATCGCGCGCATGCATGACGGCGATCCGCAAGACGTGGTGCGCGCGGCGCAGCGCGCCAGGGCGCATGAGATGATCCTGGCCCTGCCCAAGGGCTACGACACCGAGGTCGGCGGCAACGGCCACCGGCTTTCCGGTGGCCAGAGCCAGCGCATCGGCTTTGCCCGCGCACTGTACGGCGATCCGCGCCTGGTGGTGCTCGACGAGCCCAACTCCAATCTCGACTCGCCGGGCGAGGAATCGCTGCTCAACGCGCTCGGCACGCTGCGCCAGGAAGGCGTCACGCTGGTCATCGTGGCGCATCGCCCGAGCGTCCTGAACGGCGTCGACAAGATGCTGGTGCTGCGCGCCAACGGCACGGTCGAGGCCTTCGGGCCACGCGCCGAAGTCATGGCGCAATTCGCCAAGCGGCCGGCGCCCGGTCCGCAAGGCCAGCAGAACGTGGTCTCCATCTCGCCGCTGGCCGCGCCCGGCGACGGCCGGCCTGGAAACTGAGCATGACCGACGCACCCAACACCGCCGAAACGCCGGACGGGGCGCCGCGCCGCGGCAACTTCGCCGCCTGGCTGCAGAGCGCCGCACACACGACGGCGTACTGGGCGCGCGAGCTGGTCTATCCGACGCCGATCCAGGAGCCGCCCGAGCTCGAATTCATGAGCACGCGCGGCATCGTCGGCCGCGGCAGGCTCATCATCCTAGTTTTCGTGCTCGGCTTCTTCGGCTGGGCCGCGCTGGCGCCGCTGGGCAGCGCGCTGATGGCGCCCGGCGTCGTCGTGGTCGAGTCGCATCGCAAGGCCATCCAGCATCTGGAAGGCGGCATCGTGCGCGAAATCCATGTCACCGACGGGCAGCTTGTGACCGCGGGCCAGCTTCTCATCCGGCTGGACGACACCCAGGCCCATTCGAGCCTCGACATGCTGGCCGGCGAAGCCGATGCGCTGGCGGCGCAGGAAGCCCGCCTCTCCGCCGAGCGCGACAGCAAGGATCATATCGATTTTCCCGCCGACCTGACGAACCGCGCCGCCGACCCGCACGTCGCCGACGCCATGCGCGGCGAGCTCAGCACCTTCAATACGCGCCGCACCACCATGGCCAAGCAGATCGACATCCTGACCCAGCGCAACCAGCAGAACGAGCGCATCGTCGGGGGCTTGCGCTTCGAGGCCAAGGCGCTCGACGAGCAGGTGGCGCTGATCAACCAGGAGACCGAAAGCGTCCAGGCGCTCTACACCAAGGGCCTGTCGACCCTGCCGCGCCTGTTGGCCTTGCAGCGCCAGGCGGCCGATCTCGGCGGCCAGCGCGGCCAGATCGCCGAGAAGATCGCGCAGGTGCAGCTGAGCTCCGGCGAGAACGAGCTTCAGATCATGAACCTGAAGAACACCCAGCTCAGCGACGTGGTCAAGGATCTGCGCGACGTGCAGACCAAGCGCTTCGACCTCTTGGACCGCCTCAAGGGCGCGCACGACGTGCTGGCGCGGCTGACGATCACCGCCCCGGTCTCGGGGCGCATCGTCGAACTGACGGTCCACACCAAGGGCGCCGTCATCAAGCCCGGCGAGACCGTGATGGAGATCGTGCCGCAGAAGGACGAGCTGCAGGTCGAGGCGCATGTCCGGCCCGAGGACGCCGACGGCATCTATGCCGGCATGTCGGCGCGGGTGAATCTCAGCGCCTACCAGCAGCGCCGCCTGCCGATGATCAAGGGCCTGGTGACCAACATCTCCGCCGACCGCATCACCGACCCGCGTACCGGCCAGGCCTATTTCAACGTCCAGCTGACCGTCGACCGCACGCCGCTCAAGGATTATCCCGACGCGCACATCATTCCGGGCATGCCGGTGGAAGTGGCGATCGAGACCGGCACGCGCACCGCGCTGGACTACTTCGTCGAGCCGATCAGCGACGTCTTCCGCCGCGGCATGCGCGAGAAATAGGGTTGGGGTCTTGGACCTGCTCATCACTCATCGTCATTGCCCGGCCCACGCTGCTGCTAGGCCTGTCCGGGCAACCCATGAAACCTGGCAGCGAAAATTTTCACCGATCGTTTTCATGGGTCGCCGGCACAAGGCCGGCGATGACGGTTGAGGGTTGATTCGACTAAATCCAATCCGCTTCAGATGAAGTCCGTCGCCGCCAGGCCGGCGAGCGTGCCGCCGGTGACGTCGAACACGAAATCGGCGCCCGCCTGGTAGCCGGCCGTGCCGTTGGCGTCGACGATCAGGAACGTGTGCGTCGCCAGCGTTCCGGTGTTTGGCGTGAACAGCACCGCATGGCCGATGGCGAGATGGCCGGCGTCGACCGCGGCCGCCAGATCGCCGTCGAAGCTGACGGTCGAGAGCGCGCCGCTGGCCACCGTCGCATCGACCCCGCCCACCGCCGTGCCGAGCTGGAACTTGTCGGTGCCGTGCACGAAATCCTGGATCGTATCGTAGGCCGGGCCGGTCGAGTCCACCACGCCGCGATAGGCGAAAGTGTCGGCGCCGCCATTGCCGCGCAGCGTGTCGGCCCCGCCCTCGCCATAGAACAGGTCGGCGCCGGCGCCGCCGGTGGCGGTGTCGTTGCCCTGGCCGAGATAGAAGTGGAAATTGCTGTCGGTGTCGGCGCTGGCGTTGAAGGTGACGGTATTGGAAGATGTCATCGACACCGACCATTCGGTGAAGGTCGCGCCCGTGCCGACCAGGTTGTCGGTGGTCGTGATGCTGTAGTTGAAGCCCGGCAGCAGGGCGGCGACCTCGATGCCCGAAATCTGCGCGCCGCTCAGCACCAAGCCGCCGGAATAATCGCCCTGCAGGCCGAGCTGGTCGTTGGTGCCCGCGCCGCCATTGACGCTGTCGCTCGCGGTGAAGAAGGCGCCGAAGCCGAAGCCGTCATTGCCCGTGCCGCCGGTCAGCGTGTCGTTGCCGGCGCCGGCGGTGATCAGGTCGCCGTTGTTGTTGGCCTGGACGGTGTCGTTGCCCGAGCCGCCGACGAAGCTGTTGATCACCGTGCCGGCGGCGATGGCGATATTGTTCACCATGCCGTCGCAGCTGTTGAAGGTGCCGGCGTTGAGATTGATGTTCGACGCCGCCGAAAAGCCCGACAGGTCGAGCGTGTTGCCCGCGCCCATGTCCCAGATGGTGATGACGGGATGGGTGTTCACCGTGAAGTCGAAGAACGGTTTGGTGGCATCGGCGATGTTGCTGTTGAAGCCGAAGACCTGGCCGCCGCCGAGGCCGGTGGTGGTCGGCAGGCCGTACAGCGCCTGCGCCGCCAGGATGTCGAGCGGCATCCAGGTCGTCGGCTCATAGGCAAAGCCGCTGCCGCCGGGGCCCGTCGTGCCCCAATCGGTGCCGGTCACCGGCTGCACGGCGAAATATTGCGCCGTCGCGTCGGTCGGCGCGATGTAGGACATGATGGTCCACAGCGTGGTGTCCTGGGCGCTGTATTGCTGCGTCAGCGGGACGACGTTGCCGTTATACGGACCGCCATGGCCGAGACCGATCTCGTGGCCTTCTTCATGGACGACGGTACCCCAGACATGGCCGCCGGCGACGTTCGGGTCGGCGGTGAGCGGGCCAAAGCCGTTGCCGACCGCCGTGGTCTCCAGCGTGATCTGGGTATCGTTGTTCCAGTGCCAGACATTGGTGGTGCCCGGCGTGCCGACGCCGGCGCTGCCGTGGAACGTACCGTTCTGGAAAGCACCGTCGCCGACGCCGCCGCGGATGAAGGTGAGCTGCGCCGAGCCGGCGTCGGCCGCCGCCGCGAACTGGACGTTGGCGATGTCGGACCACAGCGTCAGGCCGGAGATGAAGACGGCCTTCTCGGTCGCGCTCCAGGCCGAAGCGTCCTGGAAGTAATAGGTCACCGTGCCGCCGGCCGTGCCGGCCACGCCCGCGCCCCACTTCGCGGTGCTGGACTGGGCTTTGTACGTCGCGGGATTGTCGCCGTTCCAGGTGCCGAAGCTGGTCGCCACGATCTGGCTGCTGGCGTTGACGCCGGCGATGAACGCCATCTCCTCGGCCTGGGTCGGCGAAGCATCCGGGGTGAGCGGCAGATGCGTGATGCTGTCCACGATGTGGGAGGCCAGGAAGCTGGAGGTCGCCGACACGAAACTCTGGGCGCGGCCGACGTCGAAGCCGGCCTCTGACACGAAGGCATGGCTGTCGGTCAGGACATGGCGGACATTAACCAGGGACAGCGGCGCGGAAGAATTACCGACGAGCGACGGCAGGCGGGCCGGGCTGGCCGTAGGCTTTAAAGAAAAACCGAGGTTCTCGTCCCCTGCACCGTCATCGGAGGACCCGAAAAGGCCGGAGGTCTGGATTCGCGCGAAACCGGAATTGTAATTCGTGTCGCTCAACGCGGAAAAACGTGCCATCGCGCTCATCCCAAAACAATGTAGACACTTATCATTCCAGGTTGTGGCGCGCCACACAACTCAATGTAGGATGTGCCGCTTGTGCGTTTCCCCGCAGATTGGGTAGGGTAGCGCCAAGTGATCCACGAGGAAGCAATGGTCAGCAGGAAACCAGAACCGGAGACGGCCGGACGCGAGGCCGTGACGCTGCGGCAGGAACCGCGCGCCGTCTGGACCACACCCACGCTGCGCGTCCTCGCCGCCAAGGATGCCGAAGTCGGCGTCGGCGTCACCGCGCCTGACGGCGCCTTCACGTTCTCATAGCGCCGGCGCGGCGCTATAGCTCGATCTGGAACTGCGCCCCCACCGACACGGCCACCGGCGTCTGCGGCGTGCTGGGCGGATTGAGATCCACCAGACCGAAGCCGGCGATCTCGGCGCGTCCTTCCAGGACCGGCAGGCTGTACAGCGCCTCCATCCGATATTCGCGGCTGCCGGAAATGCTCCAGCTCTGGGTCACGGTGCCGAGCGCACCCGTGTCGCGGTCGATCACCTCAAGCGCGGTGTATTGCAACGCGCCGCTCTCCACGTGCAGCGGCTGCGCCAGCGAGACGCGCAGGCGGTCGAGGTCGGAGAACAAGCCGGACTTCATCGCGACCAATTCATACGACGTCGACTCCAACCCCGATTGCGCCAGCGTGAGGCCTGACAGGCCGGCTTGCGGGGCCGTCGTATGGGCGAGCGTCGCCGAACCCGACAGGGTCCAGCCGCCGGCGAGCGACGTCGTCACGCCCAAGGTCGTGCCTTCGGTGCGCGCGCCGTTCGCCATGGCGAACACGCCGCTGCCCTGCGATCCGAGGAGACCATCGGCTTCGTTCAGGCGCGTATAGGACGCGTTGGCGGTGACGCCCTCGGCAAGCTTGTATTCGACGTCGGCGACCGACGCGGAAGCCCGGTTGGTGGCCAGCGGCACATCCTTGAGCGGCCCGAAGACCGGATCGATATAGGTGTGATCGTCCGTCTTCTGGCTGAAGCCGAGGTTGAGCTTGAGGCCCGGCGCCAGCGCAACGCCGCCGCTGGCATAGGCGCCGCCCGAGGCGAAGCCGAGGATCGGATTGACGCCGCCGGTCGAGGGATCGAAGTCCGAGCGGCTGTCGAAGCCGCTGGCGCCCATCAGGGCATGGGCACCGCTGCCTTCGCCGAGGCGCAGCTCGATGCCGGCATCGCGGTTGGAGGCCTGGAATTCGGCGTGGAACGGACCATCGCCGCGGCGGATCTCGTCCGGCGTCGAACCGGTCGCGGTCATGCCGAGCTGCCAGTCGCCGTCGCTGAGCGGCATCGATTGCGAGTCGAAGTTCAGGGACTTGACGCCATGCGCCCAGTCGATCAGGCGCTGATAGAGATAGGCCTGGAACGGATTGCTGGAACCGTTGACGGTCTGGCTCTTGTTGACGAGCAGCGAGCTCAAGGGAATCGAGAAATCGCGATAGGTCGAGCCGATGTTCTCGAACGCGACGACATAGGCGCTCTGGTTCTGCCACAGCGCCAGCTGGCCGGGGTTCAGCACCGACGCCTTGAGCGACTTGGCCGACCAGTTGGCGAACAGCGGGCTGCTGGCCAGGATGCCGGTTCCGAAGAGACCCGTGGACACCGATTTGCCGTTGTAGGCATAGGGCTGGTAGACGACGAGATTGTTGAAATCGAGCGGCGACTGCGACGCCTCGATGTTGAGCTCACCCCAGCCATAGACCGGATCGACGCCCGGCGCGCCCAGATCGGTAGCCGACTGCAGGATGATCTGCACCGTCTCGTTGGCGTGTTGCGACAGCCAGGGCCAACGGTCCTCCAGCAGCGCGACGGCGCCCGTCACCAGCGGCGCGGCGAAGGAGGTGCCGCTCATGCGCGTGACGCCGCCATTGTTGTCGGACACCAGGATCAATTCGCCCGGCGCCACCAGGAAGCGGTATTTGAGCTTGTTCTGCTCGGCGCAGAGACCGAGCACCGTGAAGCAGGCTTCGCCCGGCGTGTTGGAGAAGGGCGAGATGTCGCCCGACGGCCCGACGGAGCCGACGATCAGCAGGTTGTTCGGCGCTTCCAGGCCCAAGAGCCATGGCACGTTCTGGGTCTGCGACACGCCCTCATTGCCGGCGGCCTTGACGATGACGAGGCCGCTCTTGCGGCTGCTGAGCAGCGAGCCGCTGAGGATGTTGACCCACTCGTTGGACACCGCAGAGCCCGGCACGCCGAGCGAGGCGTTCACGACATGGGCGCCGCTGTCGTACAGCGCCGCGATGCCGGTCGCGACGTCGTTCCAGCTTGCCGTGCCCGAGGCGTCGAAGGGGTTGTAGAGATGGACTTCGGCGTTGGGCGCGATGCCCATGACGCCCTGCCCGTCATGCGCCGCCGCGATCAGGCTGGCGACCGCCGCGCCATGGTCGTTGACGTACATCTTGTAGCCGCCGATGAATTTCAGCTTGTCGACGTCCGCGCCGTCGGCCGTGACCGTCGAGTCCAGGACGCCGACGATTTCCTTGTCGCTGCCCTGGACCTGCGACAGCGACGGCGACCAATGCACCGCCGGCATCCACCAGTCGACATGGTCGACGCCGGTGAAGTTCATCAGGCCGTCATACCAGTTGAGGAAGAAGAACGAGCGGGTGTCCGCGTTGGTGCTCGCCAGCGAGTTCGGATCGTTCGGGTCGATGCCGTATTTCGCCAGCATCGCGTTGGCGAAGCCGTCGTCGAAATCCTGCTTCGTCGCCTTTTGCACCGCCGGACCCCAGACGGTCCCGGCCTGGTTCAGGAAATCGTTCAACTGAAGCTGCAGGCCTGAATAGTCGGTGGCATTGGACGCCTGGAGCTGCGTCCAGGTGTCGTTGATGGCGCCCCATTGCGGGCCGGCGGCCTGCCAATACGGCCCGACCTGCGCCAAGAACGGGTTGATCGTGCCGTAGAACGGATTGATCTTGCCCCAGAACTGGTCGGTGTCGCCGTAGAACGGGTTGATGGTGCCGTAGAACGGATTGATCTTGCCCCAGAACGGCGTGATGTCGCCCCAGAACGGGCTGATCTTGCCGTAGAACGGATTGATCGAGCCGTAGAAGGGATTGATGGTGCCGTAGAACGGGTTGATCGAGCCGTAGAACGGCTGGATCGTGCCATAGGTCGGCGTCACCGGCGCATCGGCAAGGCGCTTGTCCCCGGCGATCGCATCGCTTCCCGCCAGCGTGCAGACGGACGCCACACCGGCCAACAGCCATTTCCGAAACATGATGCACCCCACCGAACGCACTTGTTTGTGCTTGCAGGCAATGTGGCCGGTGGCGCCTTAAGCAGGAGTAAATTCGATGCTCCACGGAAAGGGATTGAAAAGACCCGCTTAATTTTCGGTTGACGGCCGGGGCCTCGCGTCGCGGCGCGATTAACCGCGATTACGACGCCAGCGCGCGCTTTTCCGTCTGCGGCGCGCCGAGGACGCGCTCTGCCGGCAGGTGAACGCGGGCGACCGTGCCCTCATCGACTTCGCTGGTCATCGTGAAGCGCCCACCGTGCAGCTGGACCAGGGACTTGACGATCGGAAGGCCGAGCCCGACGCCGCCATGGATGCGCGCATAGGTGCTTTCCGCCTGCCCGAACGGCTCCATCACCAGCGCCAGCTTGTCTTCCGGGATGCCGATGCCGTTATCGGAGACGACGACGTCGATGCCGTCCTGACGGGGCTCGATGCGGACCGCGATACGGCCATTGCCGCCGGTGAATTTCACGGCGTTCGACAGCAGGTGGACCAGCACCTGGCGCAGACGCTTCTCGTCGCCGCGGATGCGAACGCCCGGGTGGCCGCAATCGGCATCGATGAATTTGCTGGCGGCATGCTTGTCGTTGTGGATTTCCGCGACGGCGCTCTCGACGATCTCGCCGAGCAGCAGCTCGTTCTCCGCCAGCGTCACCGTGCCGGCGTCGATCCGCGCCATGTCGAGGATGTCGTTGAGGATCGTGAGCAGGTTCTGGCCGCTGGCATGGATGTCGGCGGCGTATTCCCTGAGCTTGGCGCCGGCGGCGGCGCCGATGGCCATGAGCTCCGAGAAGCCGATGATGGCGTTCAGCGGCGTGCGCAGCTCATGGCTCATATTCGCCAGGAAGTGGCTCTTGGCCTTGTTGGCCTGCTCGGCCGCCTCCATGGCGAGGCGCAGATGCGACTCGACCTCGATGCGGCGCTCGATCTCCACATCGCGTTCGGCCAGCGTCCTGGTCAGCTCGACATTGGCCCTGGTGATGGCGTTGCGATGGCGGCGAACCAGGAGATGGCGCCAGCCGATCCAGAGCATCAGCGCCAGCACGCCCAGGAGCAGCGCAGCGAAGATCACCGTCTGCGTCGCGGCGCGCGATTCGCGGAGGCTCATATCGCGCTTGAGCTGGTCGGATTTGAGGTGCTCGATCTCCAATTGCTGCGTCGTGAAGTCGAACTGTGCGCCGATCAGCGCGAGATTTGCCGACGCCGCCAGCGAACGGCCCTGGTCGTCCAGGCGCTTGAAAGCCTCCAGATGCGCCATCGCCAACGGCCAGTTGCCGCCGGCGCGATACGCCTTGTAGGCGATCTCATGCAGGTCGCGAAACGGCGCGATGGTGGTCTTCAGATCGACGCCGCGAAAGGCCCTGTCGAAGTTGCGCGCCGCGGCTTCGACCGCGCCGCGCTCGTACTCGATCTCGGCCTTGACGCCCCACACGAAGGGCGCGCCGCCATTGGGGTCGTCCTTGCCCAGCAGGACCAGCGCCTGGTTCGCCGCCTTGGTCGCGTCGGCGAACTGATGGCGCTTGGCGTAGACCGCGGCGATGTTGGTCAGGATGTTGGCTTGGAGGAATGGGCTGTCGAGCGACTTGCTGATCGCCAGCGCCTGCTGAAAGTCCTTCAGCGCGTCGTCGTAGCGGCCGAGCTGCTGCAGCGCGAAGCCGATATTGTTCGAGACCGAAAGCTCGATCGCGGGATCTTCGGAGTAGACGCGCCCGGCCTCGCGATAGTAGCGGATCTCGCGGTTGAAATCGTGCGCCTCGTCGTAGATCGCGCCGAGGCCCTGCAAGGCGATCGACTGCCCCCTGGCCTGCCCCAGCCGCGCGAAGATGTCGTGCGCGCCGTGATAGCTTTTCAGCGCCAGCGCGACGTCGCCGGTGTTGTCGGCGATACGGGCCAGCGACAGCGCCAGATCGCCGTCCAGCTTGGTGATCTTGTGGTCGCCGCCGGCGATTTTGATGGCGCGGTCCAGGGCGGCGCGCGCCTCGTCGATTCTGTTGATGCGCGTCAGCGCCTCGGCCTCCAGCCACAGGCTGGTCGCGACGGCTTCGTTCTGGCGCGGCGAGCCGGC
>OLLF01000262.1_pt1 | contig 22345 bp, 27 predicted proteins | sample 1604471 | NCBI WGS metagenome assembly OLLF01 (sample SAMEA104055714, study PRJEB20765) | soil metagenome | isolation source: soil
GCGTCGTCATCGGCTGCGGCAGCGACGTCGGCGTCTTCGCGCATGGCGACAATCTGGGTGAGCTCGAGTCCATGGCGAAGCTCGGCATGGGCGTCGAGGAGACGCTGGCCGCCGCGACGGCGGTGAACGCGAAGATCCTGCGGCGCGAGAACGAGCTCGGGCACGTGCGGGCGGGATTTCTTGCCGATCTCATCGCGGTGGCGGGCGATCCGCTGGCCGATCTGGCGGTGTTGAAGGCGCCGAAATTCGTGATGGCGGATGGGCGGGTGTTCGCGGCCTGACCGCTCCCGCGAAAGGTGGGAGAGGTTAAGAGTTCGCCACCCGCGAATCTTCGGGCGCCTGCGCGCGATCTTCCATTCCATAATCCCGCACCACCTCCGCGATGCGCAAGCGATAATCGCGGAAGAGTTCGCCGCGGCCGCGGGCCTGCGCGGCGCGATGCGCTTCGAGATTGCGCCAGGCGGCGACGGCGGCCGCGTCGCGCCAGAAGGACAGCGACAGGATCTTGCCCCGCGTCGCCAGGCTTTCGAAGCGCTCGATGGAGACGAAGCCGTCGATGCCGTCCAGCAGCGGGCGCAGCGCCGCGGCGATGTCGAGATAGGCGTCGCGCGCGCCGGTGCGCGGCTCGACCTCGAAGATGACCGCGATCATGGCGCGACCGGGCGCAGGAAGGTGCGTTCCTCGCTGCGGATGAAGCGCTCGCTCTGCGCGAAGCGGAAATTGGCCATGGCGGCGGCGTCGGCGCGGAGCCGCGCGCGGTAAGCTTCGTAGGCCGCCAGGCTGTCGAACGAGATCAGCGCCAGCGCGATCGTGTCGGTGCCCTCATGCGGCATGAAATAGCCGAGCAGGTCGCCGCCGCAGGCTGGGATGATCGTCAGCCAGGCCTTGGCATAGGCCTCGAAAGCCTCGCGCTTGTAGGGGTCGAGCACGTAGCGGATGCAGCAGGTCACGGTCATGGTACGATCTCCATCGAATTGTGTGGGCACGATAAGCCATGGACTCGCCGCTATGGTTCGATTACGGTCGAAGCATGAAAACCGGTCCCGACATCGCTCCCATCGCCGCCCTGGTCGGCGATCCGGCCCGCGCCAACATGCTGACGGCGCTGCTGGGCGGCCAGGCGCTGACCGCCGGCGAGCTGGCGCGCGAGGCCGGCGTCACCGCGCAGACGGCGAGCTCGCACCTCGCCAAGCTTACCGCCGGCGGGCTGATCGGCGAGCGCCGCCAGGGCCGCCACGCCTATTTCGCGCTGACGGGTCCCGACGTCGCGTCGCTGCTGGAAAAGCTGATGAGCCTCGCCGAGCGCACCGGCCACCGCCGTACCCGCACCGGCCCGGCGGAGCCGGCGCTGCGCCGCGCCCGCGTCTGCTACGATCATCTCGCTGGCGATCTCGGCGTCGCGCTGTTCGACGGACTTGTCGCCAAGCGCCTGCTGCTGCGCAGCGGCGAAGATTTGTCGCCGTCGCGCAAGGGCGAGCGCGTGCTGGCCGATTTCGGCATCGATCTCGACGCCGCGCGCCAGGGCCGCCGGGCCCTGTGCAAGGATTGCCTGGACTGGAGCGTGCGCCGCAGCCATCTCGCGGGCTCGCTCGGCGCGGCGCTGCTGGAGCGGTTCTACGACCTCGGCTGGGCGCGGCGGGAGAGGCATTCGCGCATCGTCAACTTCACGCCGCCGGGTCTGCGGGCGTTCGAGAAAGCGTTCGCCGCTTAAATTCTTCCCGCGCTGTTCAGCGCTTCGCCTTGCGCTTCGCTGCCGGACGCGGATGGATCCGGACGCCGGGGGCGTCGCCGTCGATGAACTCCGCGCCGTGCTCTTCGAGGGCGCGCTGCATGGCTTCGACGGTGCGGGGCTTCAGTTCCTCGCCGCCTTCTAGGCGGCTGACCGTGCCGGGCGCGACTTTCGCAGCCACCGCAAGATCGATGACGCTCATCCGCAGCGCGACGCGCGCCATCCGGCACTGCATGGCATTCATGGGGCTACTTCAATTTTGAGTTGACACTTCAATTTCTGCTCTGCTACATGAAAGCGGTTCAGAATCCGAATCACAGGGACATTATCATGACCCGCCGACGCCGCGCGTCCGGCAAGCGCCAACGTGCGCCCAAGCCTGCCGAGTCGGTCTTCGATCTTGCCGATGCCATGGAAACGCCACTGGCGAGGACGCAAGACCTTGTCCGCGCGCTCGAATATGTCGGCCATGGGCTCCATAGCTTGGGCGAAGACAGCGCGCCCGCGGTCTTCGGCATCGCGCAGGCGATGTCGGAAAATCTGCAGGACGTGAAGCGCTTGCGGGAGAAGTTGTTCTCGGCTGTTGCGCTCTGAGATTTCCCCACCCGGCTCGCTACGCTCGCCGACCTCCCCACGATGGGGAGGTGAAAAAATTACTTCAACGCCTTCAGATACGCCCGCACCAGCGCCGCGGTGGCGCCGCGGTCGTTGTCGCCGGTGCGGGACTTGGCGCGGATGTCGAGGCGGGCGCCGATCTTGCCGGCCGGCTTGACGCGGATCGAAATGTCCTGGACCTGGCCGAACCAGAAGCTGGTATGCGTCGCCTCGATGCGGCCCTCGGCCTCGCTGAACGACACCACGTTCCAGCCGAGGTCCTTGGCGCGCTCGAAGCCGCGCCAGAACAGGATCTTCGCCGGCAGGACGTCCGGCGACTGCTTGGGATTGAGCAGCGCGACATAGGACTTGATATCGGGATAGGCCTTCTTCTGCGCCGCCGCGGTGTGCGTCCGCCGCCCGCCATAGGTGACGAGTTTCATGCCGTCATAGTCGGGGCCGTTCGCGGCGCCGGCGCGCAGCGGCAAGAGCGCGACGAAGGGCGGCGCATATTCGACGTCGGTGGAGATGTCGTGGATCGGCGGCGAGATCAGATAGAGCCTGAGCTGGTTCAGCGGAATGCCGGCCAGCAGCAAGGAGCCCGCGAGGCCGAGCGCGCCGAACTTCCAGCCCCGGCTGTCATTGCCGCGCAGCGCCCGCGTCAGCCACAGCCCGCCGGCGGCGGTGCCCGCGGCGCCGAGAACGAAGCCGGGGCTCGCCAGCTTCAGCCCGGTGTCGTAGTCCCACCAGCCATAGCGCGTGCCGTAGGACGCGGTCAGCGCGATGGCCGCGCCCAGGACGAAACAGACAAGGGAAACGATCGCCGCGATGACCTGTGATCGCATGAAATGCCGCTACTCCGCCGCGCCCCGCGCGATTTGAAAGTCACCTTCGGCACGCCTGAGGTCATGCCGCGGGTAGTCGATAACGGTTGAACTGCTCGCGCAAGGCGGTCTTCTGGATTTTTCCGGTGGCGGTGTGCGGTATTTCGTTCACGAACTGCACGTCGTCGGGCATCCACCACTTGGCGATCTTGCCGGTCAGATAAGCCAGAATCTCCTCGCGCGTCGCTGTTTTGCCCGGCTTCAGGACCACGATCAACAGCGGCCGTTCGTCCCATTTGGGATGGGCGACGCCGATCACCGCGGCCTCGGCCACGGACGGGTGGCCGACGGTGACATTCTCGATCTCGATGGACGAAATCCATTCGCCGCCGGACTTGATGACGTCCTTGGAACGGTCGGTGATGGTCATGTAGCCCTCGGGATCGAGCGTGGCGACGTCGCCGGTGTCGAACCAGCCCTCGGCGTCGAAGGCGTCCTGGCCCTCGCCGCGGAAATAGGCGGCCGCCACCGCGGGCCCGCGCACTTTCAACATGCCGAAGGCCTTGCCGTCGCGCGGCAGCTCCTTGCCGTCGTCGTCCACGATCTTCATCTCGACGCCGAACACCGGATGGCCCTGCTTGCATTTGTAGTCGAGCTGCTGCTCGTAAGGCAGCTCCGCGACGTGATGCTTGAGCGTGCCCATGGTGCCCAGCGGGCTCATCTCGGTCATGCCCCAGGCGTGGATGACCTGGACGTCGTATTTCTTCTCGAAGGTCTCGATCATCGAGCGCGGGCAGGCCGAGCCGCCGATCAAGACGCGCTTCATGTGCGGCAGGGTGGTGCCGGTCTGCTCCAGATATTGCAGCAGCGCCAGCCACACGGTGGGCACCGCCGCGGTCATGGTGACGACTTCGCCCGTCAGGAGCTCGCAGATCGACGGCCCGTCCAACTTGGGCCCCGGCATGACGAGCTTGGCGCCGACCATCGGCGCGCTGAAGGCCAGCGCCCAGGCATTGGCGTGGAACATCGGCACCACGGGCAGGATGCTGTCGCGGCCCGAAAGATTCTGCGCGTCCGGCTGCACCGCCATGAAGGTGTGCAGCACGTTGGAGCGGTGCGAATAGAGCACGCCCTTGGGATTGCCGGTGGTGCCGCTGGTGTAGCAGAGGCCGCAGCCCGCCTTTTCGTCGACCTCTTTCCATTCGAAGGTCTCGTCGGCGTCGGCGATGAAATCCTCATAGGCGACCAGGTTGGGGATGTTGGCCCCCGACGTCTTCTTCAATTCAGCCAGATGCGCGGCGTCCGTCATCGCGATATAGAGCTTCACGCTCGGCAGTTTGGGCGCGATCTGCTCGACGAGGCTGGCGAAGGTGATGTCGAAGAACAGCACCGTGTCCTCGGCATGGTTCGCGATATAGACGAGCTGGTCGGGGAACAGGCGCGGGTTCAGCGTGTGATAGATCGCGCCGATGCCGGTGATGCCGTACCACGCCTCGATATGCCGCCAGGTGTTCCAGGCCAGCGTCGCCACACGCTCGCCCGGCTTGACGCCGTGGCGATCGAGCGCATCGGCGACCCTGCGGGCGCGTTTGGCGATCTCGCCGTAATTGGTGCGGTGGATCGGGCCCTCGACGCTGCGGCTGACGACCTCTCTGGTGCCATGATAGAGCGCGGCATGGTCGATGATCTTGTGGACCAACAGCGGCCAGTCCTGCATCAGACCCAGCATGGCGTAACCCCCTGAATTTATGCCGCATCATAGGAATGCGCGCGCGCGGCGGCAACGCGCTTGCGCAGGGCCAGATACGGCTGCCGGGGCTTCTGGATCAGTGGCTGTGAACGCGGGCCGGCCGGCCGGGACAAGACCGCGAACGGGGTCACCGATAGTTGATCGGTGCCGGAAGGACCTTCTTCAACCCCAGGAAAGACATTCGCTTATGGTGTTGTCCGGCCTGATTCTCGCGCCGGCCGCGCGTTCGCAATGAGCAGGCGAAAACATCATGACCGCGAAAAACACGACAATGAGCTTGGGCAGACGCGTCTACGGCCTGGGCGTGATGGCGTTGGCCATGGTCAGCCTGGCCTGGGGCGATTTCGATCCGGGGCAACCGGTGTCCAAAGGCTTTCCCGGCCGCACGGCGCTGGCCTATGCCGCCGCTGCGTTCATGCTCGCCGCCGGCGCCGCCATCCTGTGGCGCCGGACCGCGGCCTGGGGCGCCGCGGCGCTCGCCGCCTATTACGCGGTCCTTGTCGTCATCGTGATGGACGGACCCGGGGTGGTCGCCCATTACGCGGTGTTCGGCGCCTACAGCAACACCGCGGCGCAGCTGGCGATCGCGGCGGGCGGGCTGATCGTCTATGCCGCCAGCGCCAGGATCGATGCGGCCCTGGCCGCACGCCTCGCGCAGTTCGGCCGGCTGGCGTTCGGGGTCTGCGCGCTGTTATTCGGCGGCGCGCATTTCTTCTACATGAACTTGACGGCGCCGCTGGTCCCGCACTGGCTGCCGCCCGGCCCGGCGTTCTGGGGCTATGCGACCGGGGTCGGCCATATCGCGGCGGGCCTTGCGATCCTGACGGGCGTGCAGGCGCGCCTCGCGGCGATCCTGCTGACCGCGATGTACGCGTCCTTCACACCGCTGGTGCATGTCCCGATGCTGCTGGCCGATCCCGCCAGCCATTTCATCTGGAGCGAGAACGCCGTGAACCTCGCCTTGACCGGCGTCGCCTGGGTCGTGGCGGACTCGCTGGCGGCGCGCCCGCCGCATTGAGCCTGCGCTACTCCGGCGTATCGCTGCCCATCAGCCTGGGCAGGTCCGGCATCTTCACCTGCACCGGCGCGTCGGTGCAGGTGTAGATGGTGCGGTCCTTGCCGCGGGTGGGGCGGGCGCTCTTCGGCTTCCAGCCGTCCGGGTTCAGCCTGAGCGTCGCCACCAGGTTCTTGCGGTCGGCGGCGTTGCCGCAGACGTCGATGGCGTCGTCCCAGATGAAGTCCGCCACCGCCTCGGACAGCGACCAGTTCAGCGGCACCTCGAAGTCCGGCGAGTCGTACAGGTAGAAGTGGAAGAAGGCCTGCTGGCCGCCTTCGTCGCAGAAATCTTCCAGCGCCTGCTGCAGCAGGGCGCGCGAATGGCCGGAGCGCACCGCCGTGAGCCCGCTCAGCGGCACCAGGAACTGCGAGCTGCGCGTCGCCGCGTTGGCAACCCAGGGATTGAGCGGCAGCCGGTTGCCGCAGCGCGCGATGTCGCGCTCCTCCTTGCCGCTGTCGGCGTCAGACGTCGCCTGCACCACGATGGGATAGACCGGGCGGCCGATCAGGCCGGGGCCATAGATGCGCAGCCATCGCGCCACTTCCATCGCGCTCATGATGCCTTCGTTCTCGAAATAGCCGCCATCGATGATCTGCGCGTCGTCCGGCTGGACCTTGCGCTCGGGCAGGGCGGGCCTGTCCGGCGTCAACTCGCCCGAGGGGCTGAGGAACGGAAAGCGCGAGGTGTTGTCGACCGCGGTCGAGATCGGAATGTCGGCCTTCAGCAGCGTCAGCACGTCGCGCGCCGCCATGAACGGCCCCATCGCGTACCAGAAATACGACGCGGCCGCGCCGCACACCGATCTGGGGTCGCCGTTCCAGGCGCCGCCGCGCCGGCAGAAGCTTTCGCCGTTGACCTTGAACGGCACCGTGATCAGCCGGTCGCCGGTGTTCACGTCGGTGCCGTTGGTGATCCACAAGGGAACGTCGCCGCGCGGCGCGCCGTCCTTGTAGAACAGCGAGAGGTAAGGCCGCTCCAGCCCGAAGGGCGCCGCCTGCTCGGCCGGCATGGCTTCGATGCCGTCGACCTGCCAATTGTGCTCGAAGGCGCCTTCCAGCGCCTCGGCGCGGTCGTTGCCGCGCGGCACGGTCCTGATCTGGTCCTTCGGCGCCACGTTCCAGTTGCGCCAGGCGTCATAGGCCTTGAAGCCCGGCACCGCGACATAGGCGGCCAGCGCGCGCGGCGCGTCGCCCAGCATCATGCCGGCCAGCGCCGGGCCGATGGCGTCGGCGCGCATCGCCTCGGTCTCGGCGACGTCGCGCGCCCGCTGCGCGCCGGGGCCAAGCGGGCTGATGGTGCAGCCGCCGCCCGTCACGGGATGATCCGACTGGCCGGCGCGCATCGCGACATAGGCCGCGGCGCCGAGCGAGCCGCCGGACACCGAACTGACCGCGAAGATCGAGGCGCTGTGCGAGCCGCTTCTCTGCACGCTGTCGTCGACGACGTCGAGCACGCGCGCCGCCCACAGGCCGGCGCGGCTGGCGCCGCCCGAGACCGCGACCAGGATCGGCTGCACCGGACCGGTGCCCGGCGCGCATTTCGCGGCCCAGGCCTTGAACAGCACCGCCAGCGAGGCGCGGTTGTCCGGCGTCATCGCGCCAGGCTCGTCGATGGTGCGCAGGGCGTGCAGGTTCATGATCACCGCGCCGCCGCCCATCAGCGCCAGCAGGATCACCAGCGCCGGGATGCGGCGCAGCGGCACGTCCCGGCCGCGGAATTTGAAGGTGACGACGTCGAAGGCATAGGTCAGCGCCGTCAGCGGCGCGACGCACATGCCCAGCAGGAACAGCGCGATCGACGGGCCGGGCAGAAGATGCGCCAGATACGTCTTCCATTCGATCGAGTGCGGCCAGAACGCGGTCAGCGCGCTCAAGAGGAACAGCCCGCCGGCCAGCGCCAGCGATCCCGCCGCGATCCAGCGCCCGAGCGGCGCATAGTCGAGCAGCTCCAGCGTGCGCTGCCAGATGCGCTGAAACCACCAGCGCGCCGAGGGCCTGTGTCCGCTGTCGCCGGTTTGCGCGAGGCCATAGCGCGCTTCGAGCAGCAGGCGGTATTTGAGCAGGTAGTACAGGCCGATGCCCCAGCCGGCGGCGAGCGCGGCCTGCAGCCACTTGTCGCTGCGCGCGGTGGCGATCACCGCGACCAGCGCGGTGCCGAGGCCCAGCGCGCGCGGGATGAAGTCGAAGGCGCGGATCGCCCAGCTGCGGTCGCGCTCGGCGGCGCCGCGCAGGGCGTCCGCGAGCATCGCGCGGCCTTGCAGGCTGTCCGGCAGGCTGTAGGTCGCGAGCAGGACGGCGCGCGCCCAATACCACAGCCCGATGGCCATCAGGATCATCGCGCCGTGGAAGCCGGCCGCATGCAGCCAGCCCTCCAGCGAGAAGTCGGTAAAGTCGGCGAGATTGGCCAGCATGTCCTGGACCTGGGCCGGCAGGATCAGCGCCGCCGCCGACAGCGCGAAGATCAAGAGGGCCGCGCGGGCCCGCCAGACGATGGTGCCCCACCACAGGCGCGGTCCGCCCGGTACGATCTGCGGCTTGCCCAAATCCGACATCTGTGCCCCCGGCCCTAAGGTTCCCCAAGAAAACTATAGTTGATATTGCGCATTGCTGAAATACGCATCTGCTGTTGTCTGCGTACAAGGAGCGCGAATTCTACAGGCGCTATGGATAGTTCGGGTTGAGAAATTCCATCCAAATCCGCCGTTGCCCGGCCCGTGCTTCTCACCGGACCCGGCCCGCGATAGCGTCGGTCGCGTATTCTTCCCGCAGGGCTCTTTCATGCAGATCGACGTCAACGGCGCGCGTATCTTCTTCGACACGGTCGGCGCCGGGCTGGCCATCGACGGCGAGCGCATGGTGCAGAAGCCCACGCTGATCGTGATGCATGGCGGGCCGGGTTTCGACCATTCGACGCTGCGGCCTTATTTCGACCGCTTCGCCGATACGCACCAGGTCGTCTACATCGACCATCGCGGCAATGGCCGCTCGACCGGCGCGCCCGAGACCTGGACGCTCGCCCAGTGGGGCGACGACGTGAAGGCGCTGTGCGACGCGCTCGGCATCGAGAAACCGGTCGTCTACGGCAATTCCTTCGGCGGCATGGTGGCGATGGCCTATGCGGCGCGCCATCCGGGGCATCCGGCCAAGCTGATCCTGTCCTCGACGGCGGCGCGCATGCGGCTGGACGAGACCTATCGCATCCTGCAAGAGCGCGGTGGCGCCGAGGCGCGCGCCGTGGCGATGCGCTTCTGGACGCAGACCGATCCGCAGGCCTTCGCCGACTACATGCAGGTGTGCATGCCGCACTACAATCCGCCGGGCGCGGCGGTGGAAGCGCAGATGGCGGCGCGCCGCCGGGCGCTGATGCGCCCCGAGGTGACGGCCCTGTTCTCGCACAGCGAGATGCTCAGCATGGATGCGCTGCCCGGCCTCGCCAGGCTGGCGTGCCCGACGCTGGTGACGGTCGGCGACTACGATCCCATCACACCCGTGGTGTGTTCCGAAGAGATCGCGGCGGCGATTCCGGCGGGCCTGGCGCAGCTCGAAATCTTCATCGGCGCCGGCCACGGCGTGCACCGCGACCAGCCGGACGAAGCCGAACGCGTGATGCGCAGGTTTCTCGCGGGTTAAATCCCGTGCGCCCGCAGCCATTTGGCCGCGACGGCTTGCACGCCCGCTTCGGAGAGCTCGTGGCCTTCGCCGGCAAACGGGACGAAGGTCGCTCTTGCGCCGAACCGGCGCGCCAGCGTCTCGCCCATGTCGAAGGGAACGGTGCGGTCGGCCGTGCCGCTCATGATCAGCACCGGCACCGTGATCTTCGGCAACAGCGAATAGGTGTCGAAGGGATCCTTCATCAGCCAATGCACCGGAAAGACCGGAAAGCGGCGCGCCGCGACGTCGGCGACGGAGGTGTAGGGCGACTGCAGGATGAGCAGGGCGCCGCGCCCCTCCGACGCCATGCGCGCGGCGACGCCGGTGCCGAGGCTCTGTCCCCACAGGACGACCGGCCCGTGCCCCGCCGCCAGCGCACCCAGCACGGCGCGCGCGTCCGTCATCAGTCCGTCTTCGCTGGGACTGCCGCTGTTTCCCGGATAGCCGCGATAGGACGCCAGCACCACCCCGTAACCCCGGCCGAGGAAGGTCTCGCCGATGCGGGCGAAATCCGACAGCGTGCCGGCATTGCCATAGAAGAAGACGATCACCGGCGCATCGGCGCGCGCCGGCGGCGCCTGCCACACCGTGAGCCGGGTGCCGTCGCGTTCCGGTAGGGTGCGGACCTGGTATTGCGGATCGGGCGGGCGCGCCACCCGGCCACGGACGAACAGCATGTCGCGCTGGCCGGTATAGAGCAGCACCAGCAGCGCCGCATAGACCGCAATCGCCCCGACCGCGAGCGCGGCGGCGGCGCGGCGAAGAAATCGCGGCAGTCCGTCGGCCATGGAATATCTCCTGCGCAGCGACGCATACCAGCCCCGATGCCCGCCGGCCGCCAAGACAGGCGCAGGCTTGCCGGCTAGGATCGCGGCCTTCCTTATCTAGGTGCCGCCATGCCCCTTTCCAATGCCCAGATGCGCGACGTCGAGAGCGTGCTGCATCCCTACACCAATCTCGTCAAATTCCGCGCGGCGGGGCCGATGGTGATCGCGCGCGGCGAGGGTGTGCGCGTCTATGACGAGAGCGGCAAGGACTACATCGAGGCGATGGCGGGGCTGTGGTGCACCGCGCTCGGCTGGGGCGAGAACGAACTGGCCGAGACCGCCGCCGAGCAGATGAAGAAGCTCGCGTTCGGCCATCTCTTCGGCGGCAAGAGCCACGAGCCGGCGATCGCGCTGGCCGAGAAGCTGAAAGAGGTTTCGCCGTTCCCCGCCGGCAAGGTGTTCTTCGCCAATTCCGGCTCGGAAGCCAACGATACGCAGATCAAGCTCTACTGGTACGCCGCCAATGCGCGCGGCCAGACCAGGAAGAAGAAAATCATCTCGCGGACCAAGGCCTATCACGGCGTGACGCTGGCCGCGGCCTCGCTCACCGGGCTTGCCAACAACCATAAGAGCTTCGACCTGCCGTTCGACTTCGCGAAGTTCGCCGACTGCCCGCATTACTATCGCGGCGCCGAGGCCGGCGAGAGCGAACTGCAATTCTCCGCCCGCATGGGCGCCAATCTGGAGGCGCTGATCGCGCGCGAAGGCCCCGATACCATCGCCGCCATGATCGTCGAGCCGGTGATGGGCGCGGGCGGCGTGATCCTGCCGCCGGACGGCTATTTCGACGCCATCACCAAAGTGCTCGCGGGCCACGGCATCCCGCTGATCGCCGATGAGGTCATCACCGGCTTCGGCCGCACCGGCAACTGGTTCGGTTGCGGCACCTACTGCATCGAACCCGACAGCATGTCGATCGCCAAGGCGCTGTCGAGCGCCTACCTGCCGATCAGCGCGGTGCTGCTGTCGCCCGAGCTTTCGGACATCGTCGAGCAGGAGTCGGGCCGCATCGGCACTTTTGGACACGGCTTTACGTATACCGGCCATCCGGTCGCCGCCGCCGTCGCGCTCAAGACCATCGAGATTTACCAGCGCCGCGACATCGTCGGCCATGTCCGCCACGTCGCGCCGGTTTTCCTGAAGCGGCTGAAGGCGCTGGCCGAGCATCCGCTGGTCGGCGAGGCGTCGGGCGTCGGCCTGATCGGCGCCATCGAGCTCGTCGCGGACAAGACGTCGAAACGGAATTTCGATCCCGCCAAGCAGGCCGGCGCCACGCTGATGAATTTCGCGACCGAGGAGGGCCTGATCGTGCGCGCCCTGCTCGGCGACCGCGTCGCGCTGTGTCCGCCGCTGGTGATCACGGAGGCCGAGATCGGCGAACTCTTCGACCGCCTGGAGCGCGCGCTGGCGAAGACGCTCGACTGGGCGGCACGGGAAAAACTGATTGCCGCGTGAGGGCGGATTTGGTAGGAAGAAGTCGTACTTCTTCCTACCGGTGATGCATGGCCAAGGTGCAGAAACTTTCCATATCGCTCCCCAGCGAAATGGTGGCGGACATCCGCTACGCCGTGGATTCCGGCCAGTACGCCACGACCAGCGAAGTCGTCCGCGAAGCGGTGCGCGAATGGAAGGGCCCGAAGAAGCGGCCGTTTCCGCCTAACTATCCTTCCGTCCGCACGAAGGAAGAATTGCTGGATCGCATCGCAAAAGGCGTTGCGGCCGCCGAGCGCGGCGACGTGAAGCCGGCGGACGAAGTCTTTGATCGTCTTGAAATCAAATACCAGGCGATGATCGACGCTCAGAAAAAGCCGGTCCGCCGTCGCTGATGCGAGTCGTCATCACCGCGCCGGCCGAAGCCGATCTTGAGGAGGTATTCGATTACATCGCTCTGGAAAATCCGCGCGCGGCGAAGAAATATGTTGCCGATCTGCGGCGGAAAATTCGCGGTTTGGGCCGGTTCCCTCGCGCGCATCCTTTGCGGAGTGATCTGCGCCCCGGCTTTCGCACAGTCGCTCACGGCAGCCACATGATCGTCTTTCGTATCGCCGGCAGCGTCGTCGAAATTGTCGGGGTCGTCCACGGCGCGCGTGATCTGCCGAGCCTGTTCGAGGACTGAGCCATGCCGTTCACGCGAGCTGAACTTATCGCCGGCCTCGCCCGCCTCGGCCTTGCGGTCTTGTCACGCTGCAGACCGCGGACGGCGAGCCCGATTGCGCGCGTCAGGTGTGTGCAAATTCGCTCAATTCGAAGCCGAGTGCCCCCAGTTCGTGCAGCTTGCGGCTTAGCGTCGCCGCATCGGCGGAGATGTCGAACGCCCTCTCCATGCGCGGCTGCAAATCCTTGGGCGCGAGCGGGAACGTCGCCGCCAGCGCCAGCGCGCCCTTCTCATTGAGCAGCCATTGGCGGTTGAGGGCGAATACCACCTGCAGCAGGCATGACGCGGCGCGGAAGAGGCAGCCGGCGACAATAAGTCACGTCGCTCCGCTCCGCCGCCTTGTGTGCAATGGAGAGGAAGAACCGGGCTTCGTCGCTGAAGCGCGCGATCGTCGCCGTCCGCAGGGCCTCGGGATAGGGCTCGAGCTTCGCCCTGCTGCCTGCGACGAAACCGGAGGGGTCGTGCAACACGCGGCAGGTGGCGATCTCGCCGGCATAGATCGCCGAGACGAAGGCGTGCGGATGGCCGTAGTGATAGGCGCATTCGAAGCGACCCTCGCGCACCGCGTCGATGACCCGCGTCACGCGCGCGATGTCGCGATAGAGGATGTCGACCGGCGCGCCGTCCACGGTCAGCCAGCCGCCGCCGTTCACCCACGGCCCCCAGCCGCCGATCTGTGTGACGAGCGGCGAAGCGGGCTCGGCAACAGCCTGATATCGCAGCGCCGCGCCGGCATCGTTCAGGTCCTGCGCCGCGCGCTCCAGGGCCGCGATGTCGAGCGCGCCGCCGTAATAAAGTCCGATGTCGTAATCCGAGGCGGCGTGGTGCACGCCGCGGCCGCGGCTGCCGCCGAGCACAACGGCGCGCACGCCGCCGACCGGCGCCAGCGCCGCCGCGATCCGGTCAAGCAGGGCTTGGGACGTAACTGGGCTCATGCAACGGCGTGTGCGCCGGCTGGCTGGGCGCGTCAAGCGCCGTCGCGTCGGGACGACGCGCATCAAAAGACTCGTCGGGACGACGCGCGCCAAAGGACTCGTCGGGACGATGCGCATCAAAGGATTCGCCCGGACGACGCGCAGCGAAGGATTCGGGCCGGCGGTAGACGAGATCCCTGCCGCGCCACACTTCGAGCCGGTGGCAGTCGGCGGGTTTCATCGCATGCGCCAGGATCTTGGCGCGCATTTCGTTCTCGAACTGCACGGTGAAAGCGCAGAGCAGCGCGCCGTCTTCTTCCAGATAGCAGATGTCATAGGCAGGCATCGTGTCCTCCATGGACGTGGTCCCCGCGGGCATCGGTTCTCTAGCCTTTCTTTGTGCAAGTCGAGTGACAATCGCGGTCAGCAAGTTCACGAAATCGCTCATTGTTTCGCGGCCGGAACGATTCCCTCGCCACCGCTTTATTCCAACGAGCCTATTGCGGAGGAGACCGCCATGTCCGGACCATTTACGCTTGCACCGCTGCCCTGGAACGAATCCGATCTGGAACCTGCGATCTCCGCGCGCACCATCGGCTTTCACTATCACAAGCATCACAAGACCTATGTCGACACGCTGAACAAGCTGGTGAAGGGCACCAAATACGCCGATATGTCTCTCGAAAAGATCGTGCAGGCGACGCACACCGCGCGCGACGGCTCCGACGACAAGACGATCTTCAACAATGCCGGCCAGGTGTGGAACCACGATTTCTACTGGCGCTCGCTGACGCCCAGGTCGAACGCGCCGTCCGGCGCGCTGGCCCGCGCCATCGAGCGCGATTTCGGCTCGACCGGCGACCTGCTCGAAAAGCTGACGGCGCAAGGCAAGGCGCAATTCGGCTCCGGCTGGGTGTGGCTGGTGTCGAAAGGCGGCCAGCTGTCGGTCGAGAAGACCGCCAACGCCGTCGATCCCATGGCCAAGGGCGTCAACTGCCTGCTGACCCTCGACGTCTGGGAGCACGCCTATTATCTCGACTATCAGAACGAGCGGCCGAAATATCTGGAGACGGTGCTGACGAAGATCGTCAACTGGGATTTCGCGGCCGAGAATCTCGGCAAGGAAGACCGCGCCATCCGCGCCGCTGCGGAATAGGCGCCGCAAGACGAGGGAAAAGGCCGCGGTTTGCGCCGCGGCCTTTGCTTTACGCCCGTTCACCAGTTTCCTTTACGGTTCGAATACCGCGCCGCCGTCATTATCGCCCGACAGGCGAGGGCGCGATGACGGCAACTTTCGGCAAACGCGGTGTCGCGCTTCGCGCGAGCGCGGTTCCGCGCGCCGCGGCGGCGAAGCCCGCGGCCGCCTGGGCCGCGCCGGGCGCCGTGATTTCGCGCGCCGCCATTCCAACCTTCGGCATTCCCTTCGTCACCATCAGCCTGGTGATCTTCCTCGGCGTGGTGTTCGCCTTGCAGGACCGAAGCGGCAACGGTGGAGCGCTGTCCACCGGCACGCTGATCGCCGACGGCGCGATCAGCCGCGAGCTGCTGCTCGGCGCGGGGCAGTGGTGGCGCCTCTTCACCGCGCCGCTGCTGCACGGCAGCGTCACGCACCTGGTCTCCAACATGATCGTGCTGGGGCTCGTCGGCTATTTCCTGGAGCCGCTGATCGGCTCGCGCTGGTTCGCGGCGCTGTTCGTGGCAGGGGCGCTGGGCGGCGATGCCGGCTCGGTCTCGATGAACGCACAGAGCCTGCCCTCGATCGGCGCCTCGGGCGCGATCATGGGCGTGCTCGGCGCGGCCTTCGTCTGCGGCTTCCACGACAAGGCCGGGCCCAACGCGCAGCGCATGCAGTATTGGTCCCTGCGCCTGGCGCTGCCGGCGCTGATCCCGCTGGCGGCCGGTGGCGGGCATCACGCGGTCGACTACGGTGCCCATATCGGCGGCGCGCTCGCGGGCCTCGCCATGGGCATCGCGTTCCAGATCCTGTGGCCGGAGGATGAGAGCCGCCCGGGCTACGCCAACATCGCGGGCGGCATCGCCGTGGCCGGCCTCGTGGCGGCGGGGCTGTCCTTCGCGCTGGCGACGCAGGCGCCTGGCGCCACCGTCAACACCATCGGTGCGGACAGCGGCCTCATTCCGGAAGACCAGTTGCCGGCGCGCGCCGGCGATCTCAGTCCGGAGCAGGCCGCGAACCTGCTGGCGCGCTATCCGCACGATCCGCGCGCGCATTTCTTTCGCGGCGTCGTGTTCTTGAGCGGGCAGATGGACTTCGCCGATGCCGAAACGCAATTGCGCGCCGCGCTGCCGGACGTCGATCCGAAAGCCGTGCCGATGAGCGAAGATTTCACCAAGACCGTAAAGGTCGTGTTGGCGTTGACCCTCGCCTTCGAGGGCAAGCCGGACGCAGCCAAGGCGATGGGCGCGCCGTTGTGCGGCTACGCGGCCGGCGACGCCGAATTGCGCAAAATCTACGAAAACATGCAGCAGCAGAATATCTGCAGCTGACGGGTGTACGGATCACGCAATCGTCAGCCACCGGGCCTTTTCTTCGTCCGGACAATCGTGTAAGCACTTACATAATATGACCGACTACATCCGCCACAAGGGCACGGCCGCGTTCGGCACGCGCCTGCGCCGCCTGTCCGAGCGTCTCGACCGCCAGGTCCAGGCGCTCTATCGCGAGCACGACAGCGCCTTCCAGCCGCGCTGGTTCGCGGTGGTGGTCGCGTTGCGCGAGCATGCCGTGCTCAGCGTCGGCGAGCTGGCGGCGCTGCTCGGCATCACCCATGCCGCGATCAGCCAGTTGCGCGGCGAACTGATCAAGGCGGGCCTGGTGCGCGCCAAGTCCGATCCCGCCGACCGCCGCCGCCAATTGCTCGAACTCTCGCCCGCCGGCAAGCGCAATGTCGCCAAGCTGCAGCCGCTATGGGCCGCCGTCGCCGCGGCCACCGATACGCTGTGCGCCGAAATCGCCCCGGACCTGCTGGACGCACTTGGCCGCATCGAAGACGCGGTCGAGGCCAAATCCATCGGCGCCCGCGCCGCCGAAATACTCGCCGCCACACACGCCAGAAAGGACTGATCATGCAGCCCGCCTTCCGCCTGACCGCGATCGTCGCCGCACTCCTGCTGGGCGCCGCCGCGCCCCAGCCCGCAGCCGTCACCCCATTGACATCGGCGCAGGAGCACGCCGTCATCGACACCGCCACGACGCTGATCGCGAAGAACTACGTGCTGGTGGACAAGCGCGCCTCGGTCGTCGCCGAGCTGCGCCGGCGCGAAGCGGCGGGCCGCTACGCGATTTCCAACCCGGCCGCCTTCGCGCAAGCCCTGAGCGACGACCTGGTCGAGATCACGCAGGACCGCCACATGTGGTTCACCCTCGATCCCGAAGGCTACAAGGCCGCCCTGCTGCCGCATGACGAGAACCACAGCGATCCCTTGTCCGACGCGGCTTTCGTGCGCAACAACCAGGGCTATGCGGAGATGCGCATTCTGCCCGGCAATATCCGCTATGTGAACCTGACGGGCTTCGAATGGAGCGGGGCCGTGACGGCCAAGGTGATCGCCGACGTCGCGCGCTTCCTGCACGGCGGCGATGCGATCATCCTCGACCTCAGCGGCAATGGCGGCGGCGCACCCGAGGCGGTGCAGGCGCTGGCGAGCTATTTCCTGCCGCCCGACGGCCGCGTGCTGATGACGTTCCACGACGGGCGCAGCGGCAAGACGAGCCAGACCCATGTGCTGTCGAAGCTTGCCGGGCCGCGCCTCACCTTCATTCCGTGCTACGTCCTGATCAGCGGCAACACCGGCTCCGCGGCGGAGGAGTTCGCGACGCATGTGCGCTACTTCAAGTTCGGCACCCTGGTCGGCTCCACCACCGCCGGCGCCGCCAACAATGACGACGTCTTCCCCGTCGCGCCGTTCTTCCTGCAGAGCATTTCGTTCGGCCGGCCGGTGCATCCCGTCTCGGGCACCAATTGGGAGCGCGTCGGCGTCGCGCCCGACATCGCCGCGCCGCGCGCCCAGGCGCTGCCGGCGGCGCAGGTCGCGGCGCTGACGAGGCTGATGGCGGCCGCCTCGCCGGAGCGCAAGCAGGAATATGCCTGGGCGCTGGTCGCGGCTGAGGCGGCGATCAAGCCGTTCAAGGCCGACGCCGCCGCGCTCGGCGCCTATGCCGGCCAGTATGGGGTGCGCAAGGTCTGGCTCGCGGACGATGGGCTCGCCTATCAGCGCGAGGGCCGCGATGCGACCACGCTGACGCCTCTGGGTCCGGATCTCTTCGCCCTGGGCAACAGTTCCGACCAGCGGGTGCAGTTTCGCCGCGCCGACGGCCGGGTCATCGGGTTCGACATCCTGACGGCCGACGGCCAGCGCGTCCCCGCCGAGCGGAATCCCTAAGCGGCTGAGATCGCTCGATTCTCTACGCTTGACGTTGACGTAAGCGTAAGACAAGCTTGGCGGACTGAGAAATTGTCAGGGAGGCCGGGTGATAGGCGACAAGCCGAACGACCCGTGAAAAATAAGCCATGAACCGCACTTACACCATCCGTCAGCTCACCAAGGAATTCGACGTCACGGCGCGCACGCTGCGCTTCTACGAGGACGAGGGCCTGATCGCGCCGGAGCGGCGCGGCCAGACCCGGATTTATGCGAGCCGCGACCGCGCCCGCATCATCCTGATCCTGCGCGGCCGGCGCGTCGGCTTCTCGCTCAGCGAGATCCGCGAGATCCTCGACCTCTACGACACGCACCATGACGGCGGCGTGACGCAGACGCTGCACGCGCGCAAGAAGTTCGAGGAGCAGCTGCACAAGCTGGAGCGCCAGCGCGTCGACATCGAGGACTCGCTGACCGAGCTCAAGCGCGCCATCGGGGCGATCGACGACGCCATCGCCAAGGGCCAGCTCAGCCCCCCGGCCCACCAGGTCGCGGCGGAGTAGGGATCAGGGCACGAGCGCGGCGGCGGCCGCCGCGCTCAGCCCCGTCGGTCCGAAGGGGTTGCGGACGGTGATAGCGCCCAGGCGCGCGCCATCCTTCATGTCTTCGCTCAGCATGGTCGTGCAACCGGCCTCGGCGGCTGATGCGAGGAGCACGCAGTCCCAATAAGAAAAATGACCTGCCGCCGCTTCGCGGGCGGCGGTCTGATGGGCACCAAGCGAAGCAGGAAAGCTCGGAAACGCCGCCAGAAAGCTCATGACTTCGCGCGCGGCCTGGGCCGGAGGAAGTATCTTCTTGCGCACCGAAGCCGAATAAAATTCGCCAATGGACTGCAAACCGAGGTGGCAATCGGACTTCGCGGCAGCGGCGAGAATCTGCTGCGCCAGCGCCTGTTTCAGTCGATCGCGCGGATCATTGACGTAGATCAGCAGATTCGTATCGAGCGTGAAGCGCCTAGCGCTCATGCATCTCGTCGCGTGTCAGTTTGCGCCCCCTCGACGCTTTGCCAAATCGGCGGGCGGTATCGAATATCGAGTCCAGCGCCGCCTGCTGCGCGGGCGTCAGGACACGCATGCCGCTTGCCTTGGCGGGCGGATGGATTTCGACCGCGAGTTCGCCATGGCGGTAAACCGAGACGGGTTCGCCCGTCTCCTGCACCTCGCGCACGAGCTGGGAAAATCGCTGATTGGCCTCTCTGAGGTTGATCTTGCGCATGCCGTTATCTCCAATGTAGCACATATGTAGCACATGGCTGCCCATAGGGCAACCACTCTTTGGGCTATGCTCATCACCGAACCGCAAAGGCCCGCTCATGTCCGACTACAAGGAAATCCTCTATGCCGTCGACGACGGCATTCTCACCATCACGCTCAACCGGCCGGAGAAGCTCAACGCCTTCACCGGCACGATGATGACGGAGATGATCGACGCCTTCCGGCGCGCCAACACGGACGACGCCGTCCGTTGCATCATCGTCACCGGCTCCGGCCGCGCCTTCTGCGCCGGCGCCGATCTCTCCGCCGGGGCCGCGACCTTCGACGCGACGCAGCGCGCCGACCGCCCCGAGCGCAATGCCGGCAGCGCCGACGCCAAGAATTTCAACTGGTCGGACGAGCGCGTACGCGACGGCGGCGGCCGGCTGACGCTCGAGATTTTCGAATGCCTCAAGCCGGTGATCGCGGCGGTCAACGGGCCGGCCGTCGGCATCGGCGTCACCATGCAGCTCGCCATGGACATCCGCCTCGCCTCGGACACCGCGCGCTTCGGCTTCGTCTTCTCGCGCCGCGGCATCGTGCCGGAAGCGGCGTCGAGCTGGTTCCTGCCGCGCATCGTCGGCATCCAGCAGGCGCTCGCCTGGTGCTATTCGGGCAAGGTGTTCGACGCCAGGGAGGCGCTGGCCGGGCGCCTGGTGCAAGAAGTCGTCGCGCCGGACCAACTCCTCGCCCGCGCCCGCGAGATCGCGCGCGAGATCGCCGACAACACCTCGCCGGTCTCGGTGGCGCTGATCCGCCAGATGATGTGGCGCGGCCTCGGCATGGATCACCCGATGGAGGCGCACAAGGTCGACAGTCGCGGCATCTATTCGCGCGGCGCCTCGGCCGACGTGAAAGAGGGCGTGGTCTCCTTCCTGGAGAAGCGCCCGGCGAAATTCCCGCAGAAAGTTTCCGCCGACATGCCGCCCTATTTCCCGTGGTGGGAACCGCGTACCTATTCCTGACGGCGGCGACTCGCCGCGAGCCATTGGGGGGATGGAATGAAAATTTGTGCCGCAGCCTTGCTGGCCCTGCTGGCCTGCGCCGCGCCCGCGTTGGCCGATGACGGTTCGGCACAGCTGGGCGCCGGCGGCATCGTCTTCGTCAAATCCGCCGACATCCGCATGGCGAAAGAAGACCTCTATATCTCGCCCACCAAGGTCCGCATCCGCTTCGAATTCCAGAATACCGGCAAGGACCAGGACGTCCTGATCGCCTTTCCGCTGCCCGATCTCGACATCGAGGATTTCCAGGGCGAGGAGATCGGCACGATCGGCGACGATCCGGTGAACTTCGTCGGCTTCACCGCGAAGGTGGATGGCAAGCCAGTGGTGCTGCGCGCCGAGCAGAAGGCGTTCATCAAGGGCAAGGACGTCTCAGCCATCATCCGCACCGCGGGCCTGCCGCTCAACCTGACCGCGGCGGGCGGCTACGACCGGCTCGAGAAACTCAGCGACGCGCAAAAGAAGGCGCTCGCGAAAGCCGGCGTCGTCGATTACACGGACAACCATGCCGAGCCGTTGTGGACGGTGCGTACGCGCTTCTACTGGACGCAGCATTTCGGTGCCGGCAGGACCGTCGTCATCGAGCACGGCTACACGCCCGTCACCGGCGCCGGCCAGTATTACGACAACGCCGACACCGGCGGGCCGTCGCAGGAGGCCTGGGTCAAGCCGTTCTGCATGGCCAGGGGCGAGATCGCGCGCGCCCGCGCCATGCTGGCCGATCCCAGCTTGCGCGCGCCGATCGACGGCGACACCATCACCTCCATGCTGCTCGGCTCGGTCACGGATTACATCCTCAGGACCGCCAACACCTGGAAGGGGCCGATCGGTCATTTCCACCTGACGCTGGACAAGGGCGAGCCCAAATCGGTGCTCAGCCTGTGCTGGAAGGGCGACCTGAAAAAGACCGGCCCCACCACGTTCGAATTCCGCGCCGACAATTTCGCGCCGGCGCAGGACATCCATATGGCGGTCCTGCGCTGATCGCGGCACAGTGCCGGCCGGTTATCCGTGTTGCATCCTTGGGGAGATTTCGATGACGACCTATTTCCGCGCCGCCTTACTGTGTTCGGCGCTCGCGCTCGCCCCCGCCGCGCTGGCGGACGACAGCTCCGCCCGGCTCGGCGCCGGCGGCATCGTGCTGACGAAGAACGCCGACATCCGCATGGCGAGCGAGGACCTCTATCTCAGCCCGAACCAGGTCAAGGTGCACTACACCTTCATCAACGACAGCGGCAAAGACATCGACACCATCGTCGCCTTCCCGCTGCCGGACGTCGACAATTACGAGCTCGCCGAATCCCCCATCGGCACCACGGCCGAGACGACGCCGAACTTCGTCAACTTCGCGCTCAGCATCGACGGCAAACCCATCGCGCCGACGCCGGAAGAGCGTGCCATCTACAAAGGCAAGGACGTCACGGCGCAGTTGCTCGCCGCGCATGCGCCGCTCAACGTCGTGATCGGCGGCGGTTACGACAAGCTGAACAAGATGACGGCGGCGCAGCGTGACCCCCTGCTCAAGGCGGGCCTGCTGGAAGACGGCGGCAGCGACAATTTCCACGCCAAGTGGACCACGATGACCAAATTCTGGTGGAAGATGCACTTCCCCGCCGGCAAGGCGGTCAACGTCGATCACACCTATGTGCCGGTGACCGGCCAGACCTTCTTCACGACCATGGCGCTCAGCGAAAAGTCGGAGCTTGCCGACTATACCAAGACTTATTGCCTGGATGCGCCGACCGTGTCGGCGATCCGCGCCGGCTTCGGAACGATGAAGAAGGCGACGGGCAATGACGGCCTCTACAACCAGTACACGACGGATTTTGTGATCGTCACCGCCAACAACTGGAAAGGCCCGATCGGCCGCTTCCATCTCACCATCGACAAGCTCAAGCCGGCCAACATCCTGTCGCTGTGCTGGGCCGGCGACCTGAAGAAGACGGGCCCGACGCGCTTCGAATCCATGCTGACCGATTTCGCGCCGAAGAGGGACATCCAGCTCCTGGTGCTGGAACAGCCGGCGCCGAGGTAAGGCGGACGACGTGTCACCCAAACTCACCATGGCCGGGCTTGACCCACTGCTGTCCGGTTTAAATTCTAGGCCCATAGCAGCTCGATTTGGTTTGGATTTCTGCGGTTTGGCGC
>OLLF01000270.1_pt1 | contig 21695 bp, 25 predicted proteins | sample 1604471 | NCBI WGS metagenome assembly OLLF01 (sample SAMEA104055714, study PRJEB20765) | soil metagenome | isolation source: soil
GACACCCAGGTGCGCGTCGCCTGCGCCTGCGCGGGCAAGGCCCACATCAGCGCGACGACACCCGCCGCCAGAATTCCCGTTACTTTTGCAAATCCACTCATTCCTGCCTCCTGGGGACGCGCAACCTGGTCCCGCCTGTTGCGCATGTTGTTTGCGTGCGGAGACAAAACACGATTGCCCCCCGTGCCGGGACACCTAGCACAAGTTTCCCCTGTTCACTACGCACGTCGATCACAGCGATTGGCGTTTAGCGATTGTTGCGGCGCTCCAATTGGTTGCGCCCCTCCGCGATCAGTTCGCGCGTCGTGCCTTCGATGGCGGCCTCCAGCCGCGGCATGAAATCCCGGCGCGGCAGGCCGGGCGGAATGGGCGCGAGGAATTCCAGCACGATGGTGCCGGGCCTTTTTACAAAGCCCGTCCAGAACAGGCCCGAACTCAGCGCCACCGGCACGCATGGCACGCCCAATTGGCCGTAGAGCCCCGCGACCCCCGGCTTGTAGTCCGGCACGGCGTCCACTTTCTTCCTTGTCCCTTCCGGGAAGATCACCACGCTGCGTCCGGCGGCCAGCTCGGCGTGCGCCTGCGCCGCCATCTTGCGCAGCGTGCTCGGCCCGCCGTCGCGGTCGATGGGGATCATCCGCGCCTTCCACAGGTACCAGCCGTAGAACGGAATGAACTGCAGGCCCCGCTTGAGCACGATCGCCGGATCGTCCAGCAGCGTGTAGATCGCGCACGTGTCCCACATGCTCATATGCTTGACGGCGATCAGCGTGCCGCTCGGCGGTGGCGTGCCGCGCACCTCGAACTTCGTGCCGGCGAAAACGCGCAAGCCCCAGAACACCAGGCGCGACCAGAGCCGGCCGAGCGCGCCGGCGCCCTGGCGCGGGCCCAGCAGCAGCGGCAGGCCCCCGATGCACAGCGCCGCCGAAACGACGGCGAACCAGACGAAGAAAATCGCCGATCTCAGGATCGTCATGGGAAAAGATTGGCTCAGGATGCGGCGCGAGCCTTGCCGTCTGCGGGTCCGCGGTCAACCGCCGTCATGATGAAGCTCGCCACATATTTCAGGTATTCGTTGTGCAGCAGGTGCAGCGTGCCGGGCCGCCACCACGCCGCCATGTCGACGCCCGCCGGCTCGACCGGATAGGCGACCATTTTGACGTTCGGCATCAGCGTATGGAACAGGCGCAGGCTGCGCGGCATGTGATAGCTCGCGGTCACCAGGATCAGGCTGTGGAAATGATGCAGCGCGACCCACGCCGAAGTTTCTTCGGCGTTCCCATAAGTGTCTTCGGCGGCATAGCCGATGTCGGCGCAGCACGCGAAGCGCCGGCCGCCATGCGCGATCCGCTGCAGCTCGTCCTTGGTCGATGTCTTGTTGACGCCGGAGATCAGGAGGCGCCGGCCGGTGCCGCCCTCCAGCAACGCGACCGCCGCGTCGACGCGCGCATCGCCGCCGGTCAGCGCGACGATGCCGTCCGCCTTCAAGATCTGTGTCGGGCGCGAGGGCAGGGTGACGACGAACAGCGCGAAGCTGGCCACATACAGCGCGGCCAGTCCGCCAAGGATTGCCAGGATTCGCATGCCCATGAATCTACAATTAGCGGCAAATCCAGGCAAAAGCTGGACGGGCACGCTTAATCAGTAAATTTCGCGCACCGCCGCCATCACCGACAGCCGCGCCGTGGCCCAGGCGATGAGGGTTGCGGCCAGCGGCACGCCCGCCAGCCAGGCGACTTCCGACAGTTTCAGCGCCACTGGCGGCAGGAACGGCACCGGCTCGAGGCCGGCGAATTCCAATCCGCCGGCCAGCACGAACAGCAGCGCCGCCGCGAAGGCGCCCGCCGCGCTGGCGCCCAGCGTCGCCAGCGCATAATGCCGTTCGAAGGCGCGCGCGATGAAGCCGGCCTGCGCCCCCATCTGGTGCAGCAGCGCCACCATGTCGTGCTGCGCCTCCAGGCCGGCGCGTGTCGCGAAGGCGACGGTGGACGCGGTGGCGATGGCGATCAGGATCAGGATGCCCCAGGCGCTCCACACGATGGTGTCGGCCAGGGATTTCAGCCGCGCGATCCAGTGTCCGTGATCGTCGAGTTGCGAGTCCGGCGCCGCCTGCTTCAGCCGCGCGCCCAGGCCGATGAGATCGACGCCCGCGCCCGGCGTGAGCGTGGCGTCGATCAGTTTCGGCAATGGCAGTTCGGCGACCAGCGAACCCTTGCCCAGCCACGGCTCGACCAGCTTCTGGATTTCGTCATCGGACAGGGGCGCGGCATGTGCGATGCCCGGCGTCGCGCGCAGCACGGCGAGCGCTGCATTGGTCTCGCGCGCCAGCATCGCTGCGGCATCGCCATGCGTCGGCACCAGGATCTGCACCGTCAGCCGGTCCGACAGCCCGGCGCGCCAGCCGACCGAGGCGCGCTCGGCCACCAGCGACGCGCCCAGCGCCAGCGCCGCCAGGAACGCCATCACGCCGATCACCACGTCGAGCGGCGCGGCGCCTTTCTCGCGCGGCAAGAGGCGTCCGGAGGGCCGGTTCATGCTCTTGACCCCGAGCGCAGTTCGACCAGCCGCCCGTCGACCAGCCGCATCTCGCGTGCCTTGGTGCTTTCGATCAGCGCCCGGTCATGCGTCGCGATCAAGACCGTGGTGCCGAGGCGATTGAGCTCGCCGAACAGCCGGATCAGCCGCGCGCCGATTTCGGGATCGACATTGCCGGTGGGCTCGTCGGCGATCAGCAGGTCGGGCCTGGCCACCACCGCGCGCGCGATGGCGATGCGCTGCTGCTCGCCGCCCGAAAGGGTTGCGGGCCGCGCCTGCATCCGGTCGCCGAGTCCGACCCAGGACAGGAGTTCCTCGACGTCGTGCTCGTAGTCGCCCTCGTGCCGCCCGGCCAGCTTCAGCGGCAGCGCCACATTGTCGAAGGCGGACAGATGGCTGAGCAGCCTGAAATCCTGGAACACCACGCCGATGCGCCGGCGCATGGCGGGAAAATCGGCGCGCCGCGCCGTCGCCATGTCGTTGCCGAACAGCGTGATCAGGCCGCGCGACGGCGGCTCGGCGAGGTAGATCAGCTTCAGCAGCGTCGTCTTGCCGGCGCCGGACAGCCCCGTCAGGAAGGTAAACGAGCCCGCCTCCAGCACGAAGGTGACGTCGCGCAGCACTTCAGGCCCGGCGCCATAGCGCATGCCGACATTTTCGAAGCGAACCATGGGGTTGGACCATAGAGCGCGATTCTCTTGAGGGGAAACCGGTTCGCCGCCCCGCCAATTCAAAGGGGGGCCCAAGGCTTGCGAGGCCCAAAGCCTTGTAGCTATTTTTGTCTCAACTGGAGACACTGCCCCGCATGATCCTGACTTGCCCCCAATGCGCAACCCGCTATCAGGCCGACGCGGCGAAGTTTCCGGCCGCCGGCCGCAGCGTGCGCTGCGCCAAATGCGGCAATGTCTGGCATCAGATCGGGCCCGAGCCCCAGCCCGACCCCGACGCCGAGATTTTCGTCCAGGAGCCGGAACCTCCGGTTGCCGTCGAGCATCGCCGCGCGCCCGAGCCGGAGCCGGCACCAGCATACGCGCCCGCCATCGCCGCCAGCCCGCGCGTGGCCGCCTTCGCGCCGTCCGTCGCCTCCTCCGTCGAAGTCGATGCGCCGCCGCCCCGTTCGCCGTCCCGGCCCTGGGCGGGCCGCGTCGCCGTCGGCGCCGGCTGGATCCTGCTCGTCGGCCTCGTCCTGGTGATCGGCTGGGCCGCGGTCAATTTCCGCGACACGGTGGCGACCTGGGTGCCGCAGACCTCGTCCTTCTATGCGGCGGCCGGCCTGCCGGTGAACCCGCGCGGCATCGATTTCTCCGACGTCGCCTATCAGAGCCAGGCCGAGGACGGCCAGCAGGTCCTCGCCGTCACCGGCAAGATCGTCAATCGCAGCGATCATGAGCTGACCGTGCCGCTGGTCCGCGTCGCGCTGTTCGACATGGACCGCCACGAGCTCTACCACTGGACCTTCGTCCCCGGCGTCTCGACCCTGAAGCCCGGCGCGATCGCGAAATTCCGCACGCGGCTCTCCAGCCCGCCCGCCGGCACGCACAATCTGGAAGTCAGGTTCGCGCGGGCCGGCGAGTAGCGGCGTTCACCCGTAAACCCAGGTCTTGAAGGTGAGCGAAAGATCGCGGCCGCTCGCCGCTTCGAACGCCTTTTGGAGGTCTGCGGCAGTGACGCTGTGCCCGGCATTGACCTCGGTGTAACGGCGCACCCCAAGCCAAAACACGTCGTCGCCCAGCTCGGACCGCAAGGCGTCCAGGAAAACCATGGACTTGCCATAGGCGATCCGGCGCTTGTCGCGCAGCGTCGGGTACGTGCCTGCCCAACTCAGCGGTTCGTCCATGCCGGCTTTCTTTGCGGCATCCCAGGCCCTCTGGGCGGCGGCGATCTCGCGATCATAGGCGGCGCGGCCCCAGCGCTGCTCCTGGTAAGCGGCTGTCATGAAGCCGGCCATGCCCTCGTTGAGCCAGAGCTCCTTCCAGTCCGAGCACGTCAGCAGGTTCCCCCACCATTGGTGCGCCAGTTCATGCGCCACCATTCCGTCCGCCTGCGGATCGGTGAGAATGGGCAGGATGGACCCTTTCTCGATCATGGACAGCGACGCGTCTTCCTGGTCGCCGTTTTGGCTCACCAGCACCTGCGTGTAACGCCGCTCGGGCAGCTTCATGCCGGCCTTGGCTTCGTAGAAAGCGATCATGCGTGCCGTGTCCGCGAACATCGTCTGCACGTGCTCGGGCGTTTCGCCGGAATACAGCACCGATAGCGCGGCGCCGCCCCCGAGCTCCGCCCGCGCATACCGGCCTGCCGCAAAGCCATAGAGGTAGCTCGGATAGGGCCTGTCCTCCCGCCAGTGCCAGGTCTCCAAGCCGGGGCCGGCCGGGGTGCGCGAGACGCGCTCTCCCGGCGCCACGGCGTCGAAGCCCGTTGGCAGCGTCAGCGCGAATTGAAGCGTTGCCCGATCGTCCGGCCGGTCGACATCGCAAATCATCGCCTCACAGGTGAAGTAACCCGTGTGGATTTCATCTGGTGTGAACACGACATCGCGCTTGGGCCGGCCGGCGAAGCGCATCGCCAGCGTCGCGACCTCGCCTTTGGCCAGGCGCCGCGGGAGGTGGAAGATGCGGCGGTTGCCCTCGGTGGTCACGATGACGCCGCCCTGGCCGTCCAGGGCCGCGTTCACCGCGAGCGGGTTCGCTGTGAACGACAAGGCGTCCAGGCCGTCGGACAGGCTCTGGAACTTGAGGTACTCGATGCCGGACAAGGCGCCTGTGGCGAAGTCGGGCGTCAGGCTGACGTCGTAGGACACCGACCGGAAAGCGGGCGTGGCCGCTGCAACGGGGCCAAACGACCAGCCGATCCAGCAGGCAAGCGCGACCGCGACCATCGACTTCATGTGACCCCGCCAGGGTGCCCCCGCGTGGGGGCAAACACTCAAAACTGCTTCAGCAGCCGGTCGATGTAATCCAGCTCCTGCTGCGGCCGGCCGCGCTCCGCGGCGCGCCGGCGCAATTCCATCAGGATGTTCCGCGCCCGCTCCATCTGCGAGGCATCCGGCACCTTGACGCCGCTGCCGAAGCCGCCGCCATTGCGGGCGCGGCCCAAGGGGTCCTTGTCGTCGTCGCCCGGCTGGCCCTGGCCCGATTGCTTCATCAATTGCTTGTTGAGATCGTCCGCCGCGGCCCGCATCGCGTCGAGCGCGTTCTTCTGGTCGACGCTGGAGCCGTTGAGATCGCTCGACCCCAGTTCCTGTCCCGACTGCCCCATTGAGCGGTCGGCGCGCCCCAGATCGCCCGGCGCCGGAATCTTCTGCCCGCCGAGGCCCTTGAGGATGTCGCCGAGCTGCTTCTGGATGTCGCCCTGTTCCTTCTGCAGCCCCTTGGGATCGACGCTCTCGCCCTGGCGGCCCTTGAAGGTCTTGTCGAGCAGGCCGCGCTGCTTGCCCATCAACTCGCTCAAGGCCCGGCTGGCGTCGTTGAGCGCCTTGTTCTGTGGGTTGTTGGGATCGCCGTCGCCGCCCGCGCCGTTGCCGAGGCGCAGGTTCTCCAGAAGACTCTGCAGCAGCGCCAGCATCTGCTGCGCCTGGGCGCGGTCGCCGCTCTGCGCCAGTTGCTGGATGGCCTTGAGCAGCGCCTGCAGATCCTGCTGGCTCAGCATCTTGGTCCCCGGCGGCGGCGCGGCGTCGGCGCCCTGCGGCGGATTGGCGGCGAGCGCCTGCATGTAGCGCTGCATCGCGTCCTGGTAGCGCTGCAGCAAGGCGTCGATCACCTCCTGCGGCGCGCCCTGCGCCAGGGCCTGCGCCAGCAGCGCCTGCAGCCGGCGCAATTCCTCGGCCGCCGACAAAAGGCCGCCACGCTCCAGCCCGACCGCGATCTGCCACAAGAGGTTCTCGACATGCTCGAGGTCGTCGCTATGCGTCGCGTTGGCCAGCGCCCAGCGCGCCGCGCGGATGCCGGTGTAGACGCCCGACTGGTTGGCATAGAAAATCTGCGGCGCCAGCGTCAGCGCATCCAGCACCTTCACGACCCGGCTGCGTTCGCCCGGCGTCGTGCTGGTCGAAAGATTTTGCCGCTGCTCGATCAGCGCCCGCGCCAGGGGATTGGTGAAGACCCGCGCCGGCAGGCGGAACGTCACCGGCCTGGTGGATGCGACCTGTCCCGCGCCGTCTGTCGCCTGCAGCACGATGTCGACGTCGAGTCCGGCATAGGGATGCGCCGTCAGGTCGAAATAGCTGGTGTCGTCGATCTTGCGCGCCACGTTCGCGGCCAGCGGCATCTCGACCACCAGCGCCTTGCCGTGCCGGTTATGCGGCGTGATGACGGCGCGGATCGCGGCAATGCCGTAATCGTCGCTGGCGCGATAGGAAAGCTTCAGCGCCGCCTGCTGCGTCCGCCCCGGCGCCGCGGCGAAGGCGATGGCAGGCGGCTTGTCCGGGATCGCGGTGATGGTCCAGTCGCCGATGGCCCGCCCGCCGCTGCGCACCCGCACATGTGCGTCGGAGAGGACGTGATAGGTCGCGGCATATTCGCCGCGCGCGCCGGCAAAGCCGGCATTGTCTTCATTGTCTGAGGAGAGCGACAGGCCCGGCTGGTGCCCCGCGCCATGGACGCGCAAATTGAGCGTCGAACCCGCCGGCACGGCGAGCGTCATGCCGGGGCTGAGATAAACCGGCGCCTCGCCGGTATAGGGTGGCGGATCGATCCAGGCGTCCACCGTGGCGCTCGCCGCCGCGCCGGTGTCATTGAACCCGGCCCATAGCCGGCGCGCCGAATCGGAGCCCGCATAGGCCACGCCCGCCGCCAGCAGCAGCAGCACGATAAAGCGCAGCGCCCGCGGATCGCGCCGCGGCAAGCCCGGCGACGGCCAGGCCAGTTTCAGCTTGCCGATGCTCGCCAGCGACTGGCGCAGATGCAGCGTCCACAAGGCTTCGGCCAGCGCGTCGCCTTTGCCGAGCGCCATCGTGTCGCCGGCTTCGGAGATCGGGCGGTGCGCCAGGGCGCTGCTGCGCTCCAGCCGCCGGGCGCCCTCGCGCCAGTCCGGCAGCCGCACATCGCGGAAACTGAAATAGAGGCAGAGCCCTATGGCCGTGATCGCGCCCGCCAGGATCAGCGCATGCAGCGTCCAGGGCAGGGGCTCGAAGGCATCCGCCAGCGCCGCCGCCGCGAACAGCCCCGCGATGCCGCTGGCCGGCCACAGCGCCGGCCAGACGCGTTCCCACGCCAGCGCCGCGCGCGACGCGAGCACGTACCGCCCGGTGCGGTCAGCCCGCGAGCCAGTCCGGAATTCGCTCGGATCCGTATAGCGCGTCATCATCCAGTCTTGGCCGCACCACGCTCCATTGCTCGTGCCTGACGAGCACTTCGGGCGCGGGCGGCCGCGCATTGTAAGCCGAAGACATCACCGCGCCATAGGCGCCGGCCGTCAGGATCGCCACAAGATCGCCGGCTTTCAATTCCGGCATCTCGCGCCCGGCGGCGAAGATGTCGGAGGTCTCGCACACCGGCCCGACAATGTCATAGCGGCCGCGCGGGCCGTCGGGCCCGGCTTCGTTAACGCGCACGATCTCGTGATGGGAATCGTACAGCGCCGGGCGGATCAGGTCGTTCATGCCGGCGTCGATGATGGCGAAGGTCTTGTGCTCGCCGCGCTTCACATACAGCACCCGTGACACGAGAATCCCGGCATTGGCCGCGATCAGCCGCCCCGGTTCCAGGATCAGCCGGCAGCCGAGGCCTTGGGTGACCCGCGTCGCCATGGCGCCATAGGCCGAGGGGTCCGGCGGCGGCTCGTTGTTCTCGATATGCGGCACGCCCAGCCCGCCGCCGAGGTCGAGGCGCGCGATCGTGTGTCCATCGGCCCGCAACTGCGCCGCCAGCTGCACCACCTTGCCGAAGGCTTCCTCGAACGGCGACAGCTCGACGATCTGGCTGCCGATATGGACATCGATGCCGACCACTTGGATGCCCGGCAGCCTCGCCGCCAGCGCATAGGCGTCGCGCGCCCGGCTCCACGGAATTCCGAACTTGGTTTCCGAGGTGCCGGTGGTGATCTTGGCATGCGTCTTTGCGTCGACATCCGGATTGACCCGGATGGTGATCGGCGCCGTCTTGCCAAAGCTGTGCGCGACTTCGCTCAGAGCTTCCAGTTCCGGCTCGCTCTCGACATTGAACTGATAGATGCCGGCCTGAAGCGCCAGCGTCATCTCCGCTTTCGTCTTGCCGACGCCGGAGAACACGATGCGCTCGCCCGGAATGCCGGCCTTCAGCGCCTTCTTCAGTTCGCCGCCCGATACGACGTCGGCGCCCGCGCCCAGCCGCGCCAGCGTCTTCAAGACCGCGATATTGCCGAGCGCCTTGACCGAGAACGCGATCAAGCTGTCTTTCGGAAACGCCGCCGCGAACACCTGGTAGTGCCGCTCCAGCGTGGCGCTGGAATAGCAGTAGAACGGCGTGCCGACCTCGGCCGCCAGCGCGTTCAGCTCGACGCCTTCGGCATGCAGCACCCCGCCGCGATAGCGGAAATGGTTCATAGACCTTGCTGCTGCTGCGCCGGCGGCTTGGAGGGATCCTTCTGCCCCTTGGGCGTCGGCTTGCCGTCCGGCAGGACGAGATCGTTCTTCACGCCACAGCTTGAAAGGGCGATCGCCAACGCGATTGCGAGAATGGCATAGCGTTTCATTTCAGCTTCTCTTTCCAGAACCGCAACTGCTCGCGCACCCGGTCGGGCGCCGTGCCGCCATAGCTCATGCGCGATTTGACGGAAGCCTCCAGCGGCAGCACTGCGAACACCTCTTGCGTGATCGCGGGCTCGACCGCCTGCATCTCTGCCAGCGGCAGTTTCTCCAGCGGCAGGTTCAGCTCTTCCGCCCGCCGCACGATGCTGCCCGCGATATGATGCGCCTCGCGGAACGGTTTCTTCAGCGACCGCACGATCCAGTCGGCGAGATCCGTCGCCGTCGGATAGCCCGCCTCCGCCGCCGCCCGCATCGCCTCGGCGTTGACCGTCAAATCCGCGAACATCGCCGCCATCGCCGCCAGGCAGACCTCGATCGTGTCCGCCGCGTCGAACACGCGCTCCTTGTCTTCCTGCAAATCGCTGCCATAGGCCAGCGCCAGGCCTTTCACGACGGTGGCCAGCGCCACGAAATCGCCGAGCACCCGCCCCGTCTTGCCGCGGATCAACTCCGCCGCATCGGGATTGCGCTTCTGCGGCATGATCGACGAGCCGGTGGTGAACGCGTCCGACAGCCGCACGAAGCCGAACGCCGGAGTCGACCACTGCACGATCTCGCCCGCCAGCCGCGACAGATGCGTCGCCGCGATGGTCGCGGCGCTGAGATACTCCAGCGCAAAATCCCGCGCCGACACCGCGTCCAGCGAATTGCGCATCGCCCGCGCGAAGCCGAGCGCCTTGGCCGTCACGTCGCGGTCGATGGGAAACGGCGTGCCGGCCAGCGCCGCGGCGCCCAGGGGCGACTCGTTCAACCGCTTACTTGCGTCCGTGAAGCGTCCGCGGTCGCGGTAGAACATCTCCACATAGGCGAGGCAGTGGTGCCCGAACGTCACCGGCTGCGCCGGCTGCATATGCGTATAGCCCGGCATGATGGTGGCGAAGTGCCGCTCGGCCTGCGCATGCAGCGCGCGCTGAAGCGCCTCCAGCCCCTTGTCGGCACGCACGCAAGCCTCGCGCACCCACAGCCGGAAATCGGTGACAACCTGGTCGTTGCGCGAGCGCGCGGTGTGCAGCCGCCCGGCCGCGTCGCCGATCAGCTCTTTCAGCCGCGACTCGATGTTGAGATGGATGTCCTCAAGCTGCCGGCTGAAGGTGAATTTGCCCTCCGCGATCTCCTTCTCGATGGCGTCCAGCCCGCGGACGATCTCCTCGGCGTCGTAGTGCGAGATGATCTGTTGCACCGCCAACATCCGGGCATGCGCCTTGGAACCGGCGATGTCCTGGGCCGCCAGCCGTTTGTCGAAATCGATGGAGGGCGTTATGACCTCCATGATCGAAGCCGGTCCGCCCGCAAAGCGGCCGCCCCACATCTTGTTCGCAACCATGAGACGCCCGTGACGCTTTCCCGTTGGCTTGTCATCGCAATCGGCGCCGTGCTTTTGGCGGCTGCCGCGCTCTTTGTTCTATATGGGATGCGGGGCAAGCCTGTCCACGCGGACGCCGGCCCGCCCGCCGCGCTGGCCCCGTTCACCGCGGCAAAGTCGCCCACCGCCGTGCCGCAGGTGGCGTTCAGCGACGCCGCCGGCGTGCGCCGCTCGCTGGCCGCGTTCAGGGGCCGTTACGTCCTGCTCAATCTGTGGGCGACCTGGTGCGCGCCCTGCGTGCGCGAGCTGCCCGCCCTGGCCCGGCTCAAAGCCGCCGTGCCCAAGGACCGGCTCAGCGTCGTCGCCGTCGATGTCGGCCGCGGCACGCCGGCCGAAGCGCGCGGCTTCCTCGATGCCCATGGCGCCAGGGCGCTGGACGCCTATGTCGATTCCAACATCGCGCTGCTCCGAGCCTTCGGCGCCTACGGCCTGCCCCTGACCGTCCTGATCGACCCGCAGGGCCGCGAGGTCGGCCGCTCCGTCGGCCCCGCCGCCTGGGATGCGCCGGACGCCATCGCCTGGTTCAAGGCGCTTTAGTGTTTCTCCGACCATGCCGAAAGCATTGCTTCGGCTATTTCGGGCGACGACGGCCAGTGACCGCCGCGGCTGCCGACAAGCGGGAGGTAGCGGTCGAGCCGCGCGGGATCGGGTTGGACGATCCGATGGGCGTCATCCAGAAACAGCTTTCCCGCTTCGTCTGACGGCATTTGGGTGACGAACGCTTCAGCTTCGTTCAGTGCCGCCCGCAATTTCTGAGACAACTGCGCCGCCGTGATGGGCCGCTGCAATTGAAGACCCGATAACTCGTAATCCTGATATCGCGCATTGCGGCGGATTTCGGCGATGAGGCTTTCCGGACTCCAGCCGGGATCTTTCCCCACTGCGGCCCACAGGATGGCGCCGAGCGGATAGAACTGCTCGTGAATTGTCACCAAATCGACGGCATCGCGCGGTTCTCTACGCGATGCTGCGGCAAGCGCTTTGTTGGTCGCGATGTCTGCCGGATGTAGAACATACCCCAATATCGGATGAGGCATCGGCGGAAAAAACCGAAAATCGGAATCGACAACCCAATCAAGCCGTGTTGCTTGATCGCCCTTCGTGATCTTCGCCGTGCAGATGGCCTCGCGGCGCTGCAGCCACTCGACGCCGTAACCGTGTGACGCGAGCAACGCGGCATCCGCATCGGCCGTGTCCATGAGCCGTGCCGCGCCGTTGTGAAAAATATCGATGTCTTTCGATGTGCGGACCGCCGCCAGGTTCAGGGGTACGCCGCCCGCGACAAAGCTTTCCGGATTGCGATTGACGGCGAGAAATCTCAGCAACTCGGTTTGCAGTTCGCTAAGCGGCATGAACGGCTCGTTCCATCCGCTCCGCAAAACGCCGGGTTTCCATGTTCCCCTCGCTGCGCAGCTGGCGCGCCGCGGCGAGGGCGTGGCCGGGTACCGGTTCCGGCAATTCTCGCAAATTCCACAGATACGCAGCCCCATAAAGTCGGAACGCTTCGCGATAAAGCGTCTTCCAGTCGTCCTGTGCCGCCAAGTGCGCGCCGCTGCTCATGCGCCCTTTATACCACGGCTCCGCGCCGCGTCGTAGTCCGCCCACATCGGGGCGCAGTCGACCAGCCGCCGCTCGGCCATGGCGCGGTCGATGGCCATGACGGTCAACCCGGCCTCCATCGACTCGTAAGGCGTCACCGGGAACGCCGCGCCGGTCTGCAGCGTCGCCAGCAAATCCTTCGCCATCGCCTGGTCGGCGCCGTTGTGGTTGTCGGCGGTGCGGCTGGCGTAATCGATGCGCTCGGGCTTGGCCTTGTCCAGCGCGCGCCGGAGCATCAGCTTGTTGCGCACCAGGTCCGCCAGCAGCGTGCCGTCGGTGCCGGCGATGTACCAGCGCCGTTCGCCGAGGCTGACATGGCTGTTGGAATGGAACGACAGCTGGAAACCGCTGTCGTATTCGACGAGCGCCGTCTGGTGGTCGGTGACGTCCATGTCGGACTGGAACGCATCGTTCGCCCCCGCCCAGCCCGCGTCCCGCATCGCATAAGCCGGCGCGCCGTCGGAATAGGTCCGCGCCACGTCCTTGCGGCCCGAATCGAAGATGCGCTTGCCGCCGAAGCTGGCGACGCGCGACGGCCGCGACCGCGCCAGCCGCCCGAAGATATCGAAATCGTGGCACACCTTGTCGAGATAGAACGAGCCGCCCCATTCGGCCTTGCGGCGCCAGTTGCGCGCCAGGTACCCGCCATGCTCGGGCGGCAGATGCTCCGTCGCGTCCATCGACACGAGTTCGCCCAGCGCGCCCGAATCGACGCGCGCGATGGTCTCGCGCACGATGGGCATGGAGCGCATGACGAGCCCGATATAAAGCGGCGGCGTTTTCTTGTCCGCCAGGTGCCGCGCTAGCGCGAAGGTTTCCTCCTCCGTGCGCACGATCGGCTTCTCGGCGAAGATCGGATAGCCCGCCTCGAACGCCGCCAGCAGATGTTCGTAATGCAGATGGTTGGGCGAGCCGATCATGACGAGGTCGAACGGCCCATCCTTCAGCAAGGCGGCAACGCTGCCATAGGCTTTCCCCGGCGCGATATCGCGCTCCGCCAGGATCGGCAGGCCCACGGGCCTGGGATCACAATAGCCCGCGACGTCCAGCGTCCAGCCGACCTCGTCCATGGCGCGCAGCACATGCGCGATGCGCTGGCCGAGCCCGATGACGCCTATGCGCGTGGTTTTCATGGCGTTACGCTAGCGGCAGAACGTCCGGGACGGAAGTCATGAGCGATGCCATCGAAGGCGGCTGCCGCTGCGGCCGGGTCCGCTACCGGCTGAATCTCGACCGCCTGCCCAAGGCCTATGCCTGTCACTGCCGCGACTGCCAGACTTGGTCCGGCAGCGCCTTCAGCCTGCAAGGCGTGGTGCCGGAGGACGCACTGGAAGTGACGGGCGAGCCCTATCTCTACGAACGTCCCTCTGACGATGGGACGCGCGTCTCGCGCCAGCGCGGCTGCCCCATTTGCCTCACGCGCGTCTACAACACCAACACGCGCCGCCCCGGCTTCGCGGTGGTGCGCGCCGGCACGCTCGACCGCAGCGACGAGCTTGAGATCGTCGCGCATATCTGGACGAAGCGGAAGCTCGGCGGCATCGACATTCCCGCGGCGGTGCCGAGCTGGCCGGAGAACGCGCCGCTGGCCGACTTCCTGGCGCTGCTGTCGTCCTGACGCCCGATTCCTCGACAGCACAGGACCGCCGATGTAGCGTCGCGGCATGAGCGAATTCGCCGATTTCCTCGCGCCGTTCGGCGCCGAGACCTTCCGCACGGAGTATTACGGCAAGCGCCCGCTGCACATCCGCCGCGACGGCGGCGCGCGCCCGCTCGACTGGCAGCGCTTCAACGCGGTGCTGGGAATCGCGCCCTACTGGACCGAAGACACGCTGAAGCTCTACTTCAAGAACCGCGCCGCGCTGCGCGACACCTATTGCGACCTCGCCGATCTGCGCCCCGGCGTCGCCACACCGGTCAACCCGGCGCGCGTCAAGACGCTGCTCGGCCTCGGCGCCAGCCTGGTCGCCAATCATCTGCACCGCGTCTGCCCGGAGGTCGGCGCCGTCGGCCATATGCTCGAACACGAATTCGCGGCGCGCGTGGCGGCGAATGTCTATTGCTCGTTCAACGGCGTGCAGGCGTTCCAGACGCATTACGATTTGCATGACGTCTTCGCCGTCCAGGCCGAAGGCGAAAAGGTCTGGCGCATCTACGAGGCGCGCGCCGACACGCCTGTCCAGAATTTGCCGCCGGGCGAAGAGGTCGAGAAATGGCTGGTCGCGACGCGGGGCCGGCTGCTGTTCGAGGCCCATATGAAGTCCGGCGATATCCTTTATCTGCCGCGCGGCCAGTACCACGACGCGCTGACGGCGGCGGACGCCTCGCTGCACGTCACCTTCGGCGTCTCGCCGATGACGGGCATCGCGCTGTTCAAGCTTCTGGAAAGCGCCGTGCTGGGCGAGAGTGCGTTCCGCGCCTATCTGCCCGACGCGCGGGACGCGTCGGCACTGCATGACCGTCTCGCCGCGCTGGCGGAGCGGCTGAAGGCCGTCGCCACCTCGCCCGCCTTCGCCGCCGACGTGCTGAACCATCAGCGCGGCTTTGCGACCACGACGCCCGACTACGAATTGCCCGCGCAAAGCCCGTCGTCCTGGTACGCCGTCACGCGACCGGTGAAGGTGCTCCGCCGCGATACCGGCTACGCCGCCGCCTTTGACGGCCGCGAGATCGCGCTCGGCGCGACCTATCCCGCCGTCGAATGGCTGGTGCAGCAGCGCTATTTCTCGCTGGAGGACGCGCTCGCCCGCTATCCCGCCGTGCAGGGCCCCGAGTTGCGCGCCGTCTTCGATCAACTCGTCAAAGCCGGTGTCCTCGCGCCTACCGAAATGCAGCGGTAGGAGGTTCGCCATCCCCCAAATCCGTCATGGCCGGGCTTGTCCCGGCCATCCATGAAAACGATGGGTGACAATTTTGAACGGTGGTGTTCATGGGTCGCCGGAACAAGTCCGGCGATGACGATATTTTTAGATCGCTCTACAACGCGAACCGCGCCTCGAGCCGCGCCAGCGCGGGCCGTGCGAACGCGTCAACCGCTTCCAGCAATGCCGGCGAAGCCCCGGCTCGTTTCTTCGCGCTGTCGGACGAAAATTCCGCCGCCTTGCCCAGCGGCGCCTTGGAATATGTTCCCGCCGCCGCCGCCATGCGCAGTTTATGCGTGGCATCGACGTCCAGCGAAAAAAACGGCGCAACGCTGTCCCACACCGCCGCCGGCAGTGCTTCGTACGGAATAAGTCTTCCCCGCGCCGGGTCGAGCCGCGAAGCCGCGTCGCAGAACGCGCCATAGAGGCGGGCGACGAACTCTTCGGATGATTTCGCCGCGCCCGCCGGATCGGCCGCAGCCACCAACGCGCGCGACGTCTCCGACGCATCGGCGAACCAGCCCGGTGGCTCCGCGAGCAGCGACACACCGACCTCCACCGGATCGCGGTAGCTGAACACCCAGGGCGTCTGCGCAAACGCCTCCGTCAGGATGTCGCAATAGAGCGTGTTCCAGCTGCTGAATTTCAGCACATAGGGCCCACCCGCATGCGCCGCGAAGAGGGCGCCGAGCGAACGCAGCGCCGCGACCAGCTCTGCCCGCGGCCATTTGTGCGGCGGCGACAAAATCTCATTCACCGCCAGCGGCTCGGCATAGACCACCGCGCCCTGCTGCTTGAGCATCTGCGACAGCAGCGTCGAGCCGCAGCGCGCGACATGAAAAATCAGCCCCGCCGGCGCCGTGCCCGGCGCGGCCTTGCCGATGTCGCTCTTGGGAATATGGACAACCGTCTCCGGCCCGGCGACGCGCGCCACCGTCTGCTGCAGGAACGCGTCCTGCAGCGCCTCCGGCCCGATCTGCCGCAAAACGAAATAAAGACCCGTGGGATGCAGCGCCGCCCGCACCGGCAATCCCGCCTGTGGGATGTCCGCCACGCCCGCGCTCAGCGCGTCGGAACCGGGTGCTCGCCGCGATAGTCGTAGAAGCCGCGGCCGGTCTTCTGGCCCAGCCAGCCGGCCTCGACATATTTCACCAGCAGCGGGCAGGGCCGGTACTTGGAATCCGCCAGGCCCTCATACAGTACCTGCATGATGGACAGGCACGTATCCAGCCCGATGAAATCGGCCAGCTGCAGCGGCCCCATCGGATGGTTGGCGCCCAGCCGCATCGCAGTGTCGATGGCTTCGACATTGCCGACGCCTTCATACAGCGTATAGACCGCCTCGTTGATCATCGGCTGCAGGATGCGGTTGACGATGAAGGCCGGGAAGTCCTCGGCATAGGCCGCCGTCTTGCCGGTGCGCCTGACGATCTCCAGCGCCGCCTGGAACGTCGTATCGTCGGTGGCGATGCCGCGGATGACCTCGACCAGCTGCATCAGCGGCGCCGGGTTCATGAAATGGATGCCGATGAAATGCTCCGGCCGGTCGGTCGCCGTGGCCAGCCGCGTCACCGAGATCGACGAGGTGTTGGTCGCCAGGATCGTGTTCGGCGACAGGCGCGGACACAGCTCCTGGAAGATCTTCTTCTTGACCGCTTCGTCTTCGGTCGCCGCCTCGATGACGAGGTCGCGGTCCTTGAGGTCGTCCAGCGCCACCGTGGTGCGGATGCGCGTCATGGCCGGCGCGATGAGATCGTCCTTGATCAGGCCGCGCGCCGCCTGGCGGTGCATGTTCTTCTCGATGCGCGCCAGCGCCTTGGACAGCGTGTCCTTGTTGAGGTCGTCGAGCACCACGTCGAAGCCCGCCAGCGCGAGCACATGTGCGATGCCGGTGCCCATCTGGCCCGCGCCGATAACGCCGATACGTTCGATAGTCATGGCTTGATCCTTGTCGGCTCTAACGGGAGCTAGTAGCCGAGCTTGGTGAGCTCTTCTTCCATTTCGGGAATCGCCTTGAACAGGTCGGCGACAAGGCCGAAATCGGCGACCTGGAAGATCGGCGCCTCTTCGTCCTTGTTGATGGCGGCGATGACCTTGGAGTCCTTCATGCCGGCCAGGTGCTGGATCGCGCCGGAGATGCCGACCGCGATGTAGAGGTCCGGCGCCACCACCTTGCCGGTCTGCCCGACCTGGTAGTCGTTGGGCACGAAGCCGGCATCGACCGCCGCGCGCGATGCGCCGACGGCGGCGTGTAGCTTGTCCGCGATCCTGTCCAGCATGTGGAAATTGTCGCCCGACTGCATGCCGCGTCCGCCCGAGATCACGATCTTGGCGGAAGTGAGCTCGGGGCGTTCCGATTTCGACAGCTCCTCGCCGACGAATTTGGACAGGCCCGGATCGGACGCCGCGCCGACCTTCTCGATGGCCGCGCTGCCGCCCTCGGCCGCCGCCTTGAAGGTCGTGGTGCGCACGGTGATGACCTTCTTGCCCGCGCCCACCTGCACCGTGGCGATGGCGTTGCCGGCATAGATCGGCCGCTCGAACGTGTCGGCGCTGACGACCTTGATGATCTCGCTGACCTGCGCCACGTCGAGCTTGGCGGCGACGCGCGGCATGTAGTTCTTGCCGTTGGTCGTGGCCGGCGCGAGGATCGCGTCGTAGTTGCCCGCCAGCGACAGGATCAGCGTCTCCATCGTCTCGGCGACCATCTTGGCGTACAGCGCGTCGTCGGCGACCAGCACCTTCTCCACGCCCGCGAGCTTGGCGGCCGCGGCGGCGACGGCGTCGCAGCCTTGCCCGGCGACCAGCACATGCACCGGCCCGCCGACCTCAGTCGCCGCGGTCACCGTCTTGCCGGTCGCTTCCTTCAGGACCTTGTTGTCGTGTTCGGCGATAACGAGCGACGCCATCAGATCGCCCCAACTTCTTTGAGCTTGCCGACGAGTTCGGCCACGGTCTTCACCTTGATGCCGGCGGTCCGTTTCGGAGGCTCGGTCACTTTCAGCGTCTTCAGCTTGGGCGTCACGTCGACGCCGTAGTCGCCCGGCGACTTCTCGTCGATCGGCTTCTTCTTGGCCTTCATGATGTTGGGCAGCGAGGCATAGCGCGGCTCGTTGAGGCGCAAATCGACGCTCATCACGGCGGGCAGTTTCACTTCCACGGTCTGCAGGCCGCCGTCGATCTCGCGCTCGATTCGGGCGCTGTCCGCTTCCAGTTCCAGCTTGTGGGCGAAGGTGCCCTGGGCCCAGCCCAGCAGCGCCGCCAGCATCTGGCCGGTCTGGTTGCTGTCGTCGTCGATCGCCTGCTTGCCGGTGATGACCAGCGAAGGCTTTTCGATATCGCAGATGGCTTTGAGAATCTTGGCGACGGCGAGCGGTTCGACCTCGGCGTCGGTCTTCACCAGGATGCCGCGGTCGGCGCCCATGGCGAGCGCGGTGCGGATGGTCTCGGACGCCTGCTGCGGCCCGATGGAGACGGCGATGACCTCCGTGGCCTTGCCCTTTTCCTTGAGGCGCACGGCCTCTTCGACGCTGATCTCGTCGAACGGGTTCATGGACATCTTGACGTTGGCGAGGTCCACACCCGTTTGGTCCGCCTTCACGCGAACCTTGACGTTGTAGTCGATCACCCGCTTGACGGGCACCAGTACCTTCATGAGCGCGAAATTCCCTGAACGATGGCGGTTGGTTTAGCTTGGGATGCGCATGCGCGCCCCGCGTTTTTTGCTGCCCGCCCTCTTTTGTGCGGCGCAAAAACTAGGACCGGCTTTCCGCGCTGTCAACGAACCGTCATTCCGGTTTCCTTGGGGAAACAAGGCGAGCGAATCCCTCGACTTATTTGGTTGCAGCGCAGCAATTTGCACCATTCCGCGTCATTCCGCCGCAGCTAGTGCGTCGCCCCGTCCAGCACGCCGTCCGTCATGGCGCAGAGATCGGCCATCGTGCTGCGCCCGTTGAACAGCGCCGCGGCTTTCGGATCGGCCGCGAAGACCACGACCTGGTGCCAATAGGCGAAGCCGCCATGCTCGTACCAGGCGAACCAATGGCCACCGGCAAAGCCGCCGCGGATGAAGCGGTTGAACGGCGCCGGCTTGCTGACGACGTCGCCGGCATTGAAGAACGCGCCGCGGTCCGCCATCGCGCCCGACGATTTGAGCAGCGCCGCGCGCACCGGTGCCGGCAGGGCTTTGAGCGAATCCACCCGCGATCCGCCATGGCGCAGCGTGCAGGTGAGATCGGGATTCGGCGACGCCGGAACGGCGGGCGGCTTGGCGCTGGCGCAACCGGCCGCTCCCAGCAGGAGCAACCCGGCCAGCGCAGCCCGTGCGCTCACTTCAGCGTGCCGAGATACGCCACGACGTCGTCCACCTGCTGCGGATTGGTGATGCCGCCGAACGCCATCTTGGTGCCGGGCACCAGCCGCGACGGCCCCGAGATCCACGCCTTCAGCTTGTCGTTGGTCCATGTGAGGCCCGCATTCTTCAGCGCACCTGAATACATGTAGCCCGGCAGTGCGGCGGCTTTGCGGCCCGCGACGCCGAACAGGTTGGGCCCCAGCCCGTTGCCGCCGCCCTTGTTGACGGTGTGGCACACGGCGCAGCGGCCGAAGACCGTCTTGCCGTTGCCGGCGTCGGCGGCGTGTGCTGCGCCCGCCATCAGCAAGGCGGCGGCGAGAACGAGTGCTTTGCGCATGAAAAATCTCCGGTCATCCCGCCGCCAGCATAGCGAAAATCCGCCGCCGGGCGCTACTTGCAGCAGCCTTCGACGAAATTCCCCAGCATCACGGCGGCCATCCAGTACGGATACTTCGCATCCGACACGCCGTCGGCGCACGCCCGCTGGTCGATCATGACCGTGGTGATGGGGGCGCCCGTCATCACCCACAGCGTCCGCCGCGTCGAGGTCGTCGTTGGCTGCTCCAGCGCGACATTCATTGGGCCGCCGAAGTGCCGAAAGTCCGCCAGGGCGAAGCGATAGCCCAGGGAGAGGGACCACGACCGATCGGCCCCTCGGCATTCCAGCCGCACCGGCAAGCCGTTCGCATAGCGCAGCCGCTTGGCTTCCACCCAGCCGCCGGCGCTGCCCTTCTCGACCTTCACCCAGTCGGGGCCTTCGCTGGACACGGCGACGACCGTGATGTCGAGCGTGCCGGCGGGCAGCGTTGCGCTGCTGGCCGAGGCGGCGTCGGGTTCGGCGCGCAGGTCGAGCGCGGCGTCGGCGGTGACGCCGGCGAGCACGATCGGAAAGGATGCCGCCGCCGGCGCCAGGCTCAGGAGCAATGCCGCAAGCACGCCAGCGGACCGTCGCATCGCAGCCGCCCTAATGCGCCCGCACGCCGGACTTCGCCGTCTCGATGGCGGCGCGGAAGGCGAAGGGATCGCCGATGCTGGGCAGGTCGATATGGTCGACGCCGGTGCCTTCGATGCGCAGATTGCCATAGCCCAGGATGCGGCCCCAGAAGCTCTGCGTCAGGGTCACGCCCTCGATATTGGGCAGCGCCACCTCGAAGGTCCGAAGCGTGAACAGGCCCTTCTTCTCGACGAAGCGATGCGTGGTGACGCCGATCTCGGTCGTCCATTTGCGCACCATCATGCTGACGAAGATCACGATGCCGATAAGGAGCCAGCCCAGGAAGATCAGCGCCAGCCAGGCCTTCATGCTGTACCACCAATGGAAATGCGCCCGCGCGATCAGCGCCTCGCCCTGGCCAAGCGATTTTTCGATATAGGACATGAACCCCTCCGCAAATCTGCCGCGACTGTAGCCCGCAATGCGGCGGAAATGCAGTAACCTAAGACGATTTTCACCCACTCAACTCACCATGGCCGGGCTTGACCCGGCCACCCATCTCGCCGCCGCACAGCGCGTGGAGTCATTGGCGCGCAGACGCGCGCCTTCTGGGTGGCCGGCTCGAAGGCCGGCCATGGTGAGGGGAGGGGTCTAAGACCCCCTCGCTTTCCTCCGCCGCATTCCATTCTATCATCGGGCCATGGCCGGTGAATCGCAGATCGTCCTGGTTTCGGGACCGCCCGGCGCGGGCAAGACAACGCTCGCCCGGCCTCTGGCGAAGGCGCTCGGCTTCGCGCTCCTCAGCAAGGACGACATCAAGGAGCCGTTGTTCGATGCGCTCGGCGGCGTGCGCGGCGATGCAGCTGCGACGCAGCGCATCGGTGCCGCGTCCTGGGAAGTTCTGTGGGCGCTGGCGCCGCACATCCCGCGTCTGGTGCTGGAGGCGAATTTCCACGTCAACAGCGCCTATGAACGCGCAAGGCTCGCGGCGCTTCCGGGCCGGATCATCGAAGTCTATTGCCGCTGCCCGCCGGCCGAAGTCGCCCGCCGCTTTGCGGAGCGCGCCGCGCGGCCCGGCCATCACGCCGCGCACTACGCCGGCGACGTCCCCGAAAGCGTCATCGTCTCGGAATATGGCCGCCCGCTCGGCATCGGCACGGTGATCGAAGTGGATACAAGTGTGCCAGTCGATATCGAGATGCTGTCGGCCAAGATCGCGAATTACTTCTCACCCTCCCCTTGAGGGCAGGGGAATCGCATATGGGATTTGAGAGCTTGTAGGCGAAGTCTGGTTGGATTCTGAAGGTGTCTCCTGATTCTCTGGG
>OLLF01000269.1_pt1 | contig 21686 bp, 25 predicted proteins | sample 1604471 | NCBI WGS metagenome assembly OLLF01 (sample SAMEA104055714, study PRJEB20765) | soil metagenome | isolation source: soil
CCGCGCGCTGTGCGCCCCGCATCGCCGCCACGCCGCGCCGCGCCGCGCCGCGCCGCTTGCGTGAAGCCGGTGTCCGATCTATTCTTGTTTTCAGATTGAATACTTGACAGTTACTTTTACAAGAAGATTACAATGCAGAATCTGAAGCAGAATCAAGTAATTATCAAGGGAAAATATCTTTTTCCACCCGCGCGGCGGCGCGTCGTATCATCGCGACGGACCCTTCCGGCTTTCGGCACGCAGCGTGGTGATCGGATCATGAAAAACCTTGACGAGATCGTGCAGGCGATCGCGCAGCAGTTGACGCCGCAGGAGCGCAGCGGCGCCGTTGCCTATGTCCGCACGGACCTGATCGCCGCCGGCACGCCCCTGCCGCAATATCCCGGACTCGGTACGGCGCCGGACGATTCCTATCTCGCATTCATCGACCGGCAGCCGCTGGCGAACTGGGGCCATTCATGCCGCTTCGTGCTTCTGAGCGCCGCCGGCATGCAGGCGCTGTCCGCCGAGGCGCGCTTTCCCTTTCCGCGCGCCGAGGCCGGCACGTGGCGAACCGCCTATCGGGCCGAAGGTGTTCCCGACGCGGCGCTGTTGGTTCCCTGATTTGACCACTAACGAAAGAAAGGCATTGCCATGGTCACAGCCAGCCCCACCAGGACACTCGTCGAAAATGAGGTCGTCGCGCAAATCAGGACCCATGCGTATCTGCGCCTGAACGCGAGCGAGCGCCGCACCACCAACCTTCACCTCGACCACCGAATTTACGCGGCGGGAGACCATATCGGCCCCGCTTTCCAGAAGATCGTCGCCTCGAAAGACAGCATCCTGGTATTCGCTGATGACCATCCGATGGCGAATTTCGGACATGACTGCCGCTACATGCTCTACGACCCGCATACCGCGGAACCGCACGAAACTCTGCCCGCGCGCTTTCCGCCCATCCCCGTCGGTCCCGAGACAACGCTCAAGGTCTTCCACGAGCCGGTGCGTTTCGCGCCGGTGGGCGAAATCTTCAGGTTTTATCGCTTCTGGCGCTGCCCGGTGGTGCGGCCGATCGGAAACCGCTACGCCATCCTTTATTCCGGCATGTCGAACATGCGGCACCTGAACGATATGGAGTTCTGCTACCGCACGCTGATCGACCGTTACGGCTTCGATCCGCACAACATCTACGTGCTGAATTACGACGGCACGCTGCACGTCCAAGAAGGGGCGGCGACCATCTGGCCGGGCGACAACACCGCCTACCGCATCCATGTGACCGGCACGGGCGACCGCGCCGGCTTCCAGGGCGCCATCAACACCATCAGGCCCAAGATCAAGCCGGATGACCTTTTGTTCATCCACACCAACAATCACGGCGACAATTTCGGCGATGGCTCGTTCCTGTGCACCTATCCGAGCTACGGCATATACAAAGCGGCGGATTTCTGCGCCGACCTGGCGACGCTGCCGCATTACAAGTCGTTGCTCGTCATGATGGAGCAGTGCAACTCCGGCGGCTTCAATGCGCCCGTCATCGCGGCCAGCACCGCCGCCAGCACCAGCATCGCCTCGGCCGCCATCGCAACGCAGAGTTCCTGGGCCTCGCCCGACGGTCACTGGGATTCCTTCGCCCGCGACTGGATAGCGGCACAGGCCGGGCACGACCCTTATGGCGCCGCGCTGGCGCACAACGCCGACAGCAACAATGACGGTTCGATCGAGGCGATCGAGGCGTTCAACTACGCCAACTCCATCAAAAATCCCAATGACACGCCGAACTACAGCCACAGTGCGGCGGCCGCCGACGGCATTACGCTAAGCCAGCAATATGTCTTGTACTGGTTGTGGTGCCTGCTCGTCTGGCAGATCATCGAGCCTTATTATCCTGTGCCGCAGCTGCCGTGGCCGCCGATTCCCGGACCCGATCCCGGACCCGATTTCCACGCGGCCGTCGCCGCGCTTGCGCCGCAATTGCAGCACGCCGTGCTTCCGGCGCTCGACCGCGCGTTCGTCGATCTGCGGCGGCAATTGGCGCCGCAGGTGGAACAGGCGGTGAAGGCGGAATTCGCCAAGCGCAACATCGCCGCGCGAATCTGAGGACGGCGCGATCCCTGTGGCGCAGGCCGCAGGGATCGTCTCAGAGCCGGAAGCGGACCTGATCGATCCAGAACCGCTCCATGCGCTTCAGCGTCACGTTCATCCCGTCCAGGTCGGACGAGGTGACGTTGCCGACGGCGTTGAGCGAGTTCAGGTGCCGCTCGAACAGCTCGCGCAGCATGTCCCGCACCGCCTCGCCCTTGCGCGTCAGGCGCACCAGGACGGAGCGCCGGTCGGCTTCGGAGCGTTCGTGATGGATATAGCCGCTCTCGACCAGCTTCTTCAGATTGTAGGAGACGTTGGAGCCGAGATAGTGGCCGCGCGTGCGCAGCTCGCCCGCCGTCAGCTCCTGGTCGCCCACGTTGAAGAGCAGCAGGGCCTGAACGCTGTTGATCTCGCGTTCATCGCGGCGGTCGAGCTCGTCCTTGATCACGTCGAGCAATTGCCGGTGCAGACGCTCGACGAGGTTGAGCGTCTCCAGATAGTACCTGGCTTCCACGCGGATGCCTTCGAGCACCGCGTTTTGCGGTTTCGTATGTGCTGTCATCGTCTTTTCCCCGCTTTTGCGCGAGGCCCACCTGTTGTTATGGAGGTGAGACTAGAAGCCATTTGTTAAAAGGCCGTAAAAACGGTTCCGGCCCGGCAACATTACTGGCGCGAAAGCTCGCGGGCCACGATCACGCGCATGATTTCGTTGGTGCCTTCCAGGATCTGGTGCACGCGCAGGTCGCGGACATGCCGCTCGGCCGGAAAATCCTTGAGATAGCCGTAGCCGCCGTGCAGCTGCAGCGCGTCGTTGGCGATTTTGAAGCCGGCATCGGTGGCAAACCGCTTAGCCATGGCGCACAGCATGGTGGCGGCCGGATCGCGCCGGTCCAGCGCCGCCGCGGCGCTGCGGATCATCAGCCGCGAGGCCTCCAGCTCCGTCGCCATGTCGGCGAGCTTGAACTGCGAGGCCTGGAAATCGGCGATCGGCCGGCCGAACTGCTTGCGGTCCTTGGTGTAGGCCAGTGCCTCCTCCAGCGCGGCGCGCGCCGTGCCGACCGAGCAGGCGCCGATATTGATGCGCCCGCCGTCCAGCCCCATCATCGCGATGCGAAAGCCTTCGCCCTCGGCGCCGATGCGGTTGGCGACCGGCACGCGGCAATCCTCGAAGATCACCTGCGCCGTGGGCTGGCTGTTCCAGCCCATCTTGCGCTCCTTCTTGCCGAAGGAAAGTCCCGGCATGCCCTTCTCGACGACGAGGCACGAAATGCCCTTGGGCCCGTCCTCGCCGGTGCGCACCATGCAGACATAGATGTCCGAGACGCCGGCGCCCGAGATGAACGCCTTGCCGCCGTTCAGCACATAGTGGTCGCCATCCTTGACCGCTTTGGTCTTGAGCGACGCCGCGTCGGAGCCCGAGCCCGGCTCGGTCAGGCAATAGCTCGCGATCTTCGCCATCGTCGTCATCGTCGGCAGCAGGCGCCGGCGTTGCTCGTCATTGCCGAAGCGGTCGATCATCCACGACGCCATGTTGTGGATGGAGATGAACGCCGCCGTCGAGGTGCAGCCGGCCGACAATTCCTCCATCACGATCGCCGCATCCAGCCGCGACATCTCCGAGCCGCCGACGTCGCCCTTCACATAGATGCCGGCGAAACCGAGCGCCGCCGCCTCGCGCAACGCATCGACCGGAAAGTGCTCTTCGGCATCCCATTGCGAGGCGAACGGCGCCAGCCGCGCTTTCGCAAAGCGCCGCGCCGCGTCCTCGATGGCGCGCTGGTCTTCGGTGAGGGCGAAATCCATGGCGGCCGTCCGATCTTGTTTTGCGGGCAAAATGTCACTACCGTAGTGACAATTCAACTTTGGTGCAGGTCATGTCCACCGTCGGCGCCCGCGAGGCGAACCGTAGCTTTTCCAAGATTCTGAAGGAAGCCGAGAACGGCGAAACCGTCACGATCACGCGCAACGGCAAAGCGGTAGCGCGGCTGGTTCCGACCGCGATCCCTCCGAAATCGGCATCGCTGCCGAAAAAAGAACGCGACAAGGCACGCAAAAAGTTCCTGGCTCTGCTCGAGAAGGGGTTCGACCTAGGAGGCAAGGGCTTCACGCGTGACGAGATGCATGAGCGTTGATTTCGCTCGACACCAACGTCCTCGTTTATGCTGCCGACCGGCAGGCCGGTAACCGTCACGCAGCCGCGCATCAGCTTGTCACGATGGCGATTGGCAAGAATGTCGGCCTGACTGAACAGAGCCTTATCGAATTTCTGGATTCGACGACACGTAAGGCAAAGCTGTCCTTGGCGGATGCGGCGACCACCCTTCGGGGCTATCTGTCCTACTTCACGCTTCTGATGCCACAGAACACTATCGTGGAAGATGCGATTGCCCTTCTGACCCGCCACAAGTTGAGCGTCTGGGACGCGCGCATGCTGGCTGTCTGCGCCGCGCATGGCTGCAGCCACTTGCTGAGCGAAGACATGCAGGATGGTGCCCGCTATGGCGGTGTGACCGTCGTCAATCCGTTCAACCCGGCCAATGCGGCCATGCTTGCAGTACTGCTGAACCCCTGACGGCTCTCACAGGCGGTAACAGCCTCTTCGCCTAATGCCGCTTCGGCGGCGGCGTGTATGGCTTGGGCTGGCGGCCCGACGGCGGCGCCAGGGGATTGGGCTGCTCCTCGCCGATGCGGCGCACCCGCGTCTCCAGGCGCTGGATCTGATCGCGATAGGGCTGCAGGAATTTGTTGTTGTCGCGGCGGAATTTGTCCTGCATCTCCCAATAGGCCTGCTGCTGCTTGGTGAAGCCCGGCGGCATGCATTCCCAGATTCCGCCGCAGCTCGCCACGCCTTCCACCTCGCCGGTGCCGTCGCGGCTGTGCCGGTTCGGCTGGATCAGGCTTTCGATGGCGTCCTTGATCTCGCCGTAATGCGGCTCGGCGCCTTCCTGCTGGGCGATGGCGTCGTCGGTCACGATGATCATCGCCGCATTCGCCGAGCAGGTGGCGGCATTGGCGATCGCGGTCATCTCGGTGGCCGTGTAGGCGTGGCCCGGCTTGATCTCGATCGGCGGCGGACAGGGCTTCTGCCTGGCGCGGATGAGATCGGCCTGCTGCGCCGCCTTGGTCATGATGCCCAGATAGAGCTGGACGTCCTTGGTGGTCAGCAGATGCGTATCGTAATAGTCGGCGGCGCTCGCGCCCGCGAAGACAAGGGTCAGCGGCAACAGGACTGTGGCGGCGGTGAAGATCTTGCGCATGGACGCTCCCGATTTGTTACAGGATTAGCCCGCTTTTGCGCCTCGGCAAAGGCGCCGTCTTGCCAGCCCGATGCGGACTTGGCATGACACGCCCATGAGCCGGTTCCCCGCCACGCGCCTGCGCCGCCTGCGCCGCCACGACTGGACGCGTCGGCTGGTCGCCGAGTCGGCCCTGTCGGCGGCCGATTTCATCTGGCCGCTCTTCATCGTCGATGGCGCGGGCAAGCGCGAGCCGGTGCCCTCCATGCCCGGCGTCGACCGGCTGTCGGTCGATCTGGCGGTGGGCGCGGCGGAGGAAGCCGCAAAACTCGGCATCCCGGTGATCGCCCTCTTCCCCTACACCGACGCCGCGCTGCGCAGCGAGGACGGCCGCGAAGCGACCAATGCGAACAACCTGGTCTGCCGCGCCGTGCGCGCCATCAAGAAGGCGGTGCCTGAGATCGGCGTCTTGTGCGACGTCGCGCTCGATCCCTATACCAGCCACGGCCATGACGGCATCCTGATCGACGATTATGTCGCCAACGACGAGTCGGTGGAGATCCTGGTCCGCCAGGCGCTCGTTCAGGCCGAAGCCGGCTGCGATATCATCGCGCCGTCGGACATGATGGACGGCCGCGTCGGCGCCATCCGCGGCGCGCTCGAAGGCGCCGGCTTCAAGAACACGTTGATCATGGCCTATGCCGCGAAATATGCCTCGGCCTTCTACGGCCCGTTCCGCGAGGCGGTCGGCTCGTCCAAGACGCTCAAGGGCGACAAGCGCACCTATCAGATGGATCCGGCCAATGGCGACGAGGCGTTGCGCGAGGTCGCGCTCGATCTCGCCGAAGGCGCCGACATGGTGATGGTCAAGCCCGGCATGCCGTATCTCGACCTGGTGCATCGCGTGCGTGCGCAGTTCGGCGTCCCGACCTTCGCCTACCAGGTGTCGGGGGAATATTCGATGCTGCTGGCGGCGGCCGAGCGCGGCTGGCTGGAGCGCGACCGCGTCATCCTCGAATGCCTGCTCGGCTTCAAGCGCGCCGGCGCCAGCGGCATCCTCACCTATTTCGCGCGCGACGCGGCGCGGCTTCTGGCGCAGCGCTGATCAATAGCCCTTGGCGACCATGCAGGCATGGTAGGCGCGGTCGTAATCCGCCTGCCTCTCATCGGCCGTCCGGCTTTGCGGGCTGGGCGCGTCCTTGCCGCCGACGGATGCGGCGCGGCAGCCATCGCTGTCCAGCGTCATATCGTAACCGGAAAAGGCGGGAACCGACGCGCAGCCGAAAAGAAGAAGCACCGGCGCGAGCAGGATGAAGCGTTTCGTCATGGCTGACGGCATTGTCCGCACGCGCGCTCAAGGGTCCAGCAGAGACAACGTAAAGCGACGCGCGAAACCCCGCTTTCGTGCATCTTGGTTTATGGGAACTATCCAGGATCGCAAAAGGCGGCGCCTATTGCGATCCCGGCCGTCAATCGCGCCTGGTGGAAAACAGGCTGCGCAGGATGATCTCCGCCCGCGAAGGCAGCACGTCGAGGCCGGACTTGCGTTGCCCCAGGTCGATGACGTTGCGCAGGATCAGCATGGCCAGGCCATGCACCGCGGCCCAAACCGCCAGGCCCAGCGCGGTGTCGTGCAGCGCCGCCCCGATCTCGTTGCCGATGGCGTCGGCCGCGACGCCCAGTTCAGGTGAGGCGTCGCGATTGGGCAGCTGCGGCCCGAACATCAGGCTCGCCAGCTCCGGCCGGCGCGCCACGAAGCGCATATAGGCGGCGCCGATCTTGGCGATGCGGTCCGACTCGACGCCCGAGCCGGCGCCGGCGGCCGCGATGTCGCCGCGCAATTCGTCGAAGCCCTCGCGGGCCAGCTCGACCAGCAGCGCTTCGTGATTGGGAAAGTGCCGGTACGGCGCGGCATGGCTGACGCCCGCGCGGCGGGCAACCGCCCGCAGGCTCAACTCGGCCAGCGATTGCTCTTCCAGAATCTTGCGCGCCGCGTCGAGCAATGCGTTCCGCAGATCGCCGTGGTGGTAGGAGCGGCCACGCAACGGTGCCGTAAAGGAAGCATTGGGGTTGTCCATCAGGATGGCTTTCTGAGACTTTCCTGGCGCGCGAAGAGGCTGGAGGTGTCCCAGCGTTTTCCACCCATTTTCTCTACCTCCGCGTAAAACTGATCCACCAGGGATGTAACGGGCAGCGCGGTTCCGTTCCGTCGCGCCTCGTCCAGGCAGATCGCAAGGTCTTTGCGCATCCACTCTACGGCGAAACCATGTCCGAATTGTCCCAAGACCATCGTCTTGTGACGATTTTCCATCTGCCAGGACTGCGCCGCGCCCTTGGAAATCACCTCCACCACGGCCAGGGGATCGAGCCCCGCGGCGCGGGCGAAGCTCAGCCCCTCCGACAGCGCCTGCACCAGGCCCGCGATGCAGATCTGATTCACCATCTTGGTGAGCTGGCCGGCGCCCGCCTCGCCCATCAGGCGGCACTGCTTGGCATAAACCGTCATGACCGGTTCGGCCTTGGCGAATGCTGCCGATGTGCCGCCGCACATGATCGTTAATTGCCCATTCTTGGCGCCCTGCTCGCCGCCGGAGACCGGCGCGTCGATAAAGTGCATGCCGCGCTGGTGCGCCGCTTCCGCCAGTTCGCGCGCCAGGCCGGCGGACGCCGTGGTGTGATCGACGAACACCGCGCCCTGTTTCATGGTGATGAAGGCGCCGTGCCGTCCCAACGCGACCTCACGCACGTCGTCGTCGCGCCCGACACAGGCGAGCACGACATCGGCATTGGCGGCGGCTTCGGCCGGGCTTGGCGCAGCGGTGCCGCCATACTCGGCGACCCATTTGTCCGCCTTGGCGCGGGTGCGGTTGTAGACCGTCAGGTCATGTCCGGCGCGCTCCAGGTGCCCCGCCATCGGGTAGCCCATGACGCCGAGGCCCAAAAAAGCGATTCGCATCGTCCGTTTCCTTCCAGATAGGGATGGAATGGCGGCGGCGTCATTCCATGACTTCGACTTCGGGTTTCGGCGCGCCGGGCGCGAATTGCGGCCGCTTCATCAGCCAGATCACCAGCAGCGCCGGCAGGCTCGCATAGAACATGAACAGGAAGTCGTTCTGGAAGGCAATCACTTCCGCGCGATACTCGATCAGGCCGTTGAGGTTCTGCAGGCCGAACGGAATCTGCGGATTCATCATCATCGACGGCGCGTTGGTGCCGAGCGCCCGGTTGAAGGGCGAGGCGTGCCCTGCGAGCAGCGCATGGGCGATCTGCACGCTGCCGCCCATGACGGCCGTGGTCACGCTGACGCCGATGGCGCTGCCGATGTTGCGCATCAGGTTGGTCATCGCCGTGCCGTCGGTGCGGAACTGGCCCGGCAGGGTGGCGAAGGCGGTCAGGTTCATCGGCACGAAGACGAAGCCCATGCCGATGCCTTGCAGGAAGGTGACGAAGATCAGCCAGTTGTCGCTGATCTGGGGCGTCCAGCCCGACATGTCGAACATCGACCACAAGAGCAGCGAGCAGCCGATGGTCATCAGCACGCGGGGATCGTATTTCAGCGCCATGCGGCCCGCGAACATCATCGCGAACATGGTGCCGAAGCCGCGCGGCGCCATCAGCATGCCGGTGTCGAAGACGCTGAGGCCGGCGAGGTTCTGCAGGAAGGGCGGCAGCAACGCCGAACTCGCCAGCAGCACGGCGCCGATCACGAACATCAGGATGAGTCCGGAGACGAAGTTGCGGTCCTCGAACATCTTCATCGGGATGAAGGTGTTCTTGCCCAGCACCATGTGCACCAGGAAGATGTAGATGCCGACGCCGGCGACGACGGCCTCGGCGATGATCTCGCCCGAGCCGAACCAGCCCTGCCCGGTGCCGCGGTCGAGCATCAATTGCAGCGCCGCCAGGCCGACGGCGAGCGCCACGAAACCGAACCAGTCGAACTTGAGGCCCTGGGCGCGTTTGCTGTCCTTGAAGAAGAACCAGATGCCGGCGACGGCGGCGATGCCGAACGGCACGTTGACGTAGAACACCCAGCGCCAGCTATAGGCGTCGGTGAGATAGCCGCCCAGCGTCGGGCCGAGGATGGGGCCGACCATCACGCCCATGCCCCAGATCGCCATGATGTTGCCGCGCTTGTGCGGCGGATAGAGGTCGAGCATCACCGCCTGGCTGAGCGGCGACAGCGCCGCGCCGAAACAGCCCTGCAGCAGGCGAAACAGGATCATCTGCTCGAGACTTTGCGCCAGGCCGCACATCATCGAGGTGACGGTGAAGCCGGTCAGCGAGATCAGCAGGAAATTGCGCTTGCCGAAGCGCGAGGCGATCCAGCCGACCGGCGCGGTCATGATCGCCGCCGCCACGATGTAGGACGTCAGCACCCAGGTGATCTGGTCGCGCGAGGCCGAGAGCGAGCCCTGCATATAGGGCAGCGCGACGTTGGCGATGGTCGAATCCAGCGCCTGCATCAGCGTGCCGGTCATGGAGGCGCCGAGCACGATCCACAGCGCGAGCTTGCTGTCGTAGGACTCCGCGGAATGCGTAGCGGGTGCGGCGTGCGCGGACATCGCGCCTTACCCGCCCAGCATCCGGTTCCAGCGGCGCTTGCCCGTGTCGATCGAGACCGAGGCGCTCATGCCGGCGCTCAGCGTCACGTCCGGGCAGGTGCTGGAGACGATCTTGATGCGGGTCGGGATGCGCTGCACGACCTTCACCCAATTGCCGCTGCCGTTCTCCGCCGGCAGGGCCGAGAAGGCGCTGTCGCTGGCGGCCGACACGGCGTCGATCTTTCCGGTCCAGCTGCAGCTCGGATAGGTGTCGACCGTGATGTCGACGGGATTGCCGCTGCGCACATAGGTAAGGTCGGTCTCTTTCATGGCGGCGTCGATCCACAGATCCTTGGACGAGACGAGGCCTACCGCGCTGGTCGTGGTGAAGGCGCTCATCGCCGAGATCACCAGCGTGCCGGGCTGCAACGAGTCCACTTCGCCGACGACGCCGTCGAACGGCGCGCGCACGATGGTGTGATCGAGCTGGCGCTGCGCTTCGGCGACGGCGGCCTCGGCGTGCATATAGGCCGGCGTCTGTTCGGCCGGCAGATCGATGTTGCCGTTGAGCTGGGTCAGGACCTGTGCCGCCTGCTGCTGCAGCGAAGCGACCATGGCCACGGCGCTCTGCAAGGCGCCGCGCGCGGTGTCGACCTGCGTGCCGGCGATGGCGTTCTGGCGCTGCAAGGCGGCATAGCGGCCATAGGTCTGGCCGGCCAGCGTGGCCTGCGCCTGCTGCGACGCGATCTGGCTCTGCAGCGAGCGATATTGCGCGCGCGTCGCCGCGACGCCCTGGACGGTCTGCGCCAGCGTGGCTTTTGCGGTGTCGAGCGCGATCTGGAACGGCCTGGGGTCGAGCTTGAACAGCACCTCGCCCTTCGTCACGCGCTGGCCTTCATGCACGTTCACGCTGTCGACCAGGCCCGACACGTCGGTCGAAACCATCAGCTTGGCGGCGCGGACATAGGAGTCGTCGGTCGTGACGTAACGGCCGCCGGTGAAATAGAGCGCGGCAGCGATCAGCGCGACGAGGCCGACGCCCCAATACATCAGGATGCGGCGCATCCGCGCCCGGTCGGACCAGATGCTGCCGGCCCAGTCCTTGATGCGGGTGCCGACGCCCGGCGCGGCATAATTCACGGAATCGATTCTGGCGGACATGACTACTCTTTCTACTCTCCGGCCGCGGCCAGCTTGTCGCCGGGCAGGGTCTCGTTGGCTAGGTTCTCTTTGATCTTGAGCAAGGCGTCGATCAGCGTCTCGCGCGTGGGCTCGTCGAGGCCCGAAATGATGCGCTCGTTCATCAGCTCGCGCGCGTGGTTGATCGTTTCCAGGATCGGCTGGGCCGCGGGCAGCAGGTGCAGGCGGCGGATGCGGCGGTCGGCGGGATCGTTGCGGCGCTCGACGAGGCCGCGCGCTTCGAGCCGGTCGACCAGCCGCGCCACGGTGATCGGCTCGACTTCGCAGATCGCCGCCATCTCGTTCTGCGACATGCCCGGCTGGCGGTCGAGCCGCGACAGGATGATCCACTGCGCCCGCGTCATGGCGTGGCTGGCGCGCGCCTTCTGGTCGAAGCGCGTGCGCAGGGTGCGCGCCACGTCGTGGAGCACGATCAGCAGGTCCCGGTCGAATGAATGCCGCATGTGCGAAGGTCCTTAAGCGCTGATAACATAAGGTGCGTTATGTTATCATGCAAGGCCTTAACGCGGCTTTCTAATTTTTCGCCCGCCCTTCCGAATTGTACGCTTTTGGCCGGGTTTTGGCGCCGCCGAGGCGGCGGAAAGAGCCGCCAGGTGCCGCCCCGCGGCCTTCGCCGCAGCCTTTTCCAAGGCCCGGTACTGCCTGACCACCAGCCGGCCGGCGGGCGTCAGGCGCGCCCCGCCGCCCGCCCTGCCCCCCGTCGCGGTCTCGACAAGAGCTTCTCCAAACGTGCCGTCCAGCGCCTTGAGCAGCAGCCAGGCGCGGCGATAGCTCATCTTCATCTGGCCGGCCGCCTTGCGGATCGAGCCGGTCTCGCCGACGTGCTCCAGCAGCCGGATCTTGCCCGGTCCGATTGCCGTGCCGTTGCCGAAATCGATTCGAATCGTCAGGCGCGCCATGCCGCGAAATTGGCCCCACGCCCCGCAAAAGAAAACAGGGGCGGACTTTCGCCCGCCCCTGCCAGATCTGCCCATAGGTTCGGCTTACATGCCCGAACCCTGGATCTGATGCCAGCTGGCCTCGATCGCCTTCACGGCGTTGTCCGGCAGCGGCACATACGTCAGGCTCTTGGCCATGTCGTCGCCGTGTTCATAAGCCCATTTGAAGAACTTCAGCGTCTCGGCAGACATCGCAGCGTCCATGGGCTGCTTGTACATGATGATGTAGGTCGTCGCAGTGATCGGCCAGGAATCGGCGCCAGGCTCATCGACCAGAATGATGTAGAAGTTGTTCTGAGAGGCCGAGTTCCAGTCGGCATGCGACGCCGCCGCGCCGAAGGTCGCCAAGGTCGGTTCGACGACCTTGCCGTCCTTGTTGATCATCCTGGCATAGTTGAGATGATTGACCTGGGCGTAGGCATATTCGACGTAACCGATAGCGCCAGCCGTCTGTGCCACATTGCCGGCCACGCCTTCATTGCCCTTGGCGCCGATGCCGACCGGCCAGTCGACCGAAGTCGCGGCGCCGACATTGGCCTTCCACTCCGCGCTTACGCGCGAAAGAAAGGTCGCGAACACGAAGGTCGTGCCAGAACCGTCCGAGCGGTGCACGACGGCAATCGCCTGGTCGGGAAGATTAAGCGAAGGATTGAGCTTCTTGATGGCCGGATCGTTCCACCGCGAAATGCGCCCAAGGAAGATGTTGGCAAGGGTCGCACCATCGAGAACCAGTTGGCCGGAGCCAATACCTCGCACATTGTAGACAGCGACTTCACCGCCGATGACAGTGGGGAACTGCACCATGCCACCGGCATTCAGTTGCGCCGGCATGAGCGGCATGTCGGAGGCGCCGAAGGTCACGGTCTTGGCCTTGATTTGGGCAATACCGCCGCCCGAACCGATGGACTGGTAGTTCAGGCCTACGCCGCTGACGCCCTTATAAGCGCCCGCCCATTTGGCATAGATCGGAAAGGGAAACGTCGCGCCGGCGCCGGTGATGTCCGCCGCCAAGGCGCTCGTGACCGCCGCCGCGGCAACGGCCGCCGCTACGATCACATTTCTCATAAACTTGCTCATTTGAATTCCTCTCTTCCGGGGGCGAATGCCCCCATTTCAGACTTGGGCGAATGCCCCCATTTCAGACTTGGGCGAATGCCCCGCCCCGTAACTAGTTCGCGAACTGGACCCGCAGGCCGACGATGTTGATGTCCTGGTTCTGGTTCGTGGCGCCGCCGAACACCGTGCGCTTCACCGAGACGATGTTGTCGTCGAGCATGACGCGGATGTTGCGGTTCAGATACCAGTTGAGGGCGAGCGCGAACACCCGCTCATCGCCGCCGAAGATACCGTTCGCGGCGGTCGTGTGCCAGTTCAGGTCGGTGTTGCTGTAACGCAGCGCCACTTCCCAGGCGCCCCACGAATCGCCGGACAGCGAGAACGGACGCGACGGGATCGGCGCATTGAAGCCGCCGACCTCGTTGTTGATGGCGCTCGGCGAGTAGACCTTGGTCTCGCCGGTGATGATCCAAGAACCTTCCAGGTACCAGCCGTCGAAGCTGGGATGATCGACCACCGTCAGGCTGCCGGGCGAGGCTTCGCGGTCGATCATGAACTTGGCGTATTCGCCGCCGAGGAAGAAGTTCTCGAAATTGCCGCCGAAGTCGACCGCGAACATGTTGGCCTCCTTGGCGTTGATGCCGCCGGTGGAGATCAGGCGGGTGCCGTCGACGCGGATTTCCGGACGATCCTGGAGGTTGATCGTCTGACTGCCGCCGTTCGGGTTGACGACGCCGGCCGGCGTGGTGTCGCCCGAGTTGAAGACATGCGCGCCGCTGGCGCCGATCTGGACGTTCGAGGTTCCGTCCGTCCACAGACGTTCGGAGATGCGGCCCAGGATCTGCGAGCGTTCGTCGCCCGGCTGCGTGCCGGTGACGCCGCCATGGTTGGCGGTGGAGCCGGTCTTCTCGCCGGTGAACGCCACGGTGACGGCGAGGTTATCGCCGGCCCACAGCGTATCCGTCTTGGCCCAGCCCAGTTCGATGCCGCGGCGCGAGTCGCCGGCGCCGAAGGTGTCGGCGGCGATGTTGTCGATCTCGGGGCGCTCGAGGAAGATCAGCGAGGCCGAGGAGGTCGTGCCTTCGAACATGAAGGCCGGCTCGATCACGCCGACGTTGAAGTGGACATTCGGTATGCCGGTATAGGTGATGACCGCCTTGTTGAGCAGCGGATCGCCTTCGCCGGCCGCCGGGACGCCACCGGCGCCGGCGCTGCCGCCATTGGTGCCGCCGGCATTGAGGCGGAACTCATAGGCGAAATCGTTGAACACCTTGCCTTCGACGCCGAAATAAGCGCGGCGCAGCACGGCGCCCGAGGACAGGTCGGTAGGGCCGTTGAAGGTGCTGACCGGCGGGCCGACCAGCGCGGGGTGCGTCGCATCCTGCGAGAAGCCGGCATAGTCGGCCTGGAAGCGGACGCGGAAGGCCATCGTGAAGCGGCCGTCGCCCGACTTGACGGTCGGGCGGGCGTTGTCGAACGACCACGACGTGTCGTTGAAGTTCTGCTCCAGCGTCGACAGGCGCGTGTGATCGGACGTGGCGTGGTCGGTGGCCGCCGCGAGCTCGGCTTCCAGCGCGTCGATGCGCGAAGCGAGCTCGGCGTTGGTCGGACCGTTGGGCGCCGAAGCCGGCGGCGACGACGCGTTGCTGGACTTGGCAAGGCCGGCGTCCGCGGACGCGGCCAAGGCGACGACCGCGACACCGGCCATCAGGTAAGACTTCCCTCGCATGAAACCCCTCTTCGCAAAATGTCAGGGAGGGGTCGGCTTGATGCCGCGCCCTTCTGCCCGCGGGATGGATTCCAGCCCGGCACAACGGCGTGGTGACAGTTTTACGAAGCTAATGTGACGGCGGAATCGCGAGCGATTCAGGTGGCTTGCGCCAGCGCACCGTACTTGCCGCGGAAGAAGACCAGCGGCGCGCCGTCGTCATGGCGGGAAAAACGCACCACTCGCCCGATCAGAATCGCGTGGTCGCCGGCTTCGTGCATCGCCTCGGCCTCGCACTCGAAGCTGGCCAGCGCGTCGGCCAGCGCCGGCGGGCCCAGGGACGTGGCGCGCAACGCGATGCCGTCGAGGTTGTGATTGCCCTGCGTCGCCAGCCGCGCCGAGACCTCGCGATGCTCCGTACCCAGAATACTCACCGTGTAGGACTTCGCCTTGGTAAACGCGTGGTAACGATCCGACTTCTTGTCCATGCACCACAGGACCAGAGGCGGGTCGAGCGACACCGAGGTGAAGGAATTCACCGTTATGCCCAGATGATGCTGGGCGCTGGCCGTGGTCGTCACCACCGCGACGCCCGTCGGGAATGAGCCCAGCGCAGTGCGGAAGGCGCGGCTGTCGAAGGTCATGGCGTTTCACACTCGGTTAAGGCGGCATAAGGCATGGTTCGTCCCACGTTAGGCGAGGCAAGGCACGGCGAAAAGACCGCTCCTCCCGCCGGGTAAGGGTCAGTCAAACGGGGCAGAACGCCATGGCCAGCGACGGCGCGGTCATCATCAAGCGCATCAAGAAGGGCGGTCACGGTGGCCATCATGGCGGCGCGTGGAAGGTCGCCTATGCCGACTTCGTGACGGCGATGATGGCGTTCTTCCTTTTGATGTGGCTGATCAACACCACCACCCCCGAGCAGAAGCGCGGCATCGCGGACTATTTCGCGCCGCAGAGCATCGCCGAGACCGTCAGCGGCGCCGGCGGCGTGCTGGGCGGCAAGGTCATGGGCGAGGACAGTTCGAAGGCCGGCGGCGCCGCGTCCGTCTTCCAGAAGAATTCGCCGACCTCGCCCGCCAATCCGACGCGCTCGACGCAGACCGGCACGGCCCATGGCGGCACTGCCGACGCCGCCGGCGCCGGCACCTCGGACGGTCACGGCACGGCCTCGTCGCAGGACGGCGATTTCGCGCATGCCGCCGAAGCCATCCACCAGGCGATCCAGGACAATCCCGACATCGCCACCCTTTCCAAGCAGGTGATGATCGACAACACGCCCGAGGGCCTGCGCATCCAGCTGGTCGACCAGGATGGACGCCCGATGTTCCAGCAGGGCACCTCCGAGCCGATGCCGTACACCAAGCGCCTGCTCGCCGAGATCGGGCGAATCGTCGACCGCCTGCCCAACCGCGTCTCGATCAGCGGCCACACCGAGTCGGCGACCTTCGAAGGCCCCGGCGGCATGACCAATTGGGAGTTGTCCTCGGCGCGCGCCAATGCCGCACGCGCCCTGCTCTCGGCCGGCGGTCTGGCCCAGGACCGCATCTATGAAGTGGCGGGAAAGGCCGGTTCCGAGCCCCTGCTGCCGGAGGATCCCAACGCCTCGGCCAACCGCCGCCTCTCCATCGTGCTGCTGCGCGAGGCGCCGCCCGTGCCGCCGGGCCATCAACTCTAATTGGCGATAGTGTTTCGCCGGACTGGCGCGCCGGCCCCTACTTTTGTCATAGTTCGCCCTATGAGAGGCGCAGGGTAGACGTGACCGACCAGCACAACGCACGGGTACCGCAGTTTTTCCTGACGCCGGGCGGCCCCTGCCCGTACCTGCCCGGCCGCGTCGAGCGCAAGGTCTTCGCCCGTCTCAGCGGCACGCTGGCCCAGCCGCTCAGTGAGGCGCTTACCCATTCCGGGTTCCGCCGCAGCCAGTCGATTGCCTATCGCCCGGCCTGTGAGGGCTGCACCGCCTGCGTCTCCGTCCGCATCCTGGTCGACGAATTCGAGCCCAGCCGCACCTTCAAGCGCATCGAGAAGCGCAACGCCGACCTCGTACGCAGCGAAGTCGTGGCCGAGGCGACGCGCGAGCAGTTCGCCCTGCTGCGCACCTATCTGGATTCACGCCATGCCGGCGGCGGCATGTCGGACATGGGCCTGTTCGACTATGTCGCGATGGTCGAGGAGACACCCGTCGACACCCAGATCATCGAGTACCGCCGCGCCGGCAGCGACGGCAAGCCGGGCGCCCTCGTCGCCTGTGCCCTGACCGACGTGCTGAAGGACGGCGTCTCGATGGTCTACAGCTTTTTCCATCCGGGCGAGGACGCGCGCAGCCTCGGCACTTTCATGATCCTCGACCATATCCGCGACGCGCAGAGCCGCGGCATCCCGCATGTCTATCTCGGCTACTGGGTCGAGGGCAGCGAGAAGATGAACTACAAGACCCGCTTCCGCCCGATGCAAGCGCTGGGCCGGGACGGCTGGCAGCGGATTTGAGCCAAGCCCGACCATGGTGAGTGTGTTGGGCGGCAACCCTCACCGTCTTATTTTCACCAATACAAGCTCTGGCGCCGGCACGAGCCACGCCAATACACGCCGCTCGATCTGTTTGAAGCTGACGCGTTCGTTCTTTGCCGCCGCCCGCCGCGGCGCGCCGCCGGCGCGCGCGGTCTTGCCCAGCAGACCTTCCATCGCCCGCACCAGCGCTTCCATCAGCGTCCTCTGCAGCGCGGCCAGACCCGTCCCGGTCTTCTCCATCTCGCGCCGCGCGACGGCGACGAGGATCGCCTCCTTGTCGGGAAAATACTGATACAGCGTGCCGATGCTCACGCCGGCGCGCTCGGCGACGCTGTTGGTGTTGAGCCCGTCCGCGCCGGCGCGCTCCAGAACCTGAACCGCCGCTTCCAGAATTGAATCGACGGTCGCCCGCGCCCGCGCCTGCTTGGGCCTACGCCGTTGTAAGTCCATCGACTTCTTCATCGAAACCCTGCCCCCGGAACGCGAGTACCGGCAGCCAGCCTAGGCGCCTAGAGTTTGGCGTCAACGGAAAGCGACAGATGAACAAGACAGAGACACGCGCCGCGACCTTCGACGACGCGGACGTGGCGCGTTGCTACACGCACCGCCCGCCCTACGCGCCGGCGCTCTACGACTTCCTGCTCGAACGCGTGCCGCAAAGGCGCATGCTGGTCGACCTCGGCTGCGGCCCCGGCAAGGTCGCGGCCGCGCTCGCGGATCGCTTCACCGACGTCGTCGCCATTGATCCGGCCGCCGCGATGATCGACGCGGCCCGAGCGCTCCATGCCCATCCCAGCATCGCCTGGCGGCGCGGGCGCGCGGAGGATGCGCAGCTTCCCGGCACGATCGATCTCGTCACCGCGGGCACCTCCATCCACTGGATGGCGCATGACGTGCTGTTCCCGAAGCTGGCCGAGCGCACCAGGATCGTCGCCGTCATCACCGGCGACGCGCCGCCCAATCCCCCATGGCAGGCGGAATGGCAGGCCGCGATGGCGAAATGGCTGTCCCGCCTGCACGGCGAGACCTACAACGCGCCCGCCTTCGTCGCCGAAGGCCGCCGCTTCGAGCCCTGGCTGGATATTGCCGGCCGCGAGAGCTTCACCTTCCTGTTCCACCAGGGCGTCGAAGACTACATCGCCTGTCAGCACTCCCGCGCCAGCTGGTCGCGCACGCGGATGGGCGCGGCGCTGAGCGCCGCGTTCGACCGCGACCTCGACGCCCTGCTGCGTCCATGGGCGCGGGACGGCATGCTGACGATGGAATTGACGTCCGAACTGACCTGGGGTGCGCCGCGCGCGACGCCGCGCGCCTAATCGCTGCTCGACACCGGGCGATACATCTGCAACTCGTCGTAATAAACGCCGCCGACCTGGATCGAGCGCGGCATCTTGCCGACGGTGCGGAAGCCGTGGCGCTCATACAGTTTGACGGCGGCCGCGTTGCCCGCCTCGACGGTGAGTTCGACCTGCTCGACCTTGCCGACCGCATGGTCGAGAAAATTCGTCATCAGGGCATCGGCGAGGCCCGTGCCGCGCGCGCCGGCGCGCACATACATCGCGCCCAGATGCCCGATATGAGCGATCTTCTTGGAATAGACGTCGATGGAAAACGCGTTGATGCCCATCAGCACGCCGCCGGCGCGGCCGCCGAACCAGACGCGCTTCTCCAAGCCCTCGCGCCAGCGCTCCAGCGTGAAGGCGCCTTCCACGTCCGGATCGGCGGAAAACGCCGTCGGGTGCAGCCGCAGCGCCTCCAGCCTTATCGCGCGCAACGCCTCGGCATCGTCGGGCCCGAGTCGGACGATGCTCACGCCGCGCCCCCGAAGCGAACCCGCCATTCGGCGATCTGCTCTTCGGTGATCTTGGCGAACAGCACCTCCGGTGGATTGATCTTCTGGCCCGGCTCGAGCTGGCCCAGGAACTCCGTCATCGGCGCATCGGGCCAGGGAATGACCGGCGGCGAATCCTGGATCGCGTGATGGATGGCACGCGCCGCTGTCGGCATCACCGGCCAGGCCAGATGCCCGAACAGGTGCACCAGATTGAGGCCCATGCGGATGCCGGCCGCCGCCCTGGCGCGGTCGGTCTTGAAATGCGTCCAGGGCGCGGCCTTGGTGATGTATTCGTTGGCTGCCACCCAGATGGCGCGCAACTCGCCGAACGCCTTACGGAACTCGACGGCGTCGAGATATTCCGTATACAGAGCGACCCGCTTGTCGAGCTCGGCGCACAGCGCCGCCTCCTCCGCGCCGTAGGCGCCCTCGGCCGGCACCAGGCCGTCGAAGCGCGCGGCGCAGAACTTCGTCACCCGGTTGACGAAATTGCCCAGCACGTCGGCGAGGTCCTTGTTGATGACGCCGGCGAAATGCTCCCAGGTGAAATTGGTGTCGGAGCTCTCCGGCGCGTTCGACATCAGGTAGTAGCGCCAGTAATCCGCCGGCAGGATCTCCAGCGCCGTGTCCATGAAGATGCCGCGCTTGCCCGAGGTCGAGAATTTCCCGCCGTCGTAATTGATGTAGTTGAAGCCCTTGAGCCGGTCGACCGTCTTCCACGGCTCAGCCGTCCCCAGGATCATTGCCGGGAAGATGATGGTGTGGAAGGGCACGTTGTCCTTGCCCATGAATTCGAAATAGGTGACGTCCTTGGCGGCCTCGCCGTACCACCAGTCGCGCCAGGCCTCTTCGCCGAGCTGGTTCTTGTCCGCCCATTCCCGGGTCGCGCCGATATATTCGATCGGCGCGTCGAACCAGACATAGAACACCTTGCCCTTGAGCTGGCCGCCGGCGATGTCGTCGGGCACCGGGAAGCCCCATTCCAGGTCGCGCGTGATGCCGCGGTCCTGCAAGCCCTCGTCCAGCCATTTGTTGGCGATCGAGGTCACGATCACCGGCCAGTCGTGTCTGTGGCTCGCGATCCAGGCGCGCAACTCGTCGACGAAGTTCGACTGCTTGAGGAACAGGTGCACGCTGTCGCGGATCTCGATGTCCCGGGCGCCCGACACCGCCGAGCGCGGCTCGATCAGGTCGACAGGATCGAGCACCCGCGTGCAGTTCTCGCATTGGTCGCCGCGGGCATTGGCATAGCCGCAATGCGGACAGGTGCCGATGACGTAGCGGTCGGGCAGGAAGCGCCCGTCCGTCGCCGAATAGGCCTGCTTGGTGGTGCGCACGTCGAGCATGCCGTTGTTCCACAGCTGGCGCGCGAAGTGCCAGGTCAGTTCCCGGTTCTGGTCCGACGAGGAGCGTCCGAAATGATCCCAGGAGAGGCCGAAGCGGTCGCCGAGGTCCTTCTGCACCAAGTGCCATTTGTCGCTGAAGGCGCGCGCCGAGATGCCTTCCTCGGCCGCGGCCAGCTCGATCGGCGCGCCATGCTCGTCGGTGGCGCAGATCGCCAGCGTCTCGTAGCCCCGCGCCCGGCAGAAGCGCGCGAACACGTCCGCCGGCAGCATCGAGCCGACCAGGTTGCCCAGGTGCTTGACGCCGTTGACGCTCGGGATGGCGCTGGTGATCAGGACGCGTTTCATCGGCTTTGCACACTTCTATTAAGGGTCGCGCAGATTAACTTCTGCCGCGAATCCGTCCACCCTTAAGCGCTGGGCGGCAGCTTTGCAAAGTGGGGGCGGCATGACGGAAACACCGGTTCGCGGACGCCTCTTCCAGGCGAATTTCCAGACCAACCTGATCGCCGGCCTCCTGACGGTGACGCCGCTGATCATCGTCTGGCTGGTGTTCGACTTCTTCCTGGAGACGCTGTCGCAATGGGGCAGCCCGCTGGCCGTCCAGCTGACGTTTTTCCTGGACGATCATTTCCCCGTCCTGAAACCCCTGCTCGACAATCCGGGCGTGCGCTGGGTGATCGGCGTCGTCGTCGCCCTTCTGGCGCTTTATTCCATCGGCGCGATCGCCAGCCGCGTCCTGGGCCAGCGTTTGATCCACATGTTCGAGCAGATCATCGTCCGCATCCCGCTGGTCGAGACGATCTATTCCGCCGCCAAGAAGCTGGTCGACGTGCTGCGGCAAAAGCCCGGCGCCAACACCCAGCGCGTGGTGCTGATCGACTTCCCCGGCCCCGGCCTCAAGGCCGTCGGCTTCGTGATGCGGACCTTTCCCGACGCCAAGACCGGCGAGATCCTGGCCGCGGTGTACGTTCCCACCGCGCCCAACCCGACCTCCGGCTATCTGCAGATCCTGCCGCTCGCCGCCCTGACGCCGACGGACCTGCAAAGCGACGAAGCCATGACCATGATCCTCTCCGGCGGGGCGGTGACGCCGGATCATGTTTCGATTGTCAAAACTTAGCGGATTGGTTTGGAATGCACCCACCCTCTCCCCAATCCGTCATGGCCGGGCTCGTCCCACTGCTGTCCGGTTTAAATTGGTGGACAAGGCGCATGGCGTTGATTCTTCTGTCTTCCAAGCGTTTGG
>OLLF01000201.1_pt1 | contig 21403 bp, 3 predicted proteins | sample 1604471 | NCBI WGS metagenome assembly OLLF01 (sample SAMEA104055714, study PRJEB20765) | soil metagenome | isolation source: soil
GACCAACTCCTCGAACCCGAGGCGCCAAACCGCAGAAATCCAAACCAAATCGAGCTGCTATGGGCCTAGAATTTAAACCGGACAGCAGTGGCACAGGGCCGGCCATGACGAACGGGTTTGATTCAATCCAATCAAAATGACTCTAAATAAATTCCGGAGCGTTGGCGAACGGCGCGTCCAGGCTGTGCGACGGCTCGGTGAACCAGCGCGGCCCCGCTTCCGTCATATGGAAATGATCCTCCAGCCTTATGCCGAACGCGCCCGGCACCACGATCATCGGCTCGTTGGAAAAGCACATGCCCGGCGTCAGCGCGGTTCGGTCGCCGCGCACCAGGTTCGGCGCCTCATGAATGTCGAGCCCGATGCCGTGACCGGTGCGGTGCGGCAGGCCGGGCAGGCGGTAGTCCGGCCCCAGCCCCGCCCGCGCGATCACCGCGCGCGCCGCCGCATCGACGCTCTCGCACGGCGCGCCGAGCTTGGCCGCCGCGAACGCCGCGGCCTGTGCCTCTTTCTCCAGCTGCCAGATTTGGCGCATGCGCGCGGTCGGCTCGCCGAAGACATAGCTGCGCGTGATGTCCGAATTGTAGCCGTCGATGTGGCAGCCGGTGTCGATCAGCACCACGTCGCCTTCGGCGAGCGCCGGATCGCCTTCGCCGCCATGCGGCAGCGCGCTGTCCGATCCGAACGAGACGATGCAGAACGTGTTGCCCGAGCCGCCCAGCGCCCGGTGCTCCCGGTCGATGAAGCGCGCCACCTCCGACGTCTTCACGCCGGCCACGAGGCTTTTCCATGCCCGCCGCTGCACCTCCAGCGTGATCGCCTTGGCGCGCGCCATCAGCGCGATCTCCGCCGCCGACTTGCAGGCGCGCAAGCGATGGATCAGCGGCCCGGCATCGGCGATGCGCTCCGCCGTCAGCACCCGCGCCAGCCCGAGATAGACGAACAGCGCCACCTGATCGTCGAGCGCCACGCGCGCGCCGCTGCCCAGCCGCGACGCGATCAGCGCATAGGGGCTCTCTTCCTCTTCCCAGGTGAGGATGTTGTCGCCCGGCACGCCGACCGAGCCCGCCACCTTGGCCAGCTCGAAGCCGGGGCAGACATAGTCGAGACCGCCGCGCGCATGCACGATGGCCCCCGTGAACCGCTCCGACGGCGACCATACGAGCCCGGTGAAATAGCGCAGGCTTTTCGTCGCGCCCAGAACGACCGCCGCCACGCCGGCGCCATCCATGGCCGCGCGCAAGGCCGCCAGCCGCTGCTGCCGTTCGGCAAGACCGATGGGGAGAGGATTGGCCGGCATGCGCGCCTCGACTTTGGCAGGAAGGATGGCCGCGACAGGGCCTCGCGCGCGGCGCGCGCCGAGCAAGGATACAATCCCTGTCGCGCCGGCGCACGCCGGACGAACAGGAAAAAATAATGGGCGCGACGGGCCCCCGCGCGCGCCGCGCACCGATCAAAGATACAAACCTGTGACCCCGCACGGTGCACCGCACAAATACACATAATATTTGAAGAAGAATTTCCGCACTGCTTGATGTACTCGTAAAGATAAATGGGGGTTGATCACAACAGCCTGTTGTGTCGACCGGATAATTTGTTAGTGTTCCATTGTCAGCGGGTTCATGGCCGTTGGCGCTTCCCGCGTATTTAGAGTCGGAGGGCTTGTGCTGGCAATTATCGGCAGCAAGCGGCGTCGGCTGTTCGCGTGTCATCGGCCGGCTTCGTTCCATCGCTGCCTCCCGTTTTCCGGGATGCGGCCCGTCCATCCCTCCGGATCACTGCATTTTCTTCCAGCGCAACCGGGCCGAGCGGCAGCCGGCCAGTGCGCGCGAAAAGGGAGGGCGACAGATGCCGGTTTCCAGTTCCGTGATGCGGCTTACCGCGCAAGGCGATTCGGTGAAGAGCCTGCAGGACGCGCTCGCGCGTGCCGGGTTGATCGTGCCGGCCGCGGAAACGGCGCAGGCGATCTTCGGCACCGGGACGCGCGATGCGGTATCCCAGCTGCAGACGCAGTTGCGGCTGTCCGCCACCGGCGAGGTCGATGACGTCACCCGCGCGATGCTCGAGGGGCTCGCCGCCGCCAAGGCCCAGGCGCATGCGCTGATCACCGGGCGGATCGCGATGGATTACGGCCTTCCGGCGAAGGCCCAGGCTGTGCGGCTGTATCACATTGGCTTCGGCGGCACGGCCAAATTGCTGGTGGAAGGCAAGACCGACACCCATGGCGTCTATTCTCTCGGTTATAAGCCGCCGACGGATTCGCCCAATCTGGAGATCCGCGCCGTCGCTTCCGGCGGCAAGGAGATCACGCTGTCGCGCGTCAAGCCCGATGCGGCGCGGCTGGAAACGCTCAATCTGGTCGCGCCGTCGCGCCTGGCACCGCTGGCGTCGGAATATCACCGGCTTGCCGCCGATCTCTCCCGGCAGGTCGAGGATGCGGCGTCTCTCGGCAAGGCGCAGGAGAATGACGAGCGGCGCGACATCACGCTGGTCAGCCGCGCCACGCGATGGGATGCGCGGCTGATCGCGCTGGCCGCGACGGCCGCAAAGCAAAGCGCGGCGACCAAGCTTCCCGCCGAAACGCTTTACGCGCTCTACCGCGTCGGCATGCCGACCGATCCGCAGCAGCTGGCGCTGGCGTCGGCCGAAACCGTCGGCCGGGCGCTGACCAAGGCGACGAAGGCCGGCATCGTGAGCATGTCGGCCAAGCAGATCAAGGCGGCCATGACCGGCTTCCAGGAGGTGGCCGGACGGGCCCGCCTCGCCATGACCGCGCCCGGCGCATTGTCGAGCTATGGCGATCTGCTCAAGCCGGCGCTGCCCGATGCCGCGCAGCAATCGGCATTCGCCGATCTCTTCTTTGCCCATGGCGGCAACGACGATTTCTGGACGCGTGCCGCGCAGCTCAAGCTGCCGGCCGCGGCCCTGGGCGGCCTGCAATTGCAGGGCAAGCTCCTCTATCTCACCTTCAACAATGCGCCGCTGGCCCAGCGGCTGCAGCAGCAATTCGGCAGCGACGAAAAGCTGGCGGGCATGGCCGATGCCGGCTTCCACGAAAGCGACGCCTGGAAGGCGCTGCTGAAGAAGATGGCGGGCGCGCAGGGCGATGCCGCGCTCGACAAGCTCATCCCGCCGGCCTATCCGGGCAAGGCCACGGCCGACCGGCTCGACGCCTATGCCGGCGATCTGGCGCGCAAGGTGCGCTTCAGCTTCCCCACCCAGGTCGTCGCCTATATGGCGGAGAAGAAGCAGCTCGCCATCGATCCGGCGCATGCCGCGCCGGTGGCGAATTTCCTGAAGGCCGCGTCCGCGAAGGGCTTCGCGCTGGGACGCACGCCGCTGAACGCCTATCTGAAGAGCGCGCCGCACGGCGTTCCCGCGCTCGATGACGGCGCGGCCGAAACCCTCAGAAGCCTGCATCGCGTCTATCAGATGACGCCCAGCACCGAATCGATGATGGGGACGCTCAAGGCCGGGCTGACCTCGGCGCATAAGATCACCGCCCACAGCAAATCGGCGTTTCTCGACAAATACACCGACTTCTATCCGTCGGTCGGCGAGGCTTCGCTCGTCTATCAGAAGGCGCAGCAGGTCACCGCGGTGACCTTTAATTTCTGCGTTCTCGCCAAGCAGCTCGACAATTCGCCGCTGGTCTACGGCCTCTCGCCCGCCGCCGGCGACAAGCAGAACGCCAAAGACGCCATCGTCAAGCAATTCCCCACGATGGAGACGCTGTTCGGCAACATGGATTTCTGCCAGTGCGAGGATTGCCGCTCGGTCCTCAGCCCGGCCGCCTATTTCGTCGACCTGCTCGAATTCCTGCGCCAGTCGAAGGTGAACGGCGCCGGCTATACCCCGCTCGACACGCTGATCGGCAAGGACGCGACCGTGCCCGGCCGCCGCCCCGATCTGGGGGCGCTGCCGCTGACCTGCGAGAACACCAACACGGCGCTGCCCTATATCGATCTGGTCAACGAGATCCTCGAATACTACATCGCCAACAACAAGCTCGATTCCGGCGCGGCTTACGATACCGGCGATGCCGGCACCGACGATCTGAACGCCGAGCCGCAGCACATCATCCCCGCGGTCTACACCAACGTCCTGGGCAAGGCGGTCTATCCCGTCGGGCTGCCCTTCGATCTGTGGATCGAGACGATGCGCGGCTTCCTCAATTATTTCGGCACGCCGCTGTCGAAGGTGCTCGACGTGCTGCGCCCGGACCACGATCTCGAGCTGTTCAGCGACGCCCATGCCCGCCCGTATTATCGGGCCCAGATCTTCGCCGAGGCGCTGCGGCTCTCGCCGGCCGAATATGCCGTGCTCACCGGCACCGATCCGGCGACGCACAATTCGCTGGCGGCGCAGTGGTTCAGGCTGTTCGGCTATGCCGACGAGGCGACGGCGCTGCACGGCAAGATCGATCCCACCGACGCGGCCAGCTATCTCATCGCGCCGCTGGCCTCGGCCAAGGCGCTCGCCGACTGCCTTGGCCTTTCCTATCAGAACGTCGTCGATGTCGTCGCGACCGGCTTCGTCAATCCGGGGCTCGACGCGCTGATCTTCCAGTTCGACCGCTTCGGGCTCTCGCTGCCCGACGCCTTCGCCTATACCGGCCAGCCCGGTCATCCGGCCCTCAGCGCCGAGGACCAGGCCCGCTTCGAGGCCCTGCTAGACGGTATCTCGCAGCGCTACCAAGGGATCCATCCCGGCTTCGACGCCCGCGCCTGGCTGAAGGCGCTGCTGCCGGCCAGTTACGCCGCCGGCGTGATCGTGCTCGACGATCCCGATACCGGCTGCGATTTCACCCACACCACGCTGGAGCGGGGCGACGGCTCGGCCGCGACGCCGCTCGACTTCCTCCGCTTCAACCTCTTCGTGCGGCTGTGGCGCAAGCTCGGCTGGAGCATCGGCGAGGTCGACCGCGCCCTGCAGCTCTTTTTCCCGGCGGCGCTTCCGGCCTGGGGCTCGGTGGGCTTCGCGGCCGCCTTCACCGCGGCGTGGAAATCCGCGCTGGTCAATCTTGCCCATCTCGACGCGCTCAACACGCTGCTGAAGCCGGAAGGCGGGCGCAACGCGCTGCTGCCGCTATGGTCCAATATCGCCGTGCATGGCAGCGCGCCGCTATATGCGCAGCTGTTCCTCAATCCCGGCGTCCTCAACAACGATCCCGCCTTCGACGATCCTGCGGGCGCCTTCCCGGGCACGCAAGGCGATTTCCTCTCGGCGCACCTGCAGGCGCTGTCGGGTGCGGTCGGGCTGTCGGCCGATGAGATTTCGGCGGTGCTTGCGGATGCGGGCGCCGCGGTCGCTACGGTGACCAAGCTGGTGAACGGCAAGATCGTCACGGCACCCGCATTCGTGCTCGGCAATCTCTCGATCTGCTATCGCTACAGCGTGCTTGCGGCGGGGCTTGGGATCGCGGTCGCCGATCTCATCGCCCTCAAGGCGCTGTCGGGGCTCGATCCGATGAAGGCGCCCGGCGCGCTCGCCCAGCTCAGCGACGACACGCTGTTCACCGGCACGCTCGAATTCCTCAGGCAGGTGGAGCTCGTCGAGGACAGCGGCTTCGACGTGGCGGCGCTGCAATACCTGCTGCGCCATGTCTACGATCCGGCCGGTCCTTACGCGCCCGATCCGAACGCCCTGACGACACTGGCGCAGTCGCTCGCCATCGGCCTGCGCCAGATTGCGACGCAGAACGCCCTGCCGGCGAACCTGGCCGCCGTCGCCGACGACGTCCTGCAGCAGAAGCTGGCCGCGCTGGTCCCCGCTCCGGTGCTCCAGGCCCTCACCACGATTCTCGCCGGCGGCAGCCGTGCTTCGGCAGCGCAGGGCGCGCCGCCCGCCAATGCGCTCGATCCGGTGCCCTTTGCCGATGAGCCGGCGCTCGGCTTCGCCTATGACGCCACCACCCAGACACAGACGGTGACCTTCAGCGGCGTCCTGCTCGACTGGAAAAAGACGCAGCTCAAGCAGATCGATGCCTCGCCGCTGTTCGCCGCCCTGATCGATGCGGTGCAGGCCCAGGGCACGGCGCGGTTCGCGGCCGCCATCGGCGATGTGATGGGGGTGTGGGCCAGCCTTGCCCAGTATGAAGCGGTGCGCACCGGCGTGGCCGCGCTCAACGCGGCGCCGCTGCTGGCGGCGGATCCGGGCCTTCGGCTGAGCTACGACCAGGCGGATCAGCTGCAATGGCTGGCCTATCGCGGCGTGCTCACCGACGATGCGAAAGCGGCGCTGATCGCCGTCGACGCGTCGCCGTCGCTGGCGCAGCTTCTCGGCGACATCCAGAAACAGGCGCTGCCGGCCTGGCGTGCGCTGCTCGGCAAGCTGCTGGCGAGCCTCGGCCAGGCGCAGAGCTATGTCGCCACGGCCACCGGCATCGCCGATTCCGAAAAAGCCGATCCGGCGCTGTTCGCGGCCTATCCGCAGGTGCGGTTCGCCTACGATCCGGTGGCGCAGATCCAGACCGTCACCTATGCCGGCGTGCTGACCGGCGCCGGTCTCGCGGCGCTGGCCGCGCTGGCCGGCGGCGGCGTCGTGCCCGGGCTGCTGCAGGGCGTGCGCAATCAGGCGCTGCAATTCCTCCAGGCGCAGGCCGCGCATCTGCTGACGCTCAGCCCCGCCGACATCGACGGCTTCGTCCAGGATGTTCTCGGCGCCAATGCCGCGGGCCGCCTGCGCCTGGCCAAGGCCGCATTGCTGGCGGCGTTCCAGCCGCTGATGGCACGCAAGCTGTCGCGCCAGCTTGCCGTCCAGACGGTGGCGGGTGCCCTGAGTGCCGATGCGGGCTTCACTGAAGATCTGCTGACCAATGCCGCCTTGCTCAACGATCCGAACGCGCCCGGCCTGTCGCTGCTCGGCTCCTATCTCGCGCTGGGCGGCCAGGGCGCCAGCGCGGCCTATTACGCCTCGGCCGACGCCAGCGGCGCGGCGCTGGCCAACGGCACCGCGGCGAGCGTCGATCTCGCCGATCCGTCGAACCCGCATGCCGGCCAGGCCGGAACCGGCAGCGCGCATTTCGAAGGCTATATCCAGGTCCCGACCGACGGGCCGTATCGCTTCTTCGCCAGGCTGGGCGACGTGAATGCCCGCGCCGTGTTCCGTCTCGAATCGCCCTCGCCGACCGCGGTCATGCCCAATCCGGTGCTCGACGCGAAAGCCGCCAAGGCCAATGACGAAGTCAGCCAGTTCGTCGTTCTGAAGGGCGGCACGCCCTATCGCTTCACGGCGGATTTCACCGCGCTCGGCGCCGGCGGCGCGGCGCTCTCCCTCCAGGGCGAGAATCTTGCCCGCGGGCCGCTCAGCCAGGTGGTTCTGATCCCCGGCACCGCGATGGCGGGTTTCACCCGAGCCCAGACCCTGGTGGCAAAGACCCTTCTGCTGCTTCAGACCTTCGGGCTCGACGAGCGCGAGCTCGTCTATCTGTGCACCCATGGTGCGAAGTTCGGCAATCTGCGGCTGAGCGCGCTGCCCACCGCGGCGGCCGACGACACCCCCGCCAAGGCGGCGGCGCTGTTCAAGCAATTCCTCGCGCTCGCCGATTACGCGGCTTTGCGCAAAGGCCCGTTCGGCGGCGGCGACGGGTTGATCTCCGTCTTCGAGAATGTCGGCGTGACCTATGTCGAGGCGATCGGCACGGGCGCGAGCAACACCGATGCGACCACGCCCTGGACGCGCTTCGCCGCGCTTGTGCGCCGCGATCCCCAGGTCGTGCGCGACATCGCGCAGGCGCTCGGCCTGCTCACCCAGACCACGGTGGGCGGCGATTATCAGATCACGGCCAAGGCGGATTTCGCCGGCAATCGCGGCGTGCGCCGGATCTGGGAGGCGCTGCAGATCGTCCAGCTGGTCGGCATTCCGGTGTCGTCGCTGATCGCGGCGACCTCGATCGTCGCCACCGCGCCGCCGCCCGGCTCGCCGGCGCCCGACGTCCTTGCCGCGATGCTCAGGAGCGCCGTGAAGGCACGCTACCCGGTCGAGTCCTGGCGGCCGGTCGCCAAATCGGTGTTCAACGCGCTGCGCCGCAAGAAGCGCGACGCGCTGGTCGCCTGGCTGGTCAATATGCTGGGCCTGCAGAATTCCGACCAGCTCTTCGAGTATTTCCTGGTCGATCCGGGCATGGAGCCGGTGGTGCAGACTTCGCGCATCCGCCTGGCTCTGTCCTCGGTGCAGACCTTCATCCAGCGCTGCCTGCTCAATCTCGAAAACGGCGTGCCCGGTCATCCGCAGCGCGACGTCGTGCCCCTCGCGATCGACGCCGAGTGGTGGTCGTGGATGAAGCGCTATCGCGTCTGGGAGGCCAATCGAGAGATATTCCTCTATCCCGAGAACTGGATGGAGCCCGAGCTGCGGCTCGACAAGAGCGATCTCTTCCAGGCGCTGGAAGGCGCGCTCAGCCAGGGCGACATCACGCGCGATCTGGTCGAGGACGCGTTCTACGACTATCTCAAGGGCCTCGAAGTCCGTGCCAGGCTCGACGTCGTCGCCACCTATCTCGAGCAGGACGCGGACCAGCCGGGCAACAGCGTCCTGCACGTGCTGGGCCGCACCTATGGCAAGCCGCACAAATACTTCTACCGCAGCTATGCCAGCCAGAGCTGGTCGGCATGGGTCGCGGTCACCGCCGAGATCGAGGGCGACCATATCGTGCTCGCGAAGTGGCGCGGCAAGCTCAATCTCTTCTGGCTGACCTTCGCCACCAAGCAGGCCCCGGCGCCGGCGCCCAGCAACGCCGATAGCACGGGCATCGCAGGCCTGAGCTTCTCCGACCTGGCGCAGCACATCTACAGCACCACGCCGCAGGAACAGCTGCTGGTGCAGCTCAACTGGTGCGACTACTACCAGGGCCAGTGGAGCGAGCGGCTCGCGACCGACATCAGCAAGGCCGATCCGATCAGCGTCGATGCCGGGTTCGACCTGCGCGACATCCATGTCCACGTCACCACCGAGCCGGACGACGCCGCGATCCTGATCCATCTCGATTTCCCCGACAAATACGAGGGCAACTTCGTGCTGGGGCTGATCGTCGCGGTGCTCTTCGGCATGGACCCCGATGAGGTGCCGCGCGCCAATCATGCGTTCCGCGTCACCAGCAAGAACGGCGATCCCGCCTTCCATGGTGCGCTGTGGCAGCCGCCGCCGCCCAACCCCTACAATGCCAAAGGCGTCGACGCGACGGTCTACACCGGCTCCGGCCTGCTGCAATCGAGCTTTGAGAGCGACATCACCAGCAGCGGCAGCAAGACCGAGACGGAGAAGATTCTCCAGACCGTGACGGATTACGCGCTGGCCACCACCGGCAATCCGGTTGCGCCGCTGTTCCTCGATGCGGCCGAGCCCGATTACTGGCAGGCCGGCGCGCTGGTGGCGCCGTTCTTCTACAAGGACCGGCCGCGCAAGGCGTCGAACAGCGAGCTGACCTTCTTCGTCCAGCCCTCGCTGACCGAAACCACGATCCAGACCTGGAACAGCTGGGCGGTGCATGTGCAGACCCAGCCCGACATCCCGTCCTGGATCGATCCGGGCAATCTGGTCGCGCAGGTGCCGCTGAGCCCGATCCCGGTCGATCCGGGCTATCCGGAGTTCTCGACCTTTCCGTCGCTGGAGCAGAACGACTGGCTGACGAATCCGATCACGCTGGTCGGCTATGGCGACAGCTGGATCGGGCAGGGCGGCGGCGTCGCCATCGCGGCGCCTGCGGCGAATGCGCAGCCCGGCATGCAGCAGACGGCCGGCGCCTTCGGCCTGGCGCGCGACATCCTGCGCGCGGGCAACACGGCGCAGGGCTTCGTCATGGTCGGCAGCAGCGGCCTCAACACGGGCCATGTCGGGGCCATCCAGTCCGCCCGTGCGTCCGGCATGAACTTCACGAGCGTGCGTGCGGCGATGCCGCAGCTCGACATGGCGGGAGGATTGCGCTCATGAACCCGGCAAACAGCTTCCACAACACCATCGATCAGTCGCAGCGCGCCTTCCAGGTCAATGCGGCGAGCGACTGGATGGTCGGCGGCAACTGGATCACCACCCGCAACCGCAGCCTGAGCTATCAGTTCTTCCCGCATTTCCACCCCTATCTGCTGCAGCTGATCCGGCGGCTCAATGAGGGCGGGCTGGACTCGCTCCAGGATTCCGACACGCTGTATCTGCCGCAGCCGAACACCGGCCAGCCGCTTTCGGTCCAGCCGGACAGCACCCGCGCCACCCTGGCGCAGGACACCAAGGTCATCCGCAGCGGCAGCCCGCTGCTGCTTCCCGCGGGCACCCCGGTCACGCTGCATGACGGCTCAGCCATCACCATCGCGGCCGGCACGCTGGTCGCCAGCCCCGACGGCACCAGCCGCAAGCTCGCGGCCCTGGCGAGCGTCGTGCTGCCGGGCACCCTTCCGGCGACCTTCGGCAGCGGAATCCAGTGGACCATCGCCGGCTCGCCGACGATCCTGCCCGACGACACTACGGTCGTCCTGGGCGGCGCCTCGCAGGGGACGCTGACCGATGACGGCTCGGCGATCACCCTTCCGGTCAACACCCATCTGGTGATCCGCAGGGGCCTGCCTGCGCCTTATTTCTACAAAGCGATCTTCGACGCGGCGCACTACAATCCCAACGCCGCGGTCGTCGCCCAGCCCTGGCCGGTGAAAGACATCGACTTCACCTATAACGGCGCTTACGCGATCTACAACTGGGAGCTCTTCTTCCATGCGCCGCTGCTGATCGCGGTGCATCTCAGCCAGAACCAGAAATACGAGGACGCGCAGCACTGGTTCCACTACATCTTCAATCCGTCCGACAACACGCCCGGGCCCACGCCGGCCCGTTTCTGGAAGGTCGCGCCGTTCCAGAACGACGACGTGCGCATGATCCAGGACATCCTGGTCAACCTTTCGACCAAACAGGATCCGGTGCTGTTCCACGAGACGGTCGCCAGCATCGACGCCTGGAAGCAGAATCCGTTCCAGCCTTGGGTCATCGCGAGATACCGTCCCGTCGCCTGCATGCTGAAGACGGTGATGGCCTATCTCGACAATCTCATCGCCTGGGGCGATTCGCTCTTCGCGCAGTACACGATCGAGACGATCAACGAAGCGACGCAGCTCTATGTGCTGGCCGCGAACGTCCTGGGCCCCAAGCCGCAGCCGGTCCCGAAAAAGGGCTCGGCCAGAACGCTGTCCTACAACGATCTGCGCGGCAAGCTCGACGATCTGGACAACATGCTGGTCGAGATGGAGGTCGATATCCCGTTCGACTCCGCGCCGCTGCCGTCGCCCGGCTCGCCGCCGCCCGGCTCGCAGATCCTGGCCGGGATAGGCCAGACGCTCTATTTCTGCGTGCCGCGGAACGACAAGCTGCTGGGCTATTGGACGACGGTCGCCGACCGGCTGTTCAAGATCCACAACAGCCTCAACCTCCAGGGCATCTTCCAGCAGCCGCCGCTGTTCGATCCGCCGATCGATCCGGCCCTCCTGGTGCGCGCCGTCGCCGCCGGCCTCGACATCAGCGCGGTGGTGAGCGGCCTCAACCAGCCGCTGCCGCTGGTCCGCTTCGAGACGCTCTCGGCCAAGACGACGGAAATCTGCCAGGAGGTGAAATCGCTCGGCATCACCCTGCTCGCCGCCACGGAGAAGCAGGACGGCGAAGCGCTCGGGCTGTTGCGCGCCCAGCATGAGAGCGCCATCCTGGCGCTGGCCGAGATGGTCCGCTACGCGCAGTGGCAGGACGCGATCAAGGCGCGCGAGGCGCTGCAGCAGACGCTGGCCAATGCGACGCAGCGTTACGTCCATTTCCAGACCCTGCTCGGCCGCAGCGCGAGCGAGATCCAGAACGCTCTGCCGGTGCTGGACGATTTCGATCTCGCCGGCCTGCAGGGCCAGAAATTCACCAGCAAAGAGCCGTCGATGGCCTTCGCGGAGATCGATCCCGACATCGATCCCGATTCGGCCTCGGTCGGCGACGGCAACGTCAAGACGATCAGCCGCAACGAAAAGAAGGAGATCGACAAGCTCGGCGACGCCCGCTACGCCCAGATCACCGCCGGCGCCATGGAAGGCGTCGCCTCCGGTCTGGCGATGGTGCCGCAGTTCAACGCGGACGGAAAGCCGATGGGTGTCGGCGTGACCACCGGCTTCGGCGGCGTGCAGCTCCACGCCATGATGGCGGCGCTCGCGGCGGTTCCCAAGGTGGTGGGCGAGCAGTATTCCTTCGAGGCGCTGCAGACCTCGCGTATCGCGACCTATCAGCGGCGCGAGATCGATTTCACGCTGCAGAGCAACACCGCCGTCGGCGAGGTCAACCAGGTCTTCCGCCAGCTGCGCGGCGCGCAGATCCGCGAGGCGCTGACCCATCAGGAATATCTCAACCACCAGTCCCAGATGAAGATGTCGCAGCAGGTCGCGGACTTCCTGCAGGGCAACACGGTGCCCGGCTTCCAGCCCAAGGAGACCACGGTCGGCTTCTACGCGCTGATGCGGCGCCAAGTGAAGGCGCTGCACGGCCAGGCCTTCCAGCTCGCCTTCGACCAGGCCCGCAAGACCGAGCGGGCGCTGCAATATGAGCTCGGCGACCCCTCGCTCAGCTTCGTGCAGTACAATTATCTCGACGGCTCCGACGGCATCCTCGCCGGCGAGAAGCTGCTGCTCGACGTCAAGGCCATGGAGGTCGCCCATCAGGACCTCAATCAGCGCGAGTTCGAGCTCACCAAATCGGTCAGCCTGCTCCAGATCGCGCCGCTGGCGCTGGTCGAGCTCAGGGCCACCGGCTCCTGCGCCTTCACGCTGCCGGAGGAGCTGTTCGACCTCGACGGCCCGGGCCATTATTTCCGCCGCATCAAGTCGGTCGCCGTCACCATTCCCTGCGTGGTGGGGCCGTATACGGGCGTCAATTGCACGCTCACGCTGCACAAGAGCTCGACGCGCACCAGCACCGACGCCGCCGACGGCTATGCCCGCGACGGCGCCGACGATCCGCGCTTCGCCGACGTCTACGGCGCCATCCAGCAGATCGTGACCAGCACCGCCCAGAACGACGGCGGCGTGTTCGAAACCGAGAAAGACAACCGCCTGCGGCCCTTCGAGCGCCTCGGCGTGGCGGGCAGCGCCTGGGAGGTCGCGCTGCCGTCCGATCTGCGCCAGTTCGATTTCGACACCATCGCCGACGTCATCGTGCATGTCCGCTACACCGCGCGGCAGGGCGGCGACGTTCTCAAGGCGGCCGCGGTCCAGAATCTCCAGAGCCTGGTGACCAAAGGCCAGACCGTGGGCTCGGTGCGGCTGTTCTCCGTGCGCCACGATTTCCCCTCCGTCTGGGCGAAGTTCAAGAGCGTGACCATCGGTCCGGCCGCGCTGACCGCGCCGCTTTCCATCGCGCTGGTGCAGGAGCTCTATCCCTTCTGGGCCCAGGGCCGGGTGGGGGCCGGCAAGCTCCGGCAGGTCGCGTTCTTCGCGCAATATGCCGGCGCCCCGCCGGCCCAGGTCAGCCTCTACGACGCCGCGAACAAGGCGACGCAGCATGTCGACCTGCTCGTTGCCGATCCGCAGCTCGGTGGCCTGCTCACCGGCAAATTCGGCAAGATCGTGCTGCCCGCCGCGATCAGCGACGTCACTCATCCTCCGCTCACCGCCTATTTCGACGACAACGGGATGGAAGATCTCTGGCTCGCCCTCACCTGGGGCGGCTGAGCGCCCCATGAGCGAAGTCCGCGCCGAAGACAATGACCGCAGCCAGGGCAATCGCGAAGGCGAAGCCGCCAACGGCTCGATCGCGCTCAAGGCGCCGCATGCCGAATTGCCCAAAGGCGGCGGCGCGATCCGCGGCATGGGCGAGAAATTCGCCGCCAATCCGGCGCTGGGCACCGGCGCGATGTCGGTCCCCGTCGCTTGCAGTCCCGGCCGCGCCGGCTTCGGCCCGCATCTGTCCCTGTCCTATGATTCCGCCGCCGGCAACGGCCCGTTCGGCTTCGGCTGGTCGCTCGCGGTCCCCGCCATCACCCGCAAGACCGACAAGGGCCTGCCGCGCTACAGCGACGAGACGGACGTCTTCGTCCTCAGCGGAGCGGAGGATCTGGTTCCCGTCTATCGCCAGGACGCGTCCGGCGCTTTCCTGCGTGATCCGCAAGGGCACTACATCGTTCACGAGGACGACATCGGCGGCTACCGCGTCCGCCGCTACCGCCCGCGCATCGACGGGCTGTTCTCGCGCCTCGAGCGCTGGACCAAGCTCTCCGATTCCAAGGACGTGCACTGGCGCTCGATCGCAAAAGACAACGTCCTGAGCCTCTATGGCCTCGATTCCGCCTCGCGCATCACCGATCCGGGCGATCCGGCGAACATCTACAGCTGGCTGATCTGCGAAGCGCGCGACGACAAGGGCGGCGCCGAGCTCTATCGCTACAAGCCGGAAGACGGCACCGGCGTCGATCTCAGCCGCGCCAGCGAGCGCAATCGCGGCGCGCCGGGCGATCCGCGCCGCGCCACGCAGCGTTATCTGAAACGCATCCTGTACGGCAATCCCGTGCCGCTGCTCGATGCGAACGGCCAGCGGCCGCGCTTCCTCGATACGGCGCAGATCGCTGCCGAGATCGCCGCCGGACTATGGCTGTTCGAGCTCGTCCTCGATTACGGCGAGCACGACGAAGCTGCGCCGACACCCAACGACGCCGGCGACTGGGGCCTGCGCCCCGACCCGTTCTCCACCTACCGCGCCGGCTTCGAGGTGCGCACCACCCGGCTCTGCCGCCGCGTCCTGATGTTCCACCATTTTGCCGATGACGCGGAGGTCGGCCGCGACTGCCTCGTGCGCTCCACCGACCTCGTCCATTCCGATCCCGCGGGCAGCGCGATCTATACCTTCCTCCGCTCGATCTCACAGGCCGGCTATCGCCGCGAGGGCGACGGCTTTGCCCGCCGCAGCCTGCCGCCCGTCGAATTCACCTATACCGAGCCGGTGGTGGAGAACGCGGTCCGCGAGGTCGATCCCGATAGCCTGGAGAATCTCCCGGCCGGCCTCGACGACAGCGTCTATCGCTGGACCGATCTTCACGGCGAAGGCGCGCCGGGCATCCTGACCGAGCAGGGCGGAACCTGGTTCTACAAGCGCAATCTTAGCCCCCTGCCGCGGCCCGGCCCGGACGGCCGCGACGAGGTCGCCGCGAAATTCGCCCCCGGCGAGATGGTGGCGATCCGCCCGAATGCGGCGCTGTCCAGCGGCGCCGATTTCATGGACCTGCGCGGCGATGGCCGCCACGACCTCGTCCTGCTCGAAGGCCCGGCGGCCGGCGCCTTCCATCACGACACGCAGGAGGGCTGGGAGCCCTTCCGGGCCTTCGCCTCGCGTCCGACCCGGCTGCTGCACGATCCCAATGTGAAATTCATCGATCTCGACGGCGACGGCCGCGCCGACATTCTGGTGACCGAGCATGACGCGCTGGTCTGCCATTTCTCGCTCGGCGAGAAAGGCTTCGGCCCGGCCATGCGGGTGGCGCAGCAGATCGACGAGGAGAAAGGCGCGCGCGTCGTCTTTGCCGACGCCACGCAATCCATCTTCCTGGCCGATCTCAGCGGCGACGGCCTGGTCGACATCGTGCGCGTGCGCAATGGCGAGGTCTGCTACTGGCCCAATCTGGGCTATGGCCGCTTCGGCGCCAGGGTCGCGATGGACGATGCGCCCAGGTTCGACAGCCAGGAAGAATTCGACCAGCGCCGCATCCGCCTCGCCGACATCGACGGCAGCGGCACGGCCGACATTCTTTATCTCCACCGCGACGGGGTGCGGCTCTATTTCAACCGCGCCGGCAATGGCTGGTCGCCCGCCGCGCCGCTCGGCCTGTTCCCCAGGGTCGACGATCTCAGCCATGTCGCCGTGCTGGATCTGCTGGGCAGCGGCACGGCCTGTCTCGTATGGTCGTCACCGCTGGGCGGCGATGGCCGCCGCCAGATGCGCTATGTCGATCTGATGGCCGGCGGCAAGCCGCATCTGATGGCGAAGATCGCGAACAATCTGGGCGCCGAAACCCGCGTCGGCTATGCGCCGTCGACCCGCTTCTATCTCGCGGACAGGCTCGCCGGCCGGCCCTGGATCACCAAGCTGCCCTTCCCGGTGCAGGTGATCGCCAGCACCGAGGTGGTCGACTATGTCAGCCGCAACCGCCATGTCAGCCGCTATGCCTATCATCACGGGCATTTCGACGGCGCGGAGCGTGAATTCCGCGGCTTCGGCATGGTCGAGCAATGGGACACCGAGGCGTTCGCCACCTTCACGGCCGACGGCGCCTTCGACGCGAGCAATGCCGACCCGGTCTCGCATGTCCCGCCGGTCCACACCAAGACCTGGTTCCACACCGGGATCTATCGCGGCAACGCGCATGTCTCCGACTATTTCGCCGGCCTGCCGTCGGCGGCCGGTCCCGGCGAATATTTCCGCGAGCCCGGCCTCAGCGATGCGCAAGCCCGCGCCCTGCTCCTGCCCGACACGATCCTCCCGGCGGGCCTCACCCTCCAGGAGGAACGCGAAGCCTGCCGCGCCCTGAAAGGCGCGATGCTGCGGCAGGAGACCTATGCCGACGATGCGGGACCGGGCGCCAGCGCGGCCCAGCTCGCCCGCGCCGCGACGCCTTACAGCGTGACCGAGCAGAATTTTGGCATCCGCGTGCTGCAGCCGGTGGGGGAAAATTTCCACGGGGTCTTCTTCACCCATCCCCATGAGTCGATCAGCTATCACTATGAGCGCAACCCGGCCGACCCGCGCATCCAGCACAGCCTGACGCTCGAGGTCGACGATCTCGGCAACGTCCTCAAGCTCGCGACCGTCGGCTACGGTCGGCGCAGCACGATCCGCACCGTCGACGGGCAGGGCGCGGTGCAGGTGACGCCCAACCCGGGCCTTGCCGCCCTGGCGCCCGCCGACCAGGCCAAGCAGACCACGGCGCTCGTCACCTACACGGACAACAGCGTCACCAATGTGGTCGATCTGCCCGAGGCGCGGCGCAATCCGCTGCCCGGCGAGACCTGTGTCTATCAGCTCACCGGCTTCACGCCGACCGGCGACGCGGGCCGCTACCGCGCGGAAGACTTTGTCGAGCCCGATCCGGCCCTGCCGGGGCGCCTGCGGCTCAACTTCGATGCGGAGGTCGCCTTCGAGGGCGCGCCGGGCGCGGCGCCGTCGCGGCGTGCCATCACCTGCATGCGCACGCTCTATCGCAGCGACGACCTGACCGCCATCCTGCCGCTCGACACGCTGCAATCCTTGGGACTGCCCGGCGAAAGCTACAAGCTTGCCTTCACGCCCAGCCTGATGGCCGGGGTTTTCCTGCGGCCGCAGTCCGGCGCGCCGGACGAGACGCTTCTGCCCGATCCTGCCGCGGTGCTGGGGGGCACCGCCGGTGATCGCGGCGGCTATCTGCCCGGCCAGGCGCTCAAGGCCGATGGGCGCTTTGCCGCCAGCGATGCCGATGACGACTGGTGGGTGCCGTCCGGCCGCTCCTACTTCACCACCGATCCGGCCGACGGGCCGGCTGCCGAGCTCGCCGAAGCGCGCCAGCATTTCTTCACGGCGCGGCGCTATCGCAATGCCTTCGACCAGGATTCGCTTGTCGGCTTCGACGCCCATGACGTGCTGATGGCGGAAACCCGCGATGCGCTGGGCAATCAGGTCACCGTCGCGCGCAACGACTACCGCGTGCTCGAGCCCCGGTTGATCGTCGATCCCAATGGCAACCGCTGCGAAGTCGTGTTCGACACGCTCGGCCTTGTCGCGGGCAGTGCGACGATGGGAAAGGCCGCGCCGGCGCCGGTCGAAGGCGATTCGCTGACCGGGTTCGCGGCCGATCTCACCGCCGCCGAGGTCGCGGACTTTTTCGATGGCGCCGATCCCATGGGCCTGGCCGCCGGGCTGCTGCAGAGCGCGTCGTCGCGCATCGTCTATGACGTCGAACGCTTCTGGCGCACCCGGACCGCCAATCCGGACGACCCCACGCTGTGGCAACCCGCCTGCGCGGCGGCGATTGCGCGCGAGACCCATGCCGCCGCCGCCCCTCCGCCCGGCGGCCTCAGGCTCCAGATCGCTTTCAGCCATTCCGACGGCTTCGGGCACGAGATCCAGAAGAAGCTCCAGGCCGAGCCGGGACCGGTGGTGGCGGGCGGCCCGGTTGTCGCGCCGCGCTGGACCGCCAGCGGCTGGACGATCAACAACAACAAGGGCAAGCCCGTCCGCCAGTACGAGCCGTTCTTCACCGCCTCGCATCTTTTCGAGTTCGGCGTGATCAGGGGCGTCGGGCCGGTCTTCTTCTACGATCCCAGCGAGCGCGCCGTGGCGACGCTCTACGCCAATCAGACCTATGAGAAGGCGCTCGTCGATCCCTGGCAACAGACCAGCTACGACACCAACGACACCAGTGCGGCGCGCGGCGCCCAGACCGGCGATCCCCGCAGCGATCCCGACATCGGCGGCTATGTCGCCGCCTATTTCGCGGCGCTGGCGTCGCCCGCCTGGCAGACCTGGTATGCCCAGCGCGTCAATGGCGATCTGGGCGACGATGAGCGCAACGCGGCGCTGCGCGCGGCCGCGCATGCCGATACCCCGACCACCCAGCATTTCGACGTCCTCGGCCGCGGCATCGCGACGGTGGTGCGCAACCGCGTGACCTGCCCCGGGCACGACCTCGACGGCAGCGAAGACATGTTCGCCAGCCGCATCGATCTCGACATCGACGGCAAGCAGCTCCTGGTGCGCGACGCCTCGCAGCAGGACGGCGATCCCTTGGGCCGCGTCGTGGTGCGCTATGCCTACAACATGCTGAACACGCGCATTGCCCAGTTCAGCATGGAGGGCGGCGCGCGCTGGATGATCGAGGACGCCACCGGCAACGGCATCCGCACCTGGGACGGGCGCGGCCACGATTACCGGCTGGCCTATGACGGGCTGCGGCGCATCGCCGGGCACTATGTCCGCGGCACCGCCGCGGCGTCCGATCCGCGCACGCTGGCGGCCGAGCTGCTGTTCGAGAAGATCGAATATGGCGAGGGCGTCCCCAACGCGCCGGCGCTGAATCTGAATCTGCGGATGTATCGCCATTTCAGCACCGCCGGTGTCACCGTGAACGCCCGCCTCGACGGCACCGGCACGCCGCTGGAGGCCTACGACTTCAAGGGCAATCTGCTGCGCCGCACGGTCCGGCTGCTCTCCGATTACACTGCCATCCCCGACTGGGCGGGCAATCCGCAGCTCGACGCCGAGGCCTTCGAGGGCGCAACGCGCTACGATGCGCTGAACCGGGCCGTTCAGGCGGTCGCGCCGCACAGCGATCTGGCGCGGGCCAAATGCAACGTCATCCAGACCGTGTTCAACGAGGCAAGGCTCCTCGACCGCATCGATGTCTGGCTGGAGCGTGCCGCCGAGCCCGCGGCTCTGCTCGATCCGGCCGCCGAAGCGCCGTCGGCGGCCGGCGTCGCCAATATCGACTACGATGCCAAGGGCCAGCGTCAGCGCATCGACTACAAGAACGGCGTCAGCACGATCTACGGCTATGACCCGCTCACCTTCCGGCTGATCTCGCTCTACACCAGGCGGGGCGCAGCCTTCAGCGGCGATTGCGACAATCCGCAGCCGCCGCCCGCGACGATCGCCGCCCCCGACACCCCGCCCGCCGGCGCCTGGTGCGGGGTGCAGAACCTGCACTACGTCCATGATCCGGTCGGCAATATCAGCCACGTCCACGACGACGCGCAGCAGAGCGTCTATTTCCGCAATCAGCGGGTCGATCCGGACAACGACTTCATCTACGACGCGATCTATCGCCTGATCCAGGCCGGCGGGCGCGAGCATCTGGGGCAGAACGGCATCGTCCGCAAGCCGCCGACCGCGTCGTCGGCGCTCGACGGCTTCCACACCGGTCTCGACCATCCCGGCGACGGCAACGCGATGGGCACCTATACCGAGCGCTATGTCTACGATGCGGCCGGCAATATCCTGCAGCTGCAGCATCGCGGCAGCGATCCGGCCAGCCCGGGCTGGGTGCGCGCCTACACCTATGACGAGACCAGCCAGGTCGAGGCCGCCAAGCACAACAACCGCCTCACCGGCACCGCGCTCAACCCCAATGGCGCCAGCCCGCCTTTGGCCGAGCCCTACAGCCATGACGGTCACGGCAACATCGTCCGCATGCCGCATCTGGGCGGCGGCGCGCCGGGCCCCAATCTGCACTGGGATTTCCGCGACCGGCTGCTGCAGGCCGATCTCGGCGGCGGCGGCACGGCGTTCTACGTCTACGACGCCGCCGGCCAGCGCGTCCGCAAGGTCTGGCGCAAATCGCCCAGCCTGATCGAGGAGCGGATCTATCTCGGCGGCTTCGAGATTTTCCGCCGCCACGACGGCCCGATCGGTCCGGACAGCGCCGGGCTCGAGCGCGAGACGCTGCATCTGGTCGACGACCAGCAGCGCTTCGCGCTGATCGAGAGCCGCACGCTCGACGTCGCCAATGACGACACCGCCCCGGCCCAGCTCATCCGCTATCAGCACGGCAATCATCTGGGCTCCGCCAGCCTCGAGCTGGACGACCAGGGGCAGATCATTTCCTACGAGGAATACGCGCCGTTCGGCAGTCCGACCTATCAGGCGGCGCGTAGCAAGACCGAAACGCCCAAGCGCTACCGCTTCACCGGACGCGAGCACGACGACGAGACCGGCATGAGCATGCATGCCGCGCGCTACTATCTGCCCTGGCTCGGGCGATGGTCGGCCTGCGATCCGCTCGGCATCCAGGACTGCGTCAATCTCTACGTCTATGCCCGCAACCGGCCGACGCATTTCGTCGACACCAACGGCACGCAAAGTACGCCGCGCAAGGGCAGCGGGGCCAACATCCAGATCACCGAGGCGCAGCTGCAGAACCTGGCGCCGGCGGATGTGCAGAAGCTCATCGTGGCGGGCGGCGGCACGCCGGGATTCTGCTACACCAATCCGACGATGGAGCAGCGGCAGCGCGATATCAGCACGCTCCGGCATATTCTGATCAACAACAACATGTATGGTGGCGGCATCGCCCCGCTGCAGCTTCCCGCGCAGGAGGATGAGAATCAGGTCGTGCTCGACGCGGACGATCGCGGCAACGGCTATATCGGTCCCAGGCGGATCGTCGACCGCCAGGTCGCCCAGAAGAATTTCGAATACAAGATGGAGGTCGCCGACAATATCAAGGGCGGCCTGTTCGGCACCGTCGGCTATCTGGCCGGCGGTGATCGCGGCTCCTATGTCGGCGCGGCCCTCGACGGCGTTGCTGCCGGCGTCGCCGGTGTGGCCGCTGGCCGCCAGTATAATCGCGATGTCGGCCGCGCCTCCCTGCCGCCGCCGCAACGCATGACGCAGGAGCCGGTGCGTCCGTCGGCCCGTTCGGCCGCGCCGCCGACAGCCGGGA
>OLLF01000206.1_pt1 | contig 21322 bp, 32 predicted proteins | sample 1604471 | NCBI WGS metagenome assembly OLLF01 (sample SAMEA104055714, study PRJEB20765) | soil metagenome | isolation source: soil
ATTCGAGCGTAACAAGCCGCACTGCAACATCGGGACGATCGGCCATGTCGACCATGGCAAGACGTCGCTGACGGCGGCGATCACGAAGGTCCTGGCGGAGACGGGCGGCGCGACGTTCACGGCGTATGACCAGATCGACAAGGCGCCGGAAGAGAAGGCGCGCGGCATCACGATCTCGACGGCGCATGTCGAGTACGAGACCAAGAACCGTCACTACGCCCATGTCGACTGCCCCGGGCACGCCGACTATGTGAAGAACATGATCACGGGCGCGGCCCAGATGGACGGCGCGATTCTCGTCGTCTCGGCGGCCGACGGCCCGATGCCGCAGACCCGCGAGCACATCCTTCTGGCCCGCCAGGTCGGCGTGCCGGCGATGGTGGTGTTCCTGAACAAGTGCGACATGGTCGACGATCCGGAGCTGCTGGATCTGGTCGAGATGGAAGTGCGCGAGCTGCTGACCTACTACAACTTCCCGGGCGACGACATCCCGATGATCCGCGGCTCGGCGCTGATGGCGCTGGAAGACAAGAACCCCGAGCTCGGCCATGACGCGATCCTCAAGTTGATGGCCGCCGTCGACGAATATATCCCGCAGCCGGAGCGTCCGATCGACCAGCCGTTCATGATGGCGATCGAGGACGTGTTCTCGATCTCGGGCCGCGGCACGGTGGTGACGGGCCGTATCGACCGCGGCGTGATCAAGGTCGGCGAGACGGTCGAGATCATCGGCATCCATCCGACGACGTCGACGACGGTCACGGGCGTCGAGATGTTCCGCAAGCTGCTCGATCAGGGCCAGGCGGGCGACAATGTCGGCTGCCTGCTGCGCGGCATCGAGCGCGACGGCATCGAGCGCGGCCAGGTTCTGGCCAAGCCGGGCTCGATCACGCCGCACACCAACTTCATGGCGGAAGTCTACGTGCTGACGAAGGACGAGGGCGGGCGTCACACGCCGTTCTTCGCGAACTACCGTCCGCAGTTCTACTTCCGCACCACGGACGTGACGGGGATCGTGAAGCTTCCGGAAGGCACCGAGATGGTGATGCCGGGCGACAACGTGTCGATCGAGGTCGAGCTGATTGCCCCCATCGCGATGGAAGAGAAGCTGCGCTTCTCCATCCGCGAAGGCGGACGCACCGTCGGCTCCGGCGTCGTGGCGAAGATCGTCAAGTAAGCGGAAATCGGGATCGAAGGCGAAAAAAATGCAAAATCAGAACATCCGCATCAGGCTGAAAGCCTTCGACCACCGAATTCTCGACAATTCGACGCGGGAAATCGTCAACACGGCAAAGCGCACCGGCGCCCAGGTTCGCGGGCCCATCCCGCTGCCGACCGGCATCGAGCGCTTTACCGTCAACCGCTCGCCCCACATCGACAAGAAGAGCCGTGAACAGTTCGAAATCCGGACTCACAAGCGTCTCCTCGACATCATCGACCCCACGCCCCAGACCGTCGACGCTTTGATGAAGCTCGACCTAGCTGCCGGCGTGGACGTCGAGATCAAGCTCTAAGGAATGAACGCGATGCGCACAGGCGTCATCACGCAGAAGATCGGCATGACCCGTCTGTTTCTCGACGATGGACGGCACGTGCCCGTCACCGTCCTGAAGCTGGACGGTTGTCAGGTGGTCTCGACGCGTACGGATGAGAAAGACGGCTACACCGCGGTGCAGCTGGGCTCGGGTTTTGCGAAGGCCAAGCGCCTGACCAAGGCCGATCGTGGCAACTTCGCGAAAGCCGAAGTCGAGCCGCGCAAGAAGCTCGCGGAATTCCGCGTCGATGCGAAGAACCTGCTCGAAGTCGGCGACAGCCTGCAGGCGGACCACTTCCTGGTCGGCCAGAAGGTGGACGTCACGGGCGTCACCATCGGCCGCGGCTTCACCGGCGCCATGAAGCGCTGGAATTTCGCCGGCCTGGAAGCGTCGCACGGCGTCTCGATCTCGCACCGCTCGCTGGGCGGCACCGGCGGTCGCCAGGATCCGGGCAAGACCTTCAAGAACAAGAAGATGCACGGCCATTACGGCGTCGACAACGTCACGACCCAGAATCTGGAAGTCGCGCGCGTCGATGTCGCGCGCGGCCTGATCATGATCAAGGGCGCGGTGCCCGGTTCCAAGGGCGGCTGGGTCATGGTGCGCGACGCCGTCAAGCGTCCGCACAAGGATCTGCCGATGCCGGGCTCGGTCAAGAAACGCGATGCGGCCGAAAAGCCCGCGCAAACCGGAACGGAGGGCTGAACGTGAAGACCAAGGTCCTCAATCTCGACAACAAGGCGGCGGGCGACGTCGAGCTCAACGACGCGATCTACGGCCTGGAGCCGCGCGCCGACCTGATCCAGCGCGTCGTCGTCTGGCAGCTGGCCAAGCGCCGCTCCGGCCAGCATAAGGTGCTGACCCGCGCGGAGATCAACCGCACCAAGAAGAAGATGTACAAGCAGAAGGGCACCGGCCAGGCGCGTCACGGCGCCCGTTCCGCCCCGCTGTTCGTCGGCGGCGCCAAGGCCATGGGCCCGGTCGCGCACAGCCACGAATTCGACCTGCCCAAGAAGGTCCGCGCGCTTGGCCTCAAGCACGCGCTGTCGTCGAAGGCCAAGTCGGGTTCGATCGTCGTGCTCGACGAAGCCAAGTCGGCCGAGATCAAGACCGGTGCGCTGGCCAAGCAGTTCGGCGGCCTCGGCCTCACCAAGATGCTGATCGTCGACGGCACCTTCGACAAGAACTTCGAGCTCTCGGCCCGCAATCTCAGCCATGTCGCGCTGCTGCCGGCCGTCGGCCTCAACGTCTACGACATCATGCGCGCCGGCACGCTGGTGCTGACCAAGGCGGCGATCACCGCCATCGAGGAGCGCCTCGCATGAGCCACTATCATCACGACATCATCCTCTCGCCGGTGATCACCGAAAAGGCGACCAAGCTCACGGAGACCAACCAGGTCGTGTTCCGCGTGCCGCTGGACGCCACCAAGACCAAGATCGCCGCCGCGGTGGCAGAGCTCTTCAAGGTCAAGGTCAAGGCGGTCAATACGATCACGGTCAAGGGCAAGAAGAAGCTGGCCCGCGGCAAGCCGTACAAGCGCAGCGATTTCAAGAAAGCGATCGTGACCCTCGAAGAGGGCCAGCAGATCGATATCACGACGGGACTGTAAGCCATGGCGCTCAAACAATTCCGCCCGACGACTCCCGGCCAGCGCCAATTGGTGCTGATCGACCGTACGGGCCTGCACAAGGGTGGACCGGTCAAGTCCTTGACCGAGGGCAAGCACTCCAAGGGCGGCCGCAACAACACGGGGCGCATCGTGGTGCGCTACCAGGGCGGCGGTCACAAGCAGCGTTACCGCCTGATCGATTTCAAGCGCCGCAAGTTCGACCAGCCGGCCAAGGTCGAGCGCCTGGAATACGATCCCAACCGCACCTCGTTCATCGCCCTGATCCAGTACAAGGACGGCGAGCAGGCCTACATCCTGGCGCCGCAGCGCCTGGCCGTCGGCGACACCGTCGTCTCGGGTGAGAAGGTGGACGTCAAGCCGGGCAACGCGATGCCGCTCGGCGCCATGCCCATCGGCTCGATCGTGCACAACATCGAAATGAAGCCGGGCAAGGGCGGCCAGGTGGCGCGTTCCGCCGGCACCTACGCCCAGTATCTCGGCCGCGACGCCGGCTACGCGCTGCTGCGCCTGAATTCGGGCGAAGTGCGCAAGGTCATGCTGACCTGCATGGCGACGGTCGGCGCGGTATCGAACCCGGACCACATGAACGAAGTGATCGGCAAGGCCGGCCGCAACGTTTGGAAGGGCAAGCGCCCGCATGTCCGCGGCACGGCGATGAACCCGATCGACCATCCCCATGGCGGCGGCGAAGGCCGCACCAAGGGTGGCCGTCATCCGGTCACCCCCTGGGGCAAGGGCACCAAGGGCAACAAGACCCGTACGAACAAGCGCACCACGAAATTCATCGTGCGTACGCGTAAAGGCAAGGCACAGGGCTAAGCAATGACTCGCTCCGTTTGGAAAGGTCCTTTCGTCGACGGCTACATCCTGAAGAAGGCTGAAGCCGCGCGCGCCAGTGGACGCAAGGACGTGATCAAGACCTGGTCGCGCCGTTCGACCATCCTGCCGCAATTCGTCGGCGTGACGTTCGGCGTCTACAACGGCCGCAAGCACATCCCCGTGCTGGTGACCGAGGACATGGTCGGCCACAAGCTCGGCGAGTTCTCGCCGACCCGCACCTTCCCGGGCCATTCGGGCGGCGGCGACAAGAAAGCGAAGAGGTCGTAATGGGCAAGGAATCTCGCGCCCGCGTATTGCCGAAGACGAAGGCGAAAGCCATCGGCTCGATGATCCGCGTCTCGCCGCGCAAGCTCAACCTGGTGGCGCAGACGATCCGCGGCCAGAAGGTCGATGCGGCGCTCAACTCGCTGACCTTCTCGCCCAAGCGCATCGCCAAGGTGGTCAAGAAGGTGCTGCAGTCGGCGGTCGCCAACGCGGAAAACAACCACGATTTGGACGTCGACGATCTCGTCGTCAGCGAAGCCAGCGTCGGCAAGAACCTCGTCATGAAGCGCTTCATGGCGCGCGCCCGCGGCCGCGGCGCGGGCATCATGAAGCCCTTCTCGCAGATCACCATCGTGGTCGAAGAGAAGCGCGAAGAAAAAGTCGTCGAGAAGCCGAAGAACAACTCGGCCAAGTCGAAAAAAGCCTCCGCCAAGAAACCTGCCGCCGCCAAGGCGCAGAAGGAAGCCGCATAATGGGTCAGAAAGCCAATCCGATCGGTTTGCGCCTGGGCATCAACCGGACCTGGGACTCGCGCTGGTACGCGGGCAAGAAGGACTATGGCAAGCTCCTTCAGGAAGACATCAAGATCCGCGAATATTTGAGCGAGAAGCTCAAGGCCGCGGGCGTGTCGCGCATCGTCATCGAGCGTCCGCACAAGAAGTGCCGCGTCACGATCCACTCGGCGCGTCCGGGCGTCGTGATCGGCAAGAAGGGCGCCGACATCGAGAAGCTGAAGAGCGACGTCCAGAAGTACACGGCCGACGAAGTGCACCTGAACATCGTCGAGATCCGCAAGCCGGAGATCGACGCCAAGCTGGTCGCCGAGAACATCGCCCAGCAGCTTGAGCGCCGCGTCGCCTTCCGCCGCGTGATGAAGCGCGCCGTGCAGTCGGCCCAGCGCCTGGGCGCGCTCGGCATCCGCATCAAGTGCGGCGGCCGTCTCGGCGGCGCCGAGATCGCGCGCGTCGAGTGGTATCACGAGGGCCGCGTGCCGTTGCACACGCTGCGCGCCGACGTCGACTACGGCGTCGCGACGGCTAAGACGACCTATGGCACCTGCGGCGTCAAGGTTTGGATCTTCAAGGGCGAGATCATGGAACACGATCCCATGGCCCAGGATAAGCGCATGGCCGAGGCGGAAGCCGGCCGCGGCGGCCAAGGTGGCCGTGGCGGCGACCAGAGCCGCGAACGTCAACCCGCGCCCGCGCCGGCCCAGTAAACAGAACAAGAGAGCGTCATGCTTCAACCCAAGCGCACCAAGTTCCGCAAGCAGTTCAAGGGCCGCATCCACGGCGCTGCCAAGGCGGGCACGACCCTCAATTTCGGCGCCTTCGGCCTGAAAGCCCTGGAGCCGGAGCGCATCAACGCGCGCGAGATCGAAGCGGCGCGCCGCGCCATCACGCGCCAGATGAAGCGCGCGGGGCGCGTCTGGATCCGCGTCTTCCCGGACGTGCCGGTGTCGAAGAAGCCGGCCGAAGTCCGCATGGGCTCGGGCAAGGGCGCGCCGGAATATTGGGTGGCGAAGATCAAGCCGGGCCGCATCCTGTTCGAGGTCGACGGCGTCGATCTCGCCACGGCGAAGGAGGCCTTCCGCCTCGGCGCCGCCAAGCTTTCGATCGCGACCAAATTCATCGCGCGCACGGGTGCATAGAGATGGCTGAGAAAAAGACCAAAGCGAAGGCGGACGCCAAGCCGAAGAAGGCCGCCTCTTCGAAGCAGAAGGCCCAGAAGATGACGGCGGCGAAGCATTCGACGCCGGCCGACGATTTCCGCCTGAAGACGCCGGACCAGCTCGGCGACGAGCTGGTGAAGCTGAAGAAGGAGTCGTTCAACCTCCGTTTCCAGCGCGCCAACGGCCAGCTGGAGAAGACCAACCGCGTGCGCCAGGTCCGCCGGACCATCGCCCGCATCGAAACGATTTTGACGGAGCAGCGCCGCAAGGCCGCTGCTGCCGCGTAAGGGACGAAAAGTATGCCAAAGCGCGTGCTGCAAGGCGTCGTGGTCAGCGACAAGAACGCAAAGACCGTGGTGGTGAAGGTGGAACGCCGTTTCACCCACCCGGTGATGAAGAAGACCGTGCGCCGTTCGAAGAAATACCACGCCCATGACGAGAAGGGCGAATACAAGACGGGCGACATCATTCGCATCCGCGAGTGCCGGCCGCTTTCCAAGTTGAAGACCTGGGAAGCGTTCGAGCGCGTGGCGAAGTAAGCGCCCTAAAGGACCGGAGTAGAATTCATGATTCAAATGTCCACCGAGCTCGACGTCGCCGACAATTCGGGCGCGCGCCGCGTGATGTGCATCAAGGTGCTCGGCGGCAGCCATCGCCGCTATGCCGAGGTCGGCGACATCATCGTCTGCTCCGTCAAGGAAGCGATCCCGCGCGGCCGCGTCAAGAAGGGCGAAGTGCTCAAAGCCGTCGTCGTGCGCACCGCCCATGGCGTGCGCCGTCCCGACGGCTCGCTGATCCGCTTCGACGGCAACGCCGCGGTGCTGATCAACGCCCAGGGCGAGCCCATCGGCACCCGCATCTTCGGGCCGGTGACCCGCGAGCTGCGCGCCAAGAACCAGATGAAGATCATCTCGCTCGCACCGGAGGTGCTGTGATGCCTGCGAAGATTAAGAAGGGCGACAAGGTCATCGTCACGACCGGTCGCGACAAGGGCAAGAAGGGCGAGGTCATCAAGATGATGGCCGAGGAAGGCCGCGCGCTGGTTTCGGGCGTGAACATGGTCAAGCGCCACACCAAGCAGAGCCAGAAGACGCAGGGCGGCATCGTGCAGAAGGAATCGCCGGTGCATTTGTCCAACCTGATGCATGTCGATCCGAAGGACGGCTCGGCCACGCGCATCGGCTGGAAGGAATTGAACGACGGTCGCAAGGTCCGCTTTGCGAAGAAGTCGGGTGAGGTCATCGATGTCTGAAGCAGGTAGCAAGAACCCCAAGGAAGCCGAGCGCGCCGACGCCAAGGCCGCGAAGGGCGCCAAGAAGGCCGGCGCCAAGCGCGAGATCAACGCCGGCACCAAGGTCGAGGTCGGCGAGCGCGCGCGCGAGGCGGGCTACGTGCCGCGCTTCAAGAAGCGCTACAACGACGAGATCAAGAAGAGCCTGATGGAGAAGTTCGGTTACACGAACATCATGCAGGTTCCCAAGGTCAACAAGATCGTCCTGAACATCGGCGCCGGCGAGGGCTCGCAGGACACCAAGAAGATCCAGGCCGCGCTCAACGACCTGACCGCGATCGCCGGCCAGAAGGCCGTCATCACGCGCGCCAAGAAGGCGATCTCGACCTTCAAGATCACCGCCGGCCGTCCGGTCGGCGTCAAGGTCACGCTGCGCCGCGACCAGATGTACGAGTTCATGGACCGCCTGATCACCATGGCGCTGCCTCGCGTGCGAGATTTCCGCGGCATCAAGCCGTCGAGCTTCGACGGCCAGGGCAACTACGCCATGGGCCTGAAGGAGCATATCGTCTTCGTCGAAATCGACTACGACAAGACCGAGACCGTTTGGGGCATGGACATCATCGTCAACACCTCTGCGAAGACCGACGCGGAAGCCAAGGCGCTTCTCGAAGGCTTCCAGTTCCCGTTTGTGAAGTAAGGACGAAGCGACATGGCAAAAACGAGCCAGATCAACCGGAACAAGAAGCGCGAAAAGCTGGTCGCGCAATATGCGGTCCGGCGCGCCGCGCTGAAGACCAAGGCGGAGGACATGAAGGTCCCGGCCGAGGAGCGTTTTGCTGCGCGCCTGAAGCTGGCCAAGCTGCCGCGCAATTCGTCCAGGGTCCGTATCCATCACCGCTGCGAACTCAGCGGCCGGTCCAAGGGCTATTATCGCAAGGTCAAGCTGTCGCGCATCGCGCTTCGGGACCTCGCAAATTTCGGCCAGATCCCTGGCATGACCAAGGCGAGCTGGTAAGGAGACTATTCGACATGGCGATGACCGATCCCGTCGGCGATCTTCTGACGCGCATCCGCAACGGCCAGTTGCGCGGCTTGTTTAAAATCAAGTCGCCCAACTCGCGCCTGCGCGCCAGTCTGCTCGATGTCCTGAAGGAAGAAGGCTACATCCGCGACTACACCGCGGTTGAGCTTTCCACCGGCAAGCGCGAGCTTGAAATCGAACTGAAATATCACGAGGGCCAGCCCGTCATCCGCGAACTCAAGCGGGTTTCGACGCCGGGCCGCCGCGTCTACACCTCTGTCAAAGACCTCAAGCCCCATCGTCAGGGTCTTGGCGTGTCGATCGTCTCCACGCCCAAGGGCGTGATGACCGACAGCCATGCCCGTGAAGCGAATGTGGGCGGCGAAGTCCTTTGCCAGGTGTTCTGAGGAGCTGAATATGTCTCGTATCGGCAACAAGCCGGTTGCTTTGCCCAAGGGCGTCACCGCGTCGGTCGATGGCCAGACGGTGAAGGTCAAGGGTCCCAAGGGCGAACTCAGCGTCAAGCTGGTGTCCGAAGTCGCCGCGAGTCTGGGCGACGACGGCGTCACGATCACGCCGAACCTGGCGATGGACCGCGCCCGTGCCATGTGGGGCCTGTCGCGCAGCCTGGTGAACAACCTCGTCGTCGGCGTGACGACGGGCTTCACGACCAAGCTGGAGATCCAGGGCGTCGGCTACCGCGCCGCGGTGCAGGGCAAGAACCTGAACCTGCAGCTCGGCTTCAGCCACGACGTCGCCTATCCGATCCCGGACGGCATCACGATCACGGCCGAAAAGCCGACCCAGCTGACGGTGACCGGCATGGACAAGCAGATGGTCGGCCAGGTGGCCGCCGAAATCCGCGCCTATCGCAAGCCGGAGCCCTATAAGGGCAAGGGCGTGCGCTATGTGGGCGAGTATGTCCGCCGCAAGGAAGGCAAGAAGAAATGACGACCAAGCTGTTCACCCGCCGCCAGAAGCGCACGCGCTTCAAGGTCACGAGCCACGCCTATGGGCGCCCGCGCCTGTCGGTGTTCCGCTCCGGCCGCCACATCTATGCGCAGGTCATCGACGACCGCGCGCATGCGACGCTGGCCGCCGCCTCGACCGCCGAGAAGGAAGACAAGGCGCCCAAGACCTGGAACAAGGACGCCGCGTCCTCGGTCGGCAAGAAGATCGCCGAACGGGCGCTCGCCGCCGGCATCAAGCAGGTCGTGTTCGACCGCGGCGGTTACATCTATCACGGGCGCATCAAGGCGCTCGCGGACGCTGCCCGTGAGGGCGGACTTGAATTTTGAGAAAGAGCTGAATCATGGCGCGTGAAGAAGGCAGACGGCGTGACCGCGGCGACCGCGAGGATCGCGACAACGAGTTCGTCGACAAGCTGGTCCACATCAACCGCGTGGCCAAGGTCGTCAAGGGCGGCCGCCGCTTCGGTTTCGCGGCGCTCGTCGTCGTCGGCGACCAGCGTGGCCGCGTCGGCTTCGGCCACGGCAAGGCCCGTGAAGTCCCCGAAGCCATCCGCAAGGCGACGGAAGCCGCCAAGCGCGCGCTGATCCGCGTGCCGCTGAAGGACGGCCGTACGCTGCATCACGAAGTGCGCGGCCATCACGGCGCCGGCAAGGTCATCGTGCGTCCGGCGCCGGCCGGTACCGGCGTGATCGCCGGCGGCCCCTTGCGCGCCGTGTTCGAGGCGCTCGGCGTCGGCGACGTGGTCTGCAAGTCGATGGGCTCGTCCAATCCGTACAACATGGTGCGCGCCATTTTCGACGGCCTGAAGAACCAGCAGAGCCCCCGCATGGTGGCGCAGCGCCGGGGCCGCAGCGTGACGGACATCATCGCGCGCCGCGAAGGTCAAAAGGGCGAGCAGGCATCTGCCGCTTCGTAAGGAATTGAACAATGGCTGAGAAGAAAACAGGCAAGACCGTCACGGTGCGCCAGATCCGCAGCGCCAATCGCAAGCCCGAGATCCAGGCGGCGACGTTGCGCGGGCTCGGCCTGAAGAAGATGCACGCCGTGCGTACGCTGGAGGACACCCCTTCGGTGCGCGGCATGATCCGCTCGATCCAGCACCTGGTCGAAGTGGTCGAAGACAAGAAATAGTTTGGCGGGCGCTTGCGCCCGGTCCCGGAGAATGACGATGAAGCTCAACGAACTGCGCAACAATCCCGGCGCCCACAAGCACAAGCACAAGGTCGGCCGCGGCTCGTCCTCGGGCCTGGGCAAGACCTCGGGCCGCGGCGTCAAGGGCGCCAAGGCGCGCACCGGCACGAAGGTCTACGGCTTCGAAGGCGGCCAGATGCCCCTTCACATGCGCATGCCCAAGCGCGGCTTCAACAACATCTTCGCCAACGACTTTTCCGAGCTCAATCTCGGCCGCCTGCAGAAGGCCGTCGATGACAAGAAGCTCGACGCGTCGGCAAAGATCACGGGGGAAACGCTGCGCAAGGCGGGCATCGTCCACAAGAGCAGGGACGGCATCCGCCTGCTCGGCAAGGGCGAGCTGACGGCCAAGCTGGACATCGAAGTGGCCGGCGCCTCGGCCGGCGCCCGGGACGCCATCGAGAAGGCCGGCGGCACGCTGACCGTGACCTTCAAGAAGGCCAATTACATGAACAAGAAGGGCGAGCCGGGCAAAAGGAAGCAGCGCCGGGCCGCGGCGGCGGAAAAGCGGGCGGCCCGCACCGCCTGACGCTATATTTAGGGCTTACCCCGCGCTTGTCGCGGGCGGGGGCCGTCCCGATATACAGTCGGCCTCGAGTCGGGAGAGCAGGACATGGCGTCAGCAGCCGAACAACTGGCCGCGAATTTCAACTTCAGCAGCTTCGGCAAGGCCACGGAGCTGCGCCAGCGCATCTTCTTCACCCTGGCGGCGCTGGTCGTGGCGCGGCTCGGCACCTACATCCCCATGCCCGGCATCGACCCGGCCGGCATGAAGCACCTGATGGATACGTCCGCGGGCGGCTTCCTCAACGTCTTTAACGTCCTGGCCGGCGGCGCCATCAGCCGCATGGCGATCTTCTCGCTCGGCATCATGCCGTACATCTCCGCCTCGATCATCATCCAGCTGATGACGACGGTGTTCCCCGAGCTCGAGAACCTGAAAAAGGAAGGCGAGGCGGGCCGCAAGGTCATCAACCAGTACACCCGCTACGGCACGGTCGGCCTGGCGCTGCTGCAGGCCTATGGCATCGCGATCGGCCTGGAGCACAGCCCCGGCATCGTCATCGCGCCCGGCTTCTTCTTCGAGGCGACGGCCGTCATCACGCTGACCGGCGGCACGGTGCTTTTGATGTGGATCGGCGAGCAGATCACGGCGCGCGGCGTCGGCAACGGCATCTCGCTCATCATCTTCGCCGGCATCGTGGCGCGCTTTCCGCAATATATCGGCCAGGCTTTCGAATCGGTGCGCACTGGCGCCATCGGCCCGATGATCGTGATCGTCGGCACCATCTTCATCGCCGCGCTCGTCGCCGGCATCGTCTTCATGGAGCGGGCGCAGCGCCGGCTGCTGGTGCAATATCCCAAGCGCCAGGTCGGCAACAAGATGTATGGCGGCGAGTCCTCGCATCTGCCGCTCAAGCTCAACGTCTCGGGCGTCATTCCGCCGATTTTCGCCTCGTCGATCCTGCTCTTGCCGGCGACCATCGGGGCCTTCAACGCCGCCAGCATCCCCGACTGGCTGCAGACCATCATCACCTATATCAGCCACGGCCAGCCGCTTTATCTCGTGCTCTACGCGCTGATGATCCTGTTCTTCTCGTTCTTCTACACCTCGATCGTCTTCAATCCGGAAGAGACGGCGGAGAATTTGAAGAAATATGGCGGCTTCATTCCCGGCATCCGGCCCGGCAAGAAGACGGCCGAGCATATCGACTACGTCCTGACGCGCATCACGGTGATCGGCGCGCTCTATCTGGCCGCGGTCTGCCTGCTGCCGGAAATCGCCTTCAGCTACTACAACATTCCGTTCTATCTCGGCGGCACCTCGATCCTGATCGTGGTCAGCGTCACGATGGACACGGTGGCGCAGATCCAGAGCCATCTGATCGCGCAGCAATATGAGGGCCTCATCAAGAAGGCCAAGCTTCGGGGAGCGCGCCGTTGAATCTGGTTCTGTTCGGACCTCCCGGCGCGGGCAAAGGCACCCAGGCCAAGGTCCTTATGGAGACGCGCGGCCTGCCGCAGCTCTCCACCGGCGACATGCTGCGCGCCGAGATCGCCGCGGGCTCGCCGCTCGGCCGCCAGGTGGAGGACATCCTCGCCAAGGGCAATCTGGTCCCCGACAAGACCGTCATCGACATCATCGCCAACCGCTACGACCGTCCCGACTGCGCCAAGGGCGCCGTGTTCGACGGCTTCCCGCGCACCATCGCGCAGGCCGAGGCGCTGGACGCCATGCTCGCCGCGCGGGCCAGGAAGATCGACCGTGTGCTGGAGCTGAAGGTCGACGAGGCCATCCTCCTGTCGCGCGTCGCCCAGCGCATCAAGGAAGGCACCGCCCGCGCCGACGACAATCCGGAGACGGTCAAGAACCGCCTCGGCGTCTACCGCACCCAGACCGCCCCGCTGCTCGATTATTACGGCAAGCAGGGCAAAGTGACGACCCTGGACGGCATGGCGCCGATCGCGGAGGTGACCAAAGCGATCGCAGCCGTCCTCGACGCCAAGGCGTAGCCTCCACCGGCGCGGCCCCGCCAGGGGCCGGAAGGCGCCCACCGCCGGCACTGGCTTACGGGTAAACTTGGCGGCCCCTCGAACTCCCATGGCCCCTGACCCAGGGCGGCCACGGCCATTTTATGAGCATCGGACGCCCCCAAAAGGGCCGAAAAGTTGGGCCGTTGACGCCTATTGACGGAGGGGGGTGCATTAATATACTCCGCGCCCTCGCGGCAGATTTCCCTGTCCTTTCAGCGGCTCGACGCCCTTTTCGCAAAAGGGCGTGCTTGCGGTTTGGGAGCAGGGATCGGCCAAAGAAATTCTATAAGCCTATCAAGGGCTTATTTTTAAGCGGAGAGCCTCGTGGCACGTATCGCCGGCGTCAATATTCCCACCCAGAAGCGGGTCGAGATCGGCCTTCGCTATATCCATGGAATCGGTCCTGCGAAGGCCAAGGAAATCATCGAGAAGGTCGGCATCGCGCCGACCCGCCGCGTCAGCGACCTGACCGAGTCCGAGATCATCCAGATTCGCGAAGCCATCGACCGCGACTATATGGTCGAAGGCGATCTGCGCCGCGAAGTGGCGATGAACATCAAGCGGTTGATGGACCTCGGCTGTTACCGCGGCCTGCGCCATCGCAAGAGCCTGCCCGTCCGCGGTCAGCGCACCCACACCAACGCGCGCACGCGCAAGGGCCCCGCGAAGGCCATCGCCGGCAAGAAGAAAGTGACCAAGTAATCCCATGGCAGCCCCCGCAGCAGCAGAGAAGAAGGGCGCCGGCCGCGCCCGCAAGAAAGAAAAGAAGAACATCGTGGTCGGCGTGGCGCATGTCGCCGCGACCTTCAACAACACGATCATCACGATCACCGACCAGCAGGGCAACGCGATCTCGTGGTCGTCGGCCGGCATGATGGGCTTCAAGGGCTCGCGCAAGTCGACGCCCTATGCGGCGCAGGTTGCGGCCGAAGACGCCGGCAAGAAAGCCATCGAGCACGGCATGCGGACTCTTGAGGTAGAAGTTTCTGGCCCTGGCTCTGGCCGTGAATCCGCGCTGCGCGCGCTGCAGGCCGTCGGCCTCGTCGTGACGTCGATCCGCGACGTGACGCCGATCCCGCACAATGGCTGCCGGCCGCCCAAGCGCCGCCGAGTCTAGGAGCATCAGCCAAGGAAAAATGCGCAGCGAAGCGGAGCAGTTTTCCGCCGGATGTGCGACCAGAAGAGAATTCTATTCGGACTTAGAACTAACCCGTCGCCGTATGGGCATGGTCCGACATGTCCGGGAAACGATGAGGAAAAAATGTTTCAGAAGAACTGGCAAGAACTGATCAAGCCGGGAAAGTTGAAGATCGAGGCCGGCCACGATGCCGGCCGGTCGGCGACGATCACGGCCGAACCCCTGGAGCGCGGCTTCGGCCTCACGCTCGGCAACGCGCTGCGCCGCGTGCTGCTGTCCTCGCTGCAGGGCGCGGCCGTGACCTCGATCCAGATCGAGGGCGTGCTGCATGAATTCTCCTCGATTCCGGGCGTCCGCGAGGACATGACGGACATCGTGCTCAACGTGAAGCAGCTCGCGCTGCGCATGCATGCCGAAGGCCCCAAGCGCCTCGCCTTGAAGGCGCAAGGCCCGGTGGAAGTCACCGCCGGCATGATCACCGGCACCTCGGATGTCGAGATTCTCAACCCCGATCTGGTGCTCTGCACCATCGACGAGAAGGTGGAGTTCCGCATGGAGCTCACCGTCGCGACGGGCAAGGGCTATGTCCCCGCCGACCGCAACCGTCCGGAAGACGCGCCGATCGGCCTGATCCCGGTCGACTCGCTGTTCAGCCCGGTAAAGAAGGTCTCCTACAAGGTCGAGAACACCCGCGAGGGCCAGATCCTCGACTACGACAAGCTGACGCTGACGGTGGAAACCAACGGCGCGGTCACGCCGGACAACGCGGTCGCCTATGCCGCGCGCATCCTGCAGGACCAGCTCCAGGTCTTCATCAATTTCGAGGAGCCGCGCGAGCGCGTCGCCGAGGAAGCCAAGCCCGATCTCGCCTTCAACCCGGTCCTCCTCAAGAAGGTCGACGAGCTGGAGCTGTCGGTGCGTTCGGCCAACTGCCTGAAGAACGACAACATCGTCTACATCGGCGACCTGATCCAGAAGACGGAAGCGGAAATGCTCCGTACACCGAACTTCGGCCGCAAGTCGCTGAACGAGATCAAGGCGGTTCTCGCCGAAATGGGCCTGCACCTCGGCATGGAAGTGCCCGGCTGGCCGCCCGAGAACATCGAAGATCTCGCCAAGCGTTACGAAGACCAGTATTGAGCCGCGTTTCGTACAAAACACTTGAAAGCAGACTGTCATGCGCCATCGCAATTCGGGCCGTAAGCTCAACATCACGTCGTCCCACCGCATCGCGATGTTCGCGAACATGATGGCGGCGCTGATCAAGCACGAGCAGATCAAGACCACGCTGCCCAAGGCCAAGACGATCCGCCCGGTGATGGAGAAGCTCGTGACGCTGTCGCGCCGTGGGCCCAAGGACCTACACGCCCGCCGCCTCGCCATGTCGCAGATCCGCGACGAGGACCAGGTGCGCAAGCTGTTCGACGTCATCGGTCCGCGCTACGCCACCCGTCCGGGCGGCTACACCCGCGTGCTGAAGGCCGGCTTCCGCCACGGCGACAACGCCCCGATGGCCTTCATCGAGTTCATTGACCGCGACGAAGACGCCAAGGGCCTGGATTCCGGCCCGGTCGAGATCAAGGACGATGAAGACACGGATGCATAATTCGTAATTTCGCCGCGCATTGGATTTGGGCGGCCGGGAGGCCGCCTTTTTTCTTGGGCCGCCGACAATTGCTGGAAGCGCGACACGACCATGCCCGAATGCCCGCAACCCCGCAGCAGCGGCTCGGATAAGCGCGCTTCGGCCGCCGTTTTTTCTTTACAAGTCTTGAGTTTGACTGACCCAATTGACGTGAAAGTCTGTTCTCGCCAAGAATAGCAAGGGCGATGGTGGCGGGGGGCAAATCTGTCCAGCTGGAGTCCTTTTTGGCGGAGCCTGGTAACGTGGCTTCCGACGGCGGTCGCGCTGATCCTTTTCGTCATCGCATTCCTTGCGATTTCACCAGGCGACCTGGTGGGCGGCGAACAAGCCTTGCCCTCCTGCAAGTCGACGGAGGGCTGTAACTGCCCGAAAGATTACGCCGATTGCACGTCCGCCAAGATTTTCGGCCAGGTTGTCGACTTCTGCAAGACGCGTCATCTCTGCCATCCGGTACCGGATGCCGACGGCCATTTCGGTGGCGGGCGGGAATTGGCCTGCACCACCGAGAGCGGCTGTCAAGCGGTTCTGGTCGCCGCCTCTGGCGAGATCGAATCCTCCGCATCCGCGCTCACCACGTTTCTCATCGGACTGTGTGTGGTTGTCGGGTTTGTCTATCAGAAGATTTTCGAGGCGACATACACATGGAAGCCGCATCAAGGCTCGTCGCTCGCCGTATTCAGCCTTGCCGCGCTTACATCGATTTTCTTCGGCTATTGGGTTCGTTTTTCCATGGCGAGCCAACTGGCCGGAAAGGTGAAATACGCCAATGCGGCGCATGTCCTGAACCTGACGAGTTTGGAAGGCGTGGCGACGCTATGTACCGCGCTCGTGACATTGAGCGTCGTCCTCGCGGCTGCGTGGCCGGAAGAACGACATGATGGAGGTTAAGATGCTGAAAATCTTTTCATCGCGATTGTTGCCCTTGCTGATCCTTGTCGCGGCGATTGCGCTCGGTGGGTCTTCAGCGCGGGCGCAGGATGCGGAGCCGCTGGGCTGCGCATTCTCCGGTGCGCCGGCAAGCATGATGAACCTTTCGAAAGTGGTGATCGTTGCGCGGTTGGGCAGCAAATTCTACCGCCCGAGCGACCACAGCATTGTCAATCCGGCGGCGCTGCAAAATGCGAGCTACTATGTCGTCGACCCTGCGCATCGTGGCCAATCCAGTCCCGCCTGGGATCGGATATTCGTCCCCGGATTGTGGACTCGGTGCTGGCAGAAGCACACCGGTGCATCCATGACGTTTGGGGAGTTGCGCCGCGAGTTCGCGGCGTCGCTCGGCACGTCCTACCTCTGCAAGGATCAATGCCGCCTCGCCACGGACTGGTTTCCAAGCGACAAGCCGATCGTCGTTGCGATTTCGGCACCCGAAGACGATTGCGGCCTGCGGCGGCGGCGGGATGGCTGCGAAACCGGTGGGCATGCAATTGCCGGTTTTGTCGATTTTATCGCTTATCTCGGAAATGGAGTGCTTGGTTGGATTGGGCTTGATGACGAAGACAATACCGTTACGCTCGACGTCTATGTGGACCCTGCGCCAGGCGCGGCCTACAGCGCTCTGCCCGACGTCGATCACCTGATAGGCGGCGATCACAAGATTCAACTGCAAAGAGGCCAAGTCGCGAGCCTGCGCGTCCACCGCACGGGCTCCATCGGCTGCTCGATTGGCGACGCCAAGGGCGAGCAGGCGTTTGAGGTGGATCGCAGCAAAGCAACGGGCTCTTATCTGGGAGCGCTCAATTGCCGGTTCATCCCCAGCGACATGGCAAGCGTGCTCACATTTCCCTGAATTGCGGGCGTCGTCGTTTTGCTCCTCTGCCAAAATTGTGACACATCAAGGTCGAATATCGCATGGTGGCGACATCGCCATTGCGTTGCGTCGTGCCATACGTGAGGTTTTTCTATGCGTATCTCCGTGCTGGTGACTGTTGCTTCTACCCTTCTGTATTTCGCCGGTGACGCAGCCGCCGATCCGCCGCGCATGGTGCCGACCTCCATGCCGCAGGTGCAGCTGACCTTCGCGCCGATCGTCAAGCGCATCGCGCCGGCGGTGGTCAACGTCTATGCCCGCTCCATCGTGCAGGCGCCGGCCAATCCCTTCTTCGCCAATCCGCTGTTCGCGCAATTGTTCGGCAACCCGCAGCTGCGCCAGCGGGTGCAGCAGAGCCTCGGCTCGGGCGTCATCGTGCGCGCCGACGGCGTCATCCTGACCAACAACCACGTGGTGCAGGGCGCCGCCGACATCGTCGTGGCGCTGGCCGACAAGCGCGAGTTCAAGGCCAAGGTGCTTCTGGCCGATCCCCGGACCGATCTCGCCGTGCTCAAGATCGACGCCAAGGGCGAGCAATTCGCCACCGTGCCCTTCGCCGACAGCGACCAGGTGCAGATCGGCGATCTGGTGCTGGCGGTCGGCGATCCCTTCGGCGTCGGCCAGACGGTGACCATGGGCATCGTCTCGGCGCTCGCCCGCACCCAGGTCAGCGCCAGCGACTACCAGTTCTTCATCCAGACCGATGCGGCGATCAATCCGGGCAATTCCGGCGGCGCCCTGGTGACGACCGACGGCAAGCTCGCCGGCATCAACACCTCGATCCTGTCGGGCAGCGGCGGCTCCATCGGCATCGGCTTTGCGATTCCCGCCAACCTGGCGCGCCGCGTGCTGGAAGGCGCGCTGGGCGGCGGCGTCAAGCTCGCCTGGATCGGCGCCGACGGCCAGCAGGTGACGGCCGACATCGCCGGCAGCCTCGGCATCGCGGTGCCCAACGGCGTGCTGCTGCGCAGCGTCTACCCCGGCGGGCCGGCGGCCAAGGCCGGCTTGCACACCGGCGACGTGATCTTCTCGGTCGACGGCCAGCCGGTGAACGACATGCAGTCGCTGAACTACCGCATCGCCACCCACAAGGCCGGCGACGTCGTGAAGCTGCATGTTCATCTGGGCAAGCAGGCTGCCGACGTTGCGATGACGCTGGCGCTGCCGCCGGAAAACCCGCCGCGTGATCTGAGGCTCGTCGGCGGCCGCAATCCGCTCACCGGCGCCAAAGTGGAGAACCTTTCGCCGGCCGTGGCGACGGAGCTCCAGTTGCCGCTGCTGGCCAGGGGCGTCGTGATCGCCTCGGTGGCGGAGGGCACGCCGTCCGCCGGCTACGGTTTCCAGCCCGGCGATGTCGTGCGCGGCGTCAACGGCGTCGCGGTCAATGGCGTGGGCGACCTGCTGAACGCGCTGAACGGCGCCAATGCCTGGGGCATGGTGATCGAGCGCGGCGGCCAGCGCCTGACGCTCAGCGTCCAGGGGTAGGGCTGCATTCGCATTCCCTGCTTGATGAAAACCCCAGAATTGCGCGCACTTGGTTAACCCAGGTTGCGCGGGAGAATGGGACAAGCAGAAGTGGTATAAAGGCATTGCCAGCCGTTTACGTGCAACTAGCCACTGGGGGATGGGATGGCCAATACGGAACACCACGGCAGCAAGCAAGCCGATACGGGCGACGAAGTCGTGGCGTTCGCCGGAATGGTGCAGGAGCGGAAAGAAGATAAACGGCGCGCGAGAGCGACGCACCGCCGGCGCTACGTTGTTCAATTGGCGGGGTGGGGCGCGAAAGTCCTTCTTGCCGCTGCCGCATTTCCAGTGCTCCTTTCCTATTCGAAATTATATCTTGCGATGTGCAATCGGTCATCGTTCGGATCGGTTGGCTGCGGGGTATTGACGCTTCTCTTCTTCGTTCCGCCGTTGGCGCTCGCAATACTTCTCGGCGGCAATTGGCTCTGGCACTTCCTGAGACACCACGCCTGGGAAGTCGCGATGGGGCAGGCACAGCAGTTCACCAACCGCGAGAATGTGGCAAAGGGATACACCGAACTGTTCAGCATCTATGTTCGCACGAAGCGCCGCAGCTATCATTTGATGGCATGGGCCCTCGTCGCGCTTATTTATGCATTCGAGGGTATCGCGCTTGATGCTTCTCATCTAATGACGCCGGCAGCCGGGCATCTCGTGTATTGGCTGCCTGAATCGTTTTCGGCCTTGATAGGGATTGCCTTGCTCTTTCTCTCCTATCTCATTGGAAGCGCGTATCTGCCGGGCGATGTCATCGTGCGCCACACGCTCGCACTTATCATTTATGCCGTTTCCAATCTCACCGATCCGAATCTCGCGCGCCGTCAGGCCGCAAGCGAGGCCGATCAATTCGTTCGGACCAATCCATGGTGGTTTTACGCGGGTTGAAGGCGACGTGGCCGATTGAGCACGTATGGTCGCGGCGTCCGATCGGTTTATACTGGGCGCCATGAGCGATTTGTTCGAAGCGGGCGGCCTGGCCGCCGACGCGCCGCGGCCCCTGGCCGACCGGCTGCGGCCGACGTCGCTCGCCGAGGTCGTCGGCCAGGACCACATCATCGGACCGGAAGGCCCCATCGGCCGCATGGTGGCGCAAGGCCGCCCGACCTCGATCATACTGTGGGGGCCGCCCGGCACCGGCAAGACGACGATCGCGCGTCTGCTGTCGACGGCCTTCAAGCTGCACTTCGAGCAATTGTCGGCGGTGTTCACCGGCGTCGCCGATCTCAAGAAGACCTTCGAGGCCGCGCGCCAGCGCCGCCGCATGGGCCATGGAGCAAAGAACGGCACGCTGCTCTTCATCGACGAGATCCATCGTTTCAACCGCAGCCAGCAGGACTCGTTCCTGCCGGTGATGGAGGATGGGACGATCGTGCTGGTCGGCGCGACGACGGAAAATCCCTCCTTCGAGCTCAACGGCGCCTTGCTGTCGCGCGGCCAGGTCCTGGTGCTGCGCCGGCTCGACGATGCCGCGCTCGAGACCCTGCTGAAGCGCGCCGAGGCGCATTACGGCGAGACGCTGCCGCTGACCGAGGATGCCCGCGCCTCGCTGCGCGCCATGGCGGACGGCGACGGGCGCTACCTGCTCAATCTCGCCGAGGAGCTGGCGTCGGTGAAGACCGTCAAGCCGCTGGACTCGGCCGGCCTTGTTTCGGTCGTGCAGAAGCGCGCGCCGCTCTACGACAAGAGCCGCGAGGAGCACTACAACATCATCTCCGCGCTGCATAAGTCGATCCGCGGCAGCGATCCGGACGCGGCGCTGTACTGGCTGGCGCGCATGCTGGCGGGCGGCGAGCAGCCGCTCTACATCGCGCGCCGGCTGGTGCGCGCGGCGGTCGAGGATATCGGCATGGCCGATCCCCAGGCGCTGGTGCAGGCGCTGGCCGCCAAGGACATGTTCGATTTCCTGGGCTCACCGGAAGGCGAGATCGCGCTGGCGCAGACGGTGATCTATCTCGCGACCGCGCCCAAATCGAACGCCGTCTATGTCGCGCTGGGCGCCGCCAAGCGCGCCGCGGCCGAGCACGGTTCATTGATGCCGCCGGCGCATATCCTCAACGCGCCGACCAAGCTGATGAAGAGCCTCGGCTACGGCAAAGGCTACGAATACGATCACGAAGCGGAAGAAGGCTTCTCGGGGCAGAACTATTTCCCCGACGCCATGGCGCGCGAGCAGTTCTATGCGCCCAAGGAAACCGGCTTCGAGCGTGAGATCGCCAAGCGGCTGGAATATTGGGACAAGCTGCGCAAGACCAAAGCCGGTTCAGGCTCATAGCGCAAAAAAAACCGGCGGGCGCCGTCAAGGCGCCCT